>Ga0206876_1198_pt1 | contig 14736 bp, 9 predicted proteins | sample Alteio_BWOrgCont_10_FD_152619 | JGI IMG/M metagenome (GOLD analysis project Ga0206876, IMG submission 152619) | Enriched cells from forest soil in Barre Woods Harvard Forest LTER site, Petersham, Massachusetts, United States -... | ecosystem: Environmental > Terrestrial > Soil > Temperate forest > O...
CGCCTCATTCCTCGCGGGTCGCCTTCACTTACTTTTTCAAGGCGAAGAGTAACCGCGATTGCGATCTGGATAAGTTGTCGAATGGATTGCTCCGAACAGTTAACACCCTTGGGCTTGGAATCATATCGCTGGACGATTTCTAAAATCTTGCCCAAGGCCGATGCGGTCAATTTCTCGGTATCAGAAGCCCATTGATGGGCTTCAAGCATTTTGGCAAAGCCATCGTCATCCACCGCCTCGCCGTCCCTATGCATTTGCCGCCTCTTTCTCAAAAGCCACAATATTGCCGTAGTCGGCCGGCGGCATCACTCGCCACCACTGAGCCGCAGCGTCCGGTCGAACCAATTCCCGGTAGTGCTGGTAAAGGATAACGGGCGAAGCGTGGCCCAGCTCCGTGGCGGTTGCCGCCGCGTTCTTGAAATGAGCCAAGTGGTAGGAGGCGAAAGAGTGACGCAGGCCGTTGGCTGCCCACTTTACCTTTGCACCCTCGCAGGCCTTCTCTCTCGCGGTTCTGACACCGTCGGCGGAACCGGTAATTGGCCCAAATTTTCGGACATGCGGTGCGAGCCATGCGCCGAGGTTGTCTGTGACGGTGACAAGCCTCCGCTGGGCGGTCTTGGCGTTCTCCGCCTTCACGTGAATCAGCTTTCCGGCGAGGTCGATTTCCGACCAGTCCAGGCGCTCGATCTCAGCTGAGCGCAAGCCGGCGAACGCGCCGATGGCGAGGTAGGCGACGAAATCGCTTGGTGCCTTCTCAAGAAGCGACTGCATCTGTTCCGGCGTGAATATCTCGGGGGCACCTCGCACAACCTTGGCTCTGGCACCCGGCGGAAGTTGTTTCGTGTCTGCGCAGCCACCTTTAGGCCCCGCAGCCAATCATCAATTTGGCTGGGAAGAATCGCGCCGACCTTCATGGTGCCGAAATCGCCTGCAAAATTGTCGAGCCGGTTGTGCAGGTCTTGCAGATAGCGCTTTGATGCTCCGTCCTGGGTTTTCGCCAAATTGAACTCGGCAATGAGGTCGGCGACCGAGCAACTGCGCGAGACGGTGGCTAGATAGGCCAAGAAATGCTCTGTAGCCTCCGCAATGGACTTGCCGAAGGGTCTGAGCCGCTCCGCGCAGGCGAGGGCGTCTACGCGCAGTTGCTCGGGCATGTGAATGGCCCCCTCTCCCTCCTGCCGCATCCGCGCCAGGGTCTTCCTCAGCCAGACATCAGCAGCCCGCCGCTTCCCGAAGAACTTTCTCGTCCTCTTGCCATTGATTCGAAGGCCCTCCACAACGTATTTCGATGTTTCCGACCCGTGGTATTTCGCGACTCTCGGCGTTGTCGTTCTCATGCGCCTATATTCGCAAATGCTCGTGTAAGTGTCAATAAAATGGCAATGGCGACATTTAGAAAGTCACGTTATTTTGTAAATCATTGTACGCTCGGGTGGTGGAATTGGCACACACGACGGTCTTAGAAGCCGTTGCCGAAAGGCTTGCAGGTTCGAGTCCTGTCCCGAGCAAAATTCTCTACCGGTCCGAAGCCGGTCCGCCGTAGGCGCTGGGAAAATCGGCGGTCAGCCCGATTTTGGCATACTCCATCGCTTTCTCACTGAAGCCCGGCATCCAGCTGACGTTGTCCAGGGTCTGTTGGGGATTGTGATTGGTCCGGAAGGCAAGCCCTTGCACATCCGTCACTTTGACATTCCGAACGATCTGGTTTTCACAGGAGTGCGGATGGTCGAAGAAGATCCCGTCCGGCGGCACGTCGTCCATTGAGGGGTGCGCGTGGACATGGCTGATCGTGATCTGCTCCCAGGTGTTGATGTTGGTCCCTCCGGTGGGATTGCAGTGCGCGGCGTGCATCAGGCCCATGTCCCCGCTGTCGCCGCCCCCGTGCGAGAGGTCCAGATAGGCGAAGCGATTGCCATAGCTCGGATACCGCGCGGCGACCCATTCCTCGCTTGTCTGGGTGCTGTAGTTGCCGCGCAGGCTGATGGCGTAGCGTCCGGAGTTGAAGATCACGCAATGCGAAACCTCGCTTTCGTCGACACAGAACAGCTGCACCCCGCACCAGTGGGTGCTGACCCGCACCTCGCTGAAATCGTGGATCAGGCAGTCGGAAATGAGGTGGTGTTCGCTGCGCCGGCCGGGAAATTGCTTTTGCGTCAGATCGTTATAGACCTGGATCCCGCCTTCGCCGGTGCGCTCGATCCAGCAGCCTGCGACGGTGTCGTGATCGGAGTCGTCCAGGATGCGGACGGCGAGATTGCCGAGTTGGAAAAGATGGCAGTCCCGGAGTTCGATGTGATCGGTATGATTGAGAAAGAAGGCCGCGCGGGGCGAACCGACGGTGACGACGCTGTCGGCGACATAGTCGGTGCCGCGCACCGCCAGCCCGATGAATTTCAAATCGTGGACATGGCTGCCGGCCTGGCCGCCGTCGAGGTGGAAGACCTCGCTGACCTTCGGCGCCAGGATGGTTCGGGTGTTTGGATCTCCTCCGAGCGGGTAGTAATAAAGCAGGCCCGCCGGGGAGTCCAAAAAGAACTCGCCGGGCGCATCGAGCAGTTCCCGGGGGCCTTGGATAAAATACCGCTCGCCGGCCGCGGCGGGACTGCCGCCGCGGACGAAGGCGATTTTCCGGCTCGCGGGATCGATCGCCGTGATGGGGCAGGGATAGATCCCCCAGTTGCGCTTGCCCTCATTGCCCCACCACCAGACCTCGGCTCCAGCCGAATCGCTCCAGCGGGAGGGATCGAGGTCGCCCGCCCGGTAAGTGATCGAGCCCGCGGCGCCTCCCTCCGAATTCAAATAGCCTCCGAGATAGCCCGGATAGCGGGCATCAGGCGCGTAATTGGGCGAGCGGGCGATGCGTCCGCGCCGGTCGTTCTCATAGAGGGTGCGGAAGAGGGAGCCCCGGGGCACCTTGGCCTTCCAGATTCCATTCCGCTCGGGCGTCCAGCCGGCCACCGGAGCGGCGCCGACGAAGCAGGCGGCGCCGGGGCCGGCGGCGGACCGGTAGACGATCGCATGGCCGTTTTCGCCCGAATCGCCGGGTCCGAACTGGATGGGTGCGTCGACGGGGTATTCTCCCGCGGCGAGATTGATGACCAGGTCTTCCTGCATGGTCCGGTTCAGGCCCGAATCGCGCAGAAAATCGCGGGCGTGCTGCAGCGTCCGCCAGGGCGCCTGCGCCGATCCGTTGCTGGAGTCATCCCCCTGCGGAGACACCCAGAATTCGGCCGCCGAGGCGGTCGGGACGGCGGCGCCGAGGGCGCCAGCGAGGCCCGCCAGCGCCAGCCAGGGCCGGAGGCAAAACGGAAGGCTCATGAGGGTCGGTGTGCCGGCGGGTATTCCTGACAGAGATAGAATTGGCGGGGGGCGTCTTCGATGATCGGGGGGAAGCGGGTCAGGTCGCCAAAGAAGAAATTGTCGGCCAGGTCGTCGCAGACACTGGAGACCTCGCCGCTCACCGTCCAGCCCAGGCCGGCCTCGCCCCAGAACTGGTGGATGGTCCGCGGGGGAATGGCGAGGCTCTGTCCGGGCCGCAGGCGCACGATGCCCCGCGGCCGCAGGTGGACGGTCTCGCCATCCACCTGGACCGTGAAAGGCTCCTCGCTCCAGCGGTTGTCGCCGGTCGTTTGGGTGAGCTGGACCAGGAGGTTGCCGCCGCCGCGGTTGATGATGTCCTCGCGCTTGGAGCGGTGGAAGTGCGGGGGCGCGCGCTGGTCCTCGGGATCGAGGATGAGTTTCTCCGCGTAGGTCTTGGGGTAGCGCGGATCGTCGCGGCGGCCGTTGCGCAAGGTGAACAGGGTGCGTCCGATCTGCGGGAAGTCCCCGCTGCCAAAGTCGGTGACGTCCCAGCCGAGGCCGCAGTCCCGGATTTCATCGGCCTCCGGGCCCTTGCGCTCCCACTCGGCCGCCGTCCAGAACGCAAAGGGCGGAAGGTGGACCCGGCGCTCGGCGAACACCTGCATCGCTTGGCGGATGCAGGCGTCGATCAGCGAGCGGGTGAGCGGCCCGGCGTGCGGGCGGAGTTTGGCCGTGCCGGGAACCGCGGCGGTCTTCATGCCCTTACCAGCTGTGCTTCACGCTCAGCTTCCAGTTGCGGTCGGGCGCGACCCAATTGGACGTGGTGGAGACCAGGGCGGTGACGAAGAGCTTGTTCGTCAGATTCTGCACCAGGAGCCCGGCGGACCACTGCGGGGAGAAGTTATAGCGCAGGCCCGCGTTGAATTCCGACTGGCCGCCGCGGCTGTAGATTTGCGCCCCGTTGACCGAATATTGGGGCCCGATGTAGATGCCGCCCGCGTTGATCGAGAGCTTTTTCGTCAGCTGATAGGTCGCGTAGGTCGTGAACTTGTCCTTCGGCACCACCGAGGTGGGGACGCCGGTCGCGGCATTGTAATATTGGAAGTCGTGGGTGTAGCTGGAGATGATCCAGAAGCCCTTCGCCAGGCCGGCCACGGTGTCGACTTCCAGGCCCCGCACCAGGGCGCCCGGCACGATGATGTTCTCGGTCACGCCCTGCGACGTCACCGTGCTTTCGAAGAATCCGATCTGCGACTGGTCGAAGTAGGCGGCGCTCGCAGTGAACTTGCCCCCGAAGAAATCGCCCTTGAAACCGACCTCGTTGAGGCGCGCGACGGTTTCCGCGGTTAGGATCGTGAAATCCGTCGCCGAATTGGGGAAAGCGCGCTCCTGCGCCGCCGGCGACTCCGCCTGGCTCCAGATGCCATAGGCGCTGAGCTGCTTGGTGAGCGCGAAGGTCGCCCCGACGCGCGGGGCGTTCACCCAGTTTTCCTGCGCCTGGGTGGTCCGGGAAAAGGCGTTGGTGGCCACGAGGTAGTTCCAGGTCGTGATCCAGGCGCGGTCGTAGCGGATGCCGGCGGTGAGCACTAATCGGTCGCCGAAGAGCTTCGTCTGCTGCTGGGCGAAATAGCCTTCCTGGTTGGTCTGCTGGAGCTGGTTTTCCGACTGAGTAAGCGTCGTCGGGACTGGCAGATTGTTCACGGGGTTCTGGACGTCGAAATTGGGCAAAACGCCGGTGAAATCGTCCTCATGGTCGGAGTTCCAGATATACTCGGCGCCGACCAGGGTGGTGTTATGGAACGGACCGAAGTCGTAGGTCGCCACCAAGTCGGCCTGGGTGTTGAAGGTTTTGATGTAGCCGGTGAAGGTGGCGTAGGACTGCGTCTCCTGCACGTCGTGCGTCGTGGCGTTGACGGTCTGGGCGCCCATGATGGTGCGGGAGCCGTTGACGTTGCCCACGAAGTTATTGGCGATCAGCCGGGCCTCCAGGATCCGGTTGATCTTCTGGGTCACCGTCGCGCGGAGGTTCTGCACAAGGTTGTTGAGTCCGGAGAAGGTCTGTCCCTGGTAGATGTCGCGCGGGAAAAAATTGAAGTCCGCGTCCTTGGGCGCGGTCGCGGTGCCGCCGGTGCCGACCGAATAGAACGGCTGGCCGAAATTCCAGGGATCGTGGGCGTCCTGGTATTCGTACTGGATCAGGACCGAGGTGCCGGCATAAGGCTTCCAGCTCACCGAGGGGTCGAACACCGTGCGCCCCTGGTGCTGGCCGACGACGTCGGTGTTGTTGTGCTGGTAGGCGAAGACCGTGCGATAGTCGATGCCCTCGGCCGGATTGATCGGGCCGGTCTGGTCGAACTCCGCGCGGTAAAAGGCCCAGCTGCCGGTCTGAACCGACAGGTAGCCCTGGTCGACGTCCTGCGGCTTCTTGGTGATCCGGTCGACGTAGCCGCCGGGCTCGCCCGTGCCGATGATCGCCGCGGCCGGACCCTTGATGATCTCAATGCCGTCGAAATCGGCGAGATCGGACTGATAGTTCCCGTCGAAATTGCGCACGCCGTCATTGTAGGTGCGAGTGGTGAGAAAACTGCGGATCACCGTGCCATCCTCGACGTTCTGCCGCGGGGAGACGCCGGAGACCCAGATCATCGCGTCCTGCATGTTTTCGGCGCCGAGCGCGGCGAGAAAGTCCTTGGTCAGGACGCTGACCGACTGGGGAATCTCGCGGATGGGCGTGTTCAGCACGGTGGCGCCCTGCAGGCTGGTGACGCCATATTCGGTCTGGGAATCAGCCGTGACGACAAAGGGATCGAGCTGGACCGTTTGATCCGTATCAGCCGGGGCCGAAGGGGCGGCGGCGGCGGACAGACCGCAAAGGGCGCTGGCGAGGGTGAGAAGGCGCAGGCGGGGGCGCGTAGGAGGCTTCATGGCGGGATTGGGTTGCGTGGTGCTGGGGTGCGCCGCGTGATGCGGCGGGAGTGGGGCCAGCATAGGGTTTGCGCGCCGCGCCGTAAATTGGACTGTTCGGACAAGAGGTGGAGTTTTGCGACACGGGGCCCCGCGGCCATCCTCATTTTACGTCTAAAATGGAGCGGCCGCCCGTGCGGCGGCATGGTAGAGACCGGTCTTGAGGCACGAAAGCCTGGCGGCTTCCGCTACCCCAATCCCCTGTCAGGCGCTGTAGCGGATGCCGCCAGGCTTTCGTGCGCCCGACCGGGTCACGCGGCCGCCCCGGGCTGGGAGATCAGCGCGGCATCCAGCTGGCGCAGGGGCAGGCGGCAGATGAGGACGATGCCGGGCAGGGCGGCAACCATGCTGAGCGCGAACAGCCGGAGATAGCCGACGTGCGCCTCGATCAGGCCGCTGAAGAATGTGGGTGCGAGCCAGCCGGCCGACCACAGCGCCACCAAAATCGCGACGAGGGTCGCGCGGTACTCGCCCCCGGGGAATCACCATGGTCATCGTGAACATGCACGCGAAACCCATGCCGTACCCGAACGTTTCCACCGCGACGCAGGCCTGGACCGCTGCGAAGGAGGGAGCCCGGGCCAGGGCGAGCCAGAGGTAGCCGGCGTGGGGCAGAGTCATGCAGAGCGCCAGCGGCAGGGCCGTGCGGCGCAGGCCGCGCACCTTGATCAGCCAGCCTCCGAGGATCCCTCCCAGGATGGAGGTGATGAATCCGACCGTGCCCTGGGCGATGGCCACGTCCCCGACCGACAGTCCCAGGCCGCCGCGGGCGGGAGCGTCGAGCAGGAAGGGAGCGGTCATGCGCACCATCAGGCCCTCGCCCAGACGGTAAGTGAGATAAAAGGCCACGATTGCGCCCACCCCAGGCAGCGAGCGGAATTCCGCCCACGCCCGCCGATAGGAGCCCAGGCCCGGCGAAACGGGCACCGGACGATCGGTCGGAGGCCGGGGAAGAACCCAGGCGTGGTAGGCGAACGAGCCGAGGAACAGCGCCGCCAGCACGCCGAACAGCCAGGTCCAGCCGGCGAGGGGGTCGCCCGCCTTCACGCCGTGATCCGCGCTCAGCTTCAGCAGGACGCCGGTCGCCAGAATCTGGCCGCAGCGGATTGCGGCGACGCGCACGCCGGAAAAGGCCGCCTGCTGCCGCGCGTCGAGCGCGTGCAGAAAGTATCCGTTCATGCTCACCTCGGCCGTGCCTCCGACGAAGGCGATGGCGGTGATGGCGGCCAGGGTCGGCCATGGCGTCGCCGGATGGCACGCGACCACTCCGGCCAGGGCGGCAAACGCGGCCGCCAGGGCGAGGCTCAGGCCCAGCTGCCAGCCGCGCTTCGTGCCGGAGCGGTCGAGGCACGGCGCCCACAGAAATGACAGCGCGAACGGCACGAACAGGGCGCCCGTGTAGCCGATGAACTCGTTGGAGTATCCGAGCGACTTATAGAAAATGGTCGCAACGCCCAGGCTCGCCGCGTTCGGCAGCGCGCTCATCAGCGGCAGCGTAAGCACGAACGGCCAGGGATTGAAGCGCGGCGGCGCCGAAGGCGCTGGAACCGGGAGGGGGACCGATGAAGCCGCGGGAAGCATGAGCGGGCCTCAACCGGAGAGACCCGCCCGATAGTTACCGACCGCTTCCGAGGTGCGCAACGCCCGAGCGTACACCCGAGCCAGGGTGATTCGGACCGGGTGGCCCGCGGCCAGCCGCAGAGACGGCTCGCCGTCCAGGCCGCGCAATTGCGCGTTGTACCGGCCCCAGCCGAACTGGCGGCCGGTGCCGCCATCGTTTAGGCTGCCGTCGGTGACGAACGTGATAATTTTGGGGCCTCCGTCGACAGTGGCGACGAGATGCCGCGGTCCCGAACTCAGCAGCAGGCCGGGATCGCTGACCCAGCGGCTTTCCACGCGGCCATCGCCCAGGCTGAGCTCCACGCCGCCGTCCGCCCGGGCGCAGAGCGTGAAGCCGCGGCCGTCCGCGGTTCGGTTGGACACGAGTTCGGCGCCGGCCGGGACCGCTCCGGAAGATTCGAGCCACAATTCGATCGTCATGCCGGCCCGCAAGTCCTTGGTGCCATAATCGGGCAGGTGGTCGTCGCTTTCCAGCAGGACTGGCAGGGGAGGGAGCGCCGGTGCGGGCCCCGCGGGGGCGGGGCGCCACTCCAGGATAAGCCCCAGGCGGGCGACCGGGACCTGGTCGAACTGCCCCCACAGCCCCTGCAGCAGCGTGGGATCGATCTCGTGGAGGCGCGGGAGAACTTTCTGGGTCTCGGTGACGAAGTACCGCCCAGCTTCCTCGATCAGGTCCGGATAGCTCATCCGGATAAAGGGATCGTCGTCGTACAGGAGGATTTCCGGCTGACTCCAAACCAGCGTCCGGCCCGCGGGCGTCTCCCGCTCCACGCCGCCGCAGACCCACGCAGGGTTGCGATCCTCGTAGTCACGGCCGCCGTGATTGTGGAACCAATAGAGATAGTTGCCATTGGCGCATCGCCAGACGAAATTGGCCGCCCGGGGATGCTTCATCCGCCGACCGTCGGCATAGGCCTGATAGGCCGGCTCGGTCCACGTCCGCCCTTGGTCGCGGCTCCGGGCGCACACCGGGAAGCCGTCGATCGAGCGCCAGACGGCGTAGAAGGTGTCATCGCTTAGGCAGCAGATGGATTGCTCTTCGGAGATCGGACCGCCCCCGGGGGGAGTCCGCAATCCTCTCTCGCCCTTGGGCCAGGTGTCCCAGCGCACGCGGCTCGGATCCCGCTCGGTGAGCAGGTTCGGGCTGCGCAGGAGCCAGCCTTCGGTCCGGGTGAAGAAGCCCAGTCCGAATCCTCCCACCTTGTGCAGGGGGACGAAGGCATCGCCGCCGTGAAGAAAGGCCCGGCCGACGTTCCAGAAGAAGCGCACGGAGCCCCCGTAGGGATTTTGCCGGTCGATCTCCGCCTCGCGCACGGAAATCGGATACCGTTCAGCCGACCAGGTCCGGCCGTGGTCGTCGCTGAATTTGAACACGAAGGCGCCCAGCGAGTCCACCCGGGCGCACCGGCCGCCGTCGTAGGGCGGGTCGTCGGCCCGGACTTCGCGCAGATTGTCCGTATTGTAGTTGTAAAAAAGATAGATTCGCCCGCTGGGGAGCTTCAAGGGAACGGCGTAGGACGCTTCCGGGCCTTCGGAGGGCTCGACCGCCACCAAGTCTTCCCAAGTGCGGCCCTGGTCGCGGGAACGCCGCGTCACGACGTGCTGGCCGATCGTGCCCTCCTCGCCCGGTCCCGTGGTCAGGACGCACAGCCAGGCTCCGTCGTCGGTGCGCACCACGTAGGGCTGGTCGCTGTATTTTTCTGCCGGGATTGGCCACCCGCAACGGAGGTGGCGCCAATCGGCGGGAGCCGCCGGAACGCCGGAAGGAGGTTTGCGGTGCGGCGGCGAGGGAAAAGGGAAGGGGGCCCGGTTCATCGTTCGTCCCGAGCATACCCGGGCTCCGTCCGATCGTATATGGGACATTCGCGACATAAAGCTGGACGATTGAGACAATGCCTTGTCGTCGCGCCTTTCGGTCCCACGATGAATCCGCGTCGCTTTCTTCCCCACCGCCTCCCATGTCCGCCGATCTCGCCTCCCTGCCGCGCATCAATCAGCTGCTGCCCAAGCTGCTCGCCGCCCACGACGGCTGGCCCATGGCGGGGCTCCGGATTTTCCTGCAGCGTTACTATTACTGCATCGCGGCGGAGCCGGCCTATTCCGTCGGAACCCATGTGCACGACTGGTTCGAGCTCTCCCAGCTGCTCGCGGGCAAGGTGGAGTATTCCGACGCGGCCAAGGCGCAGACGCTGGGACCCGGCGAGACGTTTTTTATCGCGCCCGGCTACGAGCACCGCTGGCGGGTGGTGCAGGCGCCGGTGGTGATCAGCAGCTTTCAGCTCAAGATCAGCTCGCTGGAGGAGTCCGGGCGGCAGTTGGTGGGGGCCCTCGACGATCTTTCCCATCGCCATGTTTTTCGCTTTGCCAAGAGCGCCGCCCGCTCGCGGCTCAGCGCGGAATGGACGGCGGCCCTGGGTGAGCGCGGCCGCGAGGGGCTCCTGGCGGAGAAACTCCGCGCCTGGTTTCATCTGTACCTTGCCCAGTTCTTCGAGGATTCGGTGGCTTCCTTCCTGCCCGCTCCGGCCATGCCGGCGGGGGAGGACGCGGAGGGATTCAGCCGGGACTCCAACCATCACATCGCGGAATTCATCCGGCAGAACCTGCACCAACCGATCCAGCTGGAGGACATCGCGAGCCATTTCCACTACAGCGTGCGGCACATCAACCGCCTCTTCCAGCTCGAGCATGGAGTCTCCCCGGGACAATTCATCCTGGAGCAGAAGCTCCAGGCGGCGCAGCGCCTGCTCGCCAGCTCCGAGCATTCGATCAAGCACGTCGCCTTCAGCCTGGGATATGCGGACGTCGGATATTTCTGCCGCCTGTTCCGCCAGCATCTGCACAGCACCCCGAGCGAGTACCGGGAAAAGCTCCGCCGAGTGCCGCCGGCTTAGGGCAGGACGTTGCCTCTTTGCTTTGCCGTCCGGCAGTTTTTCCTCTGACCTGCCATGATCAAAAATTCCATCCCGATCCGAATGGTTAAGGGGTGCCTGGCAGCGCTGCTGGCCTGCGCCGCGATCCTGCGCGGCGCTGACGACGGAGTATGGCCGCGGGAGAAGGCGAACGCCTGGTACGACGCGCATCCCTGGCTGGTCGGGGCGAATTTCATCCCGAGCACGGCGGTCAACCAGCTGGAGATGTGGCAGCGGGACACGTTCGATCCGCTCACGATCGATCGCGAATTGGGCTGGGCCCAGTCCATCGGCTTCAACACGGTCCGCGTCTTCCTCCATCACTTGGCGTGGAGCGAGGATCCCAGCGGCTTTCTCGACCGCGTCGATCAGTTCCTGGCGATCGCCCACCGTCATCACATTCAGCCGCTCTTCGTGTTTTTCGACGACTGTTGGAACCCGGCCCCGCAGGCCGGGGTGCAGCCGGCGCCAAGGACGGGCGTCCATAACTACGGCTGGGTGCAGGATCCGGGCGATCCGGCCTACCGCGAGCCCGCAAGTTTTCCGCCGCTGCGCGACTACGTCACCGCGGTGCTGCGCCGCTTCGGCCACGACAACCGGGTGCTGCTCTGGGATCTGTACAATGAGCCGGGCAACAGCCGGAAAAAGGATTCTTCCCTGCCGCTCCTTCAAGCGGTCTTCGCCTGGGCCCGGGCGGCGCGACCCGACCAACCCCTGTCCGCGGGCATCTGGAGCCTCCCGTTGGAGCAGCTCAACGCGTTCCAGGCGACCCACTCCGATGTGATCACCTATCACAACTACCAGCCGCCGGAGAACCACCTGCTGTGGATCCAGCTGCTGCGCGCCACCGGCCGGCCGCTACTCTGCACCGAATATATGGCGCGAAAACGTGACAGCCGGTTCGCGAACATCCTGCCGCTGCTCAAACAGGAGCGGGTGGGAGCGATCAATTGGGGCCTGGTGTCCGGCAAGACCAATACCATTTACGCCTGGGACACCCCGATCCCCGACGGCGCGGAGCCGAAGGAATGGTTTCACGACATCTTCCGGCGGGACGGCACAGCCTACCGCGCCGACGAGGTCGAGTTGATCCGGGGGCTGACCGGACGTCCCTGAGCCCCGCGGCGCGGGACCCGCTAGGCGCCCGGCGCGATCGCGATCTCCGCAACCGAGCCGTTGGCGGTGAAGTTCGGACCAAAAGCGAGGGTTACTTTGGCCGCCGCTCCCTTGAAAGCGGGCACTGTGACTGTCGGCGGAGTCGTATAGCCGTAGCCTCCGGCGGTGATTTCGTACCCGATGATGGCGCCGTCCTTCACCAACGCATTCCCCGTGGCGGGCTGGTGTTTCCAGATTCCGCCTTCCCAAGAGGGATAGCGATAGAAGGTGGAGACCGTATTCAGCCGGTCGTTGGTGACGCCGTACTTTCCGAGGGCCTTCATCAAGGCCTGCTTGTTCGCGCGGGCTTCGGCGTCGGTGGGGCCGCCGCTGCCGGGCCCCGCGGGGTGGACGTGACTGAAGGCTTCGCGGAAGACCTGGTCCTGCACGCCCAGGGCCGCGGCGATCAAGCTGACCGGACGGCCGTGGTCGATCGGAAGGGTGTCGTGGCCACCCGAAAATACGAGAGCGACCCGGGTGACGCCGGCGGGCAAGGGCTTCGCCAGGCTGCCGGAAGGGACATCGGCGAGAACGGGAGGCGGACTGTCCTGGGCCGCGAGGAATGCCCCGGCCGAAACGAAGGTCAGAATCAGGCAGAGCAGGCTCTGCGGCAGGGCGGACGTGGCAGGGGCGAAGGGGATGGGACGATGACGGATCATGGCGCCACTTTAGTCGATCCCACATTAAGGACCGATGAAGCGGAGTCTCCCCATCGGTGGCGCGATTTTTCCATTCATTGGCCGCTTCGTCCTCTAGGCAAGGCAGGGGAGCGGGGGTATCGTGGGCGCTGTTACCGATCCGCGTTCATCCGCAAACCTTAGTTCCCCGGTTCCCCCATGAAAATGACTCCCTCGACCCGCGTCGGCCGTCTCGGCGCTTTGTTCCTGCTGCTGGCCCTGCCGCTCGCGGCGACCCCGATCCAATTCTGGATCTCCCCGTCGGGCAGCGACACCACCGGCACCGGCTCCGAGTCGGCGCCCTGGCAGACGATCGAGTACGCCCGCTCATACATCGCGGTGAACGGCGTCAACGCCTCCCAGACGGACAACATCATCGTCAACCTGGAGCCGGGCGACTACTTCATCGGCACCGGACAGTCTTTCAGCAACCTGCCCGCGGGCGGGGGCACCGATTCCGGCTGCAATGGCTACAATGTCATCTACCAAAGCTCCGGTGGCCCTGGCCTGGCGCGGATCGTGGGCGCCCAGACGATGTCCGGGTGGACGGCCACCGGAGGCGGCATCTACCAGGTGAACATCGGCACAGGTTACGACATCGAGACCCTGTATGAAAACAATGTGCGCGGCCATCTCGCGCGCTCGCCCAAGCTGGTCGTCAACCCGCGGTATCCCGAGTCAAACGCTCCTTACGCCTATACGCAGGGGGGCAGCCAATCAGGCTCGCTGGACTCGATCACGTACTCCGCCACCGATTATAATCCGTCCACCTGGACCTTCACCGGCGCGGCCCAGCTGCTCTGGTGGCAGGGCGGGGCCGGCAGCGGGGGCACTTTCTACAATTGGGGCACGGACAAGCCGGCCGCGCTCCTGGGGGCCAACACCTCCTTATACACGTTTTCCATGACCGCGCAGACGGGTGGGGCCGTGCCGGCGACCGGAGAACGCTACTTCGTCCAAGGCATCTGCCAACTGCTCACCAATCCGGGGGAGTTCTTTTACAATCCGGTCGCCGGGACCCTCTACTACTATCCGCTGAACGGAAACCCGAACCTGCAGGACGTCCGCATCTCTCTGCTCACCCGGCTGGTCTCGGTCAAGGGTGGCACGGCCGGGGAGCATGTTCATAACATCGAGTTTGTCGGGCTGTCGTTCTGCTACACGAATTGCGCCATGCTGGAGGGGAGCAACGTGCCTTTCGGCATGAACGACCTCGACGCGGCGGTCTATGTGCAGTACTCGAACAATATCCAATTTCAGAACTGCGAGTTCGGCGAACTTGGCGTCGGTGCGCTCTATCTGAGGGACGACAATAATTACGACACGATCTCCGGATGCTGGATCCACGATTGCGGCATTGGCGGAATTTGGCTCTACAACGGCAACAATCCGCAAAATCCGCCCACCGATTATCCCGCTGAATACAACGTCATCACCAACTGCAAGATCAATGACGTGGGCGAGGTCGAATGCGTGGCCATCGCGACGGCGGGCATCTCCCTGACGGACGTGGACAATTGCACGGTCTCGTACTGCGACATTTCCCATAGCCCCCGTTACGCCACCACGCTGGTCGGCAATTTTCAGCAGGGCGCCACCGCCCCGACGCCCACCCTGTTTCCGGCCTACAGCAACACCTTCGAATATATCCGGGCGACCGATTGCATGATGGACAGCGACGACGGCGGCATCATTCACGCCGCCGGCATCAACTACGTGGCCGGGGGATACACCTACACCAATACCTGGCAGCAGATCCTGATTTCCGGCGCCTATACCGACATCGGGGCGCCCCAGACCGAGGCGCAGCCGCCCAACGGCATCTTCCTCGACTACAAGGAACTGAATCTCGACCAAGTCTTCAACGACATCGAGATCGACTGGACGCAGTCGACGACCTATCCGTACATTCGCGTCAACGGCAACGGAGCGGAAACCCTGAACAACGTCTCCTGGGTTTCGGGCTTCGACCCCTACCAGATGGATTACCAGGACATCGGGCTGCAAAGCACCTTCCCGGTCGCCTATTTCAATCGGTCCACGGTCGTATCCGACGATCACACGGACGACTACTCGGAGTCCGGCGGCACCGCCTGGACCGATTCCAGCAT
>Ga0206876_1199_pt1 | contig 14686 bp, 15 predicted proteins | sample Alteio_BWOrgCont_10_FD_152619 | JGI IMG/M metagenome (GOLD analysis project Ga0206876, IMG submission 152619) | Enriched cells from forest soil in Barre Woods Harvard Forest LTER site, Petersham, Massachusetts, United States -... | ecosystem: Environmental > Terrestrial > Soil > Temperate forest >...
AGGTACGAGCCACGGTGGCTGAAGCTCGCGGCAACAGGTTTAAGCTTGAGCATGCGATTGAAGACGTGAATAACCAGATCGCTCTTTTGCGCGCCAACGTCGCGACCTGGGAAAGTAAGAAAGCAACATTGGAACGTGCTCAGCACGATTTCGAGCGGAACAAACCTTTGGTGGCCAAGGGCGCAATATCGCGCCAGGAACTCGACAAGTATGAGGAAAACTCCCGCGTAGGTGAGGCGGAGGTGAAGCAAGCTCTGGAACAAGTCTATCAGGTTCGAGTGGCTCTCGGGTTGCCTGCCCAGCCGACTGAGGGTAACGATTTGACCGCCGTTCCGCCAGACCTCGATCAAACGTTTTCGTCCGTTCGGCAAGCAGTGGGTATTATGTTGCAGAGCATCGCTCCTCTCGGCGTCTTACCACCTTCGTACGACGCGACCCCGAAACAGATTGTGGCGGATTTCTATAAGCGCGATCATGAGGGCAACATCGATCGGATCTATTCCGAACTCGTGAAGGATGCACCGGCAATCAAGCTGGCGGAAGCAAAACTCGCAATGGCCGAGCGCGATCTGGATCAGGCAAAATTGAACCTGCGTTATTGCGACGTCTATGCGGAAATCGATGGCGTCGTCACTCGTCGGAACGTCAATCCCGGCAATAACGTGCAAGCTGGGCAAGACCAATTTGAACGAGATCGTGACGGACTTGTATTCGCACCTCTGAAGTGACGGCCTGGACCATTTGAGGCTGCAATAGGGCGAGCAGGACATCTCCGATAGATTCGCCGGGGTTGACTAAAGATTTGACAATCTGCCGTACCGGTTTTTGCGGGGTTCCAATCCGTTGCTTCAGGTCGTTTTCAATCGCGGTAAACATTTTTATGCGTTCTTCGTAGTGGTCCTGCTTCATCGCAGAGACCCAATCGTCGTACAAGTGATTTGTCCGCCGTAACATCGCATTCAGACCAAGATAAATCTCCGATTTTTGGAGAAGTATCGCGTCCAAACTCACCAGACGCTCTCGTTCGTCTATCAAATCGACCAAAGAGCCGAAAGGTAACAATTGAGCGTGATCGTCTAAACATTTTCGAGCGAGTCCCAGAGACAGTCCATGAGCGACCAACGCTTCGTCGCCTCGGGCAGCAATGGATTCCACGGCCATGGCAGTCTGAAATGAAACGATGCCTGGTGCTCGTTGACTCGACAGTCGTGCCAGCCGATGGCACACCAACAGATCGCTCCAGGCACCCGGAATATCATTGTCACCGAGGCGAAACATTGCTCGTGTCACCAGCAATCGGGCCGATTCTCGCAAGTTTTGCATGGTGGACGCGATCTCTCCCTGTACTAACCCGTCATTAGTGACCAATGGTGAGTAATACTGCGATCGCATCGCTGCTCGTTCGATCAATTCCAGCGGGTTTACATTGGCATCCAGCCATTCAGCAACGATCGGACAATCGCGACGTGTCCACGGTTGCTCGTGGCTTCGCTGGAACTCCTCGGTCATCGCCTCCTTCAAATCCGGTGGCGCATGCGGGAACTCCAATTTCTGTTGCATGAACACCCCTTGTGAAAGAACATAATCTCCCTGTTCGGGTAGGGGGTCAGTCGAGATCCACTCGAAGTAGCGATGCGTTAATTCAGGCGGGATCGCGCTCGGGCCAAATGCCTGGTCAAGCAAGATCGCAGCGTTGTCCTCTGCTTTCACTCCGTCGGATAGCCGTTGATGAAGCGCTGCGGCATAATCGATCCATCCATCGGGTGTCAGCGGCCCGGTTACGAACGTCGTTTCCCGTCCGATTTCGAGTCTTGATCTCAACAACAAGACGAAAATGCAGGCGAGTATGCCGAGCACAATAAGAGCGACCAAGATTCTGCGGATGGGCCAGCGACGCGGCATCAAGGAATGACTCCTGGTAAATACTGGGTTGTATTGTCGCTGCTAAAGTAATCCAATAGAACCATCGTGACCGCGATTTGTTCGCCAGCAACAACTGTGATTGCCCGTGACGGCGAAAGAAGGTCTGTTGTGAACGTTCCACTTCCCGTTGTTTATCTGGCCCGGCACGGTGAAACAGCCTGGAGTCTTACGGGACAGCATACCGGATTGACCGACTTGCCGTTGACCGAACGTGGTGAACGAAATGCGCGCCGCCTGGGCGAGAAGCTCGCCGGCAGACAATTTGCCCTGGTATTGACCAGCGGTTTAACGCGGGCCGATCGCACGTGCGAATTAGCAGGATTCAAAGCAGCGGCTGAAGTCGACAGGAATCTGGTTGAGTGGGACTACGGAGATTATGAAGGTCGCCGTTCGGATGAAATCCATTCTGAGCGTCCGGATTGGGAACTTTTTCGAGACGGTTGCCCCGGTGGTGAATCACCTGAGCAGGTTGGCGCCCGAGCAGACAAAGTGTTGCACCGGGTGCAAAACATTCGCGGGGATGTGCTGCTCTTTTCGAGCGGACACTTCTTGCGCGTCCTTGCCGCGCGTTGGCTGGGGTTTGAGGTGGCGGCAGGCAAAAGCTTCCTGCTAGGTACTGCGAGTTTAAGTATGTTGGGTTACGAACATCGTCTCTCTGCGCCCGTGGTCAGGCTCTGGAATGACACGAGTCATGTGGGTGCCTGATTTCGTGAACGAAACAAACAAACCAAACAGCAATACGAAAAGTGACGCCCATGACAAATGAACAATTGGATCTATTGGCGATCAACACCATTCGTACACTCTCGATCGATGCCGTCCAGCAGGCAAATTCGGGTCATCCCGGCACGCCAATGGCGCTCGCGCCGCTGGTGTACACGATTTGGAATCGCGTGATGCGGTTTGATCCTCAACATCCGATCTGGCCCAACCGCGATCGGTTTGTCCTTTCCAACGGGCACGCTTCGATGCTGCTATGGTCGGTTCTGCATCTGTCTGGAACCCAGGCAGTAAACGCCGAATACGAACAATTAGGACATGAATCGGTCACACTTGATGATATTCGCCATTTCCGTCAACTCGACAGCAAAGCTCCCGGACATCCGGAATACCGTTGGGTCTCAGGCGTCGAGACGACGACCGGTCCGCTCGGGCAAGGGATCGCCACCAGCGTTGGCATGGCGATCGCCCAGAAGTGGCTTGCATCCCGGTATAACAAGCCGGACTTCGACGTGTTCGATTACAATATCTACGCTGTGTGTGGAGACGGTTGTCTCATGGAAGGCGTCGGAGCTGAAGCGGCTTCGCTGGCCGGCCATCTGGGTCTCGACAACCTTTGCTGGGTTTACGACAACAACCACATCACGATCGAAGGCAACACAAATATCACGTTCACCGAGGACGTTGCCGCTCGATTCCTTGGTTATGGTTGGAATGTTTTACGCGTCGGAGATGCCAACGACATCGATCGTATCGAACACGCTCTCACGACCTTTCGAAAAACCAAAGATCGCCCGACACTGCTGATTCTCGACAGCCACATTGGCTATGGTTCGCCAAACAAGCAAGGTACGCCCGAGGCACACGGTGAACCGCTAGGCGAAGAGGAAGTCCGGCTGACGAAACGGAGCTATGGATGGCCGGAAGACGCGAAGTTTCTGGTTCCCGAAGGCGTACGCGAGCACTTTTCCAACGGAGTCGGCAAACGCGGGGCGCAGGCTCGCCAGCAATGGACCGAACGGTTTGCGGCGTATCGAGCCGCATATCCCGAACTTGCCACCGAGATTGAACAGATGCAGCGCCGCACGCTACCTGTCGGATGGGACCACAACCTACCCCAATTCCCCGCAGACCCCAAGGGGATCGCCGGGCGAGAAGCATCCGGCAAGGTGCTCAATATCCTGGCGCAAAACATTCCCTGGTTACTCGGAGGGTCAGCAGACCTGGCCCCTTCCAACAAAACCACTCTCAAATTCGAGGGAGCTGGAGACTTTCAGCCAGCCAGCCCAGGGGGAAGGAATCTCCATTTCGGAATACGCGAACATGCAATGGCGGCGACCTTGAATGGACTTTCGTTGTCCAAACTGCGGCCTTTCGGAGCGACATTTTTTATTTTCAGCGACTATGCCAGGCCAGCAATTCGCCTCTCAGCACTGATGGAGATACCGACCATCTTCATTTTCACACACGACTCTCTGGGCGACGGAGAAGACGGTCCGACTCATCAGCCTGTGGAACAACTCGTGTCGCTCCGCGCAATGCCCGGCATCGTGGTGTTGCGGCCAGGGGATGCCAACGAAGTCGTCGAGGCGTACCGGTATATTATTCAGCTTCGCCATCAACCGGCGATCCTCGTCCTTTCGCGTCAGCCGTTGCCCACGCTGGATCGGAACAAGTATGCGTCAGCCTCCGGAGTCTCTCGCGGAGCCTATGTATTGGCCGACGCCCCCGGCGGAAGCCCGGAAGTGATCCTGATCGGCTCGGGCAGCGAAGTGAGTCTTGTCGTGCAGGCACACGAAAAACTCGTTGCCGAAGGGATTCGATCACGAGTGATTTCGATGCCGTCGTGGGACATATTCGAGCATCAGACGCGCGAATACCGAGAAAGCGTGCTACCACCCAGCGTGAAGGCTCGTGTGGCCGTTGAACAAGCGTCGACGCTGGGATGGGATCGCTACGTCGGTGAATCCGGGAGAATCATTGGGATGGAGACCTTCGGGGCATCAGCGCCGCTCAAGGAGCTACAAAGAAAATTCGGTTTCGAACCGGACATTGTGGTTTCTGCCGCGAAACAGCAATTGGGTGTGCAATAACCCTCGCTGCATTTAAGCATGTTTGAAATCGTGAAAAAGGCTTGACCATAATGAGTCTTGGCGTGGGGATAGTCGAAAATCGGTGGGGGTCGGATGTTCAGAACATTCGTCAACGGCATCTTCGCACTGAACGTGCGACGGAAACCAGCCCGGGGCAAGCACACCTTGTGTGCGCCGCCCCGGGTTCGCGGCAGCAAACATCGTTTTCGCCCTGCATGGGCGAAGGAATGACCGGATCTACTCGACGCCTGGATCATCTGTGCTCCATTTTCGTTGGCGCGTAAATCCGATCGTTCATCACGTTCCCGTGCCCCTACAGGGCACTTGAGAGCTTATTTCATATTTTCCCGGGGCGGCGCACACACGGTGTGCTTGCCCCGGGCTGGTTTCCTTTGGCCCTTCAGGCCATTCAGAATGGTGAGTGCTTTTTGAATTGCGACGTCATAACTCCATTCATCTTTCGAATTCGAAATTGTTTCCAAAGGTGTTTAATGCAGTTGCTAACTCCTTCCGCCCAAGAGGTGATTCGCCTCATTTTTTGCTTGACGGATAATTCATAGTCTGTCTATGATATTCGCATGAATGAAATCACCGGCGACAAATTGCGTGGACATCTCGAGACGATGATCCTTTCGTCTTTGGAGAAAGGCGAGACTCACGGTCTGGAGATTTTGCGGCGTCTGGAACTCGCCGGTTGCGGATTGTTGCGGCTGAAGGAGGGATCGCTTTATCCAGCCCTGTACCGGCTCGAAGCACAAGGACTGGTTGAGGCTGTGTGGGAAGAAGAGATGCACGGGAGACGAGGTGCTCGTCGCCGCTTTTATCGCCTGACGTCCAAAGGCAAACGAGCCTTGAATACAGGCCGCGAAGAGTGGGTGGTGTTTGCACGCACGATTGGCGGAATTCTGGGAGCACCAGCATGAACGAATCTGCCTTGTTGAAACTGAAAGTCGTCGTCGAGCGTGCCGTCAGACCAGTGCGGGCATCTCTTGCTCGGAAAAAAAAGATGCGGGAAGAACTTCTCGCTCATGTCATCGGCGTATTTGAAGACGAGTTTCCTCGGTGCGGTGATGAGCAAAAGGCTCTGCTTCAAGTGGAAAAACGGTTTGGGAATTCGCAAGAAATCTCGCAGCAACTTCAGCAGTCAGTACCGAAAAACCACCGTGCCAGCATTCTGGATGAACAATTATTTCGACAGCGACCAGGAGAACCTTTCCTGCAAATGGCATGGCGTTATTCGGTGTGGGCATTTCTTTGGCAGATGGCCATTCTGATATTGATGGAACTGCTAAACGGCAGGCGACTGAGTCATCCCATCAGGCTTTATCTGCAGATTGTCATCACTGGTTCCATATCGGGAGCGCTGTTCGCACTCTTGGTTCTAGCGAATGCCATGCGACAGAGCCTTTTTGTTTCGGGCCATCGGTCTTTCGTTCGTTTTAGCGTGATCAGCCTTATTACATGCGTCATTTCCTATATCCCCCCTTTGGTCTTCGATGCCGCCTCAAGTCCTTTCCTAATACGAGAACGCAGTATGATGCTGGATTGGGATGCTACAGACTTTTACGCCTTCCCATTCGCAACATTGATGCTCGTCATCATACTGTCATGGATAACAAACGCTTTTGACGTTCGAAGTCAATCCGCTGAAGAATGGGCGAAGGTTCAAATCGATTGACCGTCACCCATTAAACTCATCAACATTTCTCTGAAAGCATCGGGCACCAGCATGAACGAAACCGTCCTCTTGAAACTGAAAGTGATTGTTGAACGTGCTGTCCGACCGGTGAAGGCGTCCATTTCTCGAAAAAAGAAGATGCGAGAGGAATTGCTCGCTCACGTGACCGGCGTGTTTGAAGACGAAATGCCTCGTTGCAGTGATGAAACGGCGGCATTGATTCAGGTTGAAAAGCGATTCGGCGAACCCGGCGAGCTTTCTCGGAAGCTTCAAGAATCGGTTTCAACGATTGACCGCTTCGGGTTTCTTGTCGGGCAATTGTACAAGCCACAGGCTGGAGAATCGCTCGTTCGACGCGCCCGTCGATTCGGCGTCATTTCATTCGCGATACATTTAATCCTGACCCTCCCACTCGTCGTAATCGTCTACCTGTTTCTGGCGAAGTCGACCGTGCTGGACAAAGGTATTCTGGGAATTGTCCTGGCATCGATTGCATATGGAGGAGTTTCTTTTCTGGTCACGCTGCTTTCAAATGGACTTCAACAAACACTGTTCGGTGTATCAGGTCGGTCTCTGTCCAAAGGTGGACTGCTGGTGATGCTCTCGTGCTTTGTTCCTGTTTTTCTGCCGCTTGATATCGCCGTGGCAGTGTTGCCATTTCTATCAGTGGCGGACGGCGTCAATGAGGGCTACGCGGTACTGCGAGCGATCTGGCCCGCCATCATTTTGAGTCCGTTGGCGTTTGTCGTTTTGGCAAAGTTGATTTCCGATGAAAAGCGGTATGTCGAAGAATGGGCCAGGCTTCAGATCGATTGACGCTCGCAATCGATTCAATCAAACATCCTTCAATTGAAGTTCCTGAAGCAGACTCGTCAACTCACTTGGTCGATATGTGTTTGACCATCGCCTTGCACGCCGTCTCGCACGCGCGGCATTCCTCGGCGCAGGTCTTCATGTGCTTGTCGGCAGGAAACTTTTCGCATTCCTTTGCGCAGGCGGAACAAGCCTCGGCGCAGGCTGTACAGATTGTACTTGAGAACGGCCCACCCCTTGCCACGATCTGTGCGGCGGCAGAGCACACGGTTGCGCAGTCTTGACAGGTCGTCAAGGTCGTCAGGTGTTCCTTCTTGCCTTCATGGAGCATGTGGGTGCAGTGGGCCGTACAAGCGTCGCATGCGCGCTGACAGTCAGAGCAGGCCTTTGCGCACGACTTCATTATCGCATGTTGTTCCAGGTGATCCGCCTTCTTTTCCTGCGTTTGTCCCGGTTGGGCGAACGAAACAATCCCGACGACGGCAAGAGCCATGGCCGCCAAACCGATTCCGCCGAACATTCGATTCTGCATGACAAAATTCCTTTCCGTAAAACGTCTCTGGATGCTGGTGACAGAAATCGACATCTCGCAAGCAGCGATTGGTGAGCCGCCACAGGCGGATTGCAGGGGCTACCGCCCCATTGTGGCAACGAACTTTATACAACGTTTGGAAGCACAGTTCCTCAAGAGGCAAATAAATAAGAAAACATCGGTGTGAATGAACAGATTCAAATGTCCGTCCACGTCGTTTTACACCGCCACGGACCTCCCGGCACAGCCGGATTGCTCTTTATCGAGTCTTCCGAAGTTCGTACCCAGTATCCTATCAAGTGCAATCTGGAAAGACGACAAATTGTTGGAGCAGGCTCGGGGCGATTCAGTTTCTCAACGTAGGGTGGGTCGAGTCTTCGAGCCCCACCAAAGTATTGCCGAAAATGGTGGGGCTCGAAGACTCGACCCACCCTACATTCAGCCCTGCTTCAACAAGTGAATCGCCCTGAGAGCAGCCTGGGGACGATCATTCAAACAAGAGTTGTCTCTGATCAGCTTCAGGCGGCGGATACGTCAACTCTCCGGCTGCAACTTTCGCACCCTCCGTCAGTGTATGCGGTCGCAAGCTGCCCGTGGGCATGATGTGCTGAACCGCTATCCCTTTTGCCAGCAGAAAATCGCTTACCAGTCGCCGATGACAGCGCCAGAAAACACTCTCCGAACACATGAAGGCCGTTGGCTTGGCAGCAGCGAATGTCAGCAGTTGTTTCACGCCCTCGTGAAACTCTTCAGTGAGCATGTAATCAGCGTAGTTCCGAAAACTCTCATTTTGGAGGCCAAGATTCCTGGATGTGCCATTCTTCGCTTTACCGCGTCGACCTCCCAAAGCCTCGAGCCAGTCGTATTCAATTCCTGCTTTCGGCAAGATCGAAGCGAGATGATCCTGATTAAAATGCGGGAACTTCCTTGAGCCAGGAAATCGCCGAATGTCGGCCAGAATTCCGATACCGTGCTCAGCCAACAGAGCCAGAAACCGATCAAGCGGATAAGTGGAATGGCCAATGGTGAAAAGTTGAAGTGACATCGATTTCCCTTGCGATAAATTCCACTTTAGGTATTTTCCCCAGATGAGATGCAATGGACGTTCCAATACAGCAGGAAATGATCAATGACGACGCTCTTGAGAGGCAATTCGATGCGCATTCGAATCACCGTGATGGCCATCGGTGTTTTCCTTGCCAGCAATGTTGCGATATCTGGGCCAGGACAACAGCCACACACGCCGCGGGTGGTTAAATCCGTCATCGAACCGTGGATACAGAAACTCGAGCCGCCCGGCGTCATCGTGGTCGTCCATCGGGAAGGACGGACCGAATTCTTCCCTCACGGGGACGCTGACCGTGAACGCCATATCCCGGTCACTCCCGATTCCATTTTTGAGCTGGCATCAATTACCAAAGTCTTTACGACGACATCGTTGGCGATCGAGGTCGAACGGGGACAGATGCACCTGAAGGATCCGGTCGCAAAATATATTCCAGTCTTGCAAAACGGAGGCGACATTCGTCACGTGACACTGGAGCAACTGGCGACGCATACATCGAGCCTTCCGCGCGGCCCCGGTCCCAATCCGCGTGGTGCATGGGACACTCCGCAACTCATGGAATGGCTTGCCGGCTGGCGCGCGCCCCATCCGCCGGGGACGAAAAGCCTGTACTCGAATCTGGCCGTCGGCGTATTGGGAGACGCGATTGCCGCAAAAGAACGGCAACCGCTGCAGGAGGTCTGGGAGCGGCAGTTCTTGATTCCTCTCGGTATGAAGAGCACTTTTTTCGAAGTCCCGGAACAGGCTGCCAACCGGTTCGTTCGCGGCTATGGAGTTAAAGGACAGCCCGTCAATCGCGCCATGACGAATGGCGCGTGGCCTGCCGGCGGTCGACTGTGCTCGTCCGGGCATGACATGTCCAAGTTTCTCGCTGCGAACCTTGGCGAGGACAAAGCCCACCCCTTGATTACCAAGGCCATGCACCTGGCTCAACAGCCCTATTTCAAGGCGTCGGAGCGAATGACGCAGGGGCTGTCGTGGCAGCGCGTGCATCTCGACGGTGAACTCGTGATCGATAAAAACGGCGGGATGGCTGGCACGTCAACCTATATCGGAATGATCCCGGCGCGGCGACTGGGAGTTGTGATCATGGCCAATCGCGGTAAGTGCGAAGCGACCGGAGTCGGTCGACGTCTGTTGATCACATTAGCCGGCGGGACTCCCAAATTCGACGCACATTACGGTGACGCAGAAGGAGAAGACGCCGAGTAGTTCCACCACTGTTCAAACAACGGAGTGACGATGCCGGATCGACGCAGTCATCGTGGCCCGCATCCCGACGACGCACGCTAGTTTTCGTCTGCACAGGCACCCGTACTTCGAACCGCGGTGCACGATCTCAGTTGGCTGCTCACGCGATCATACACGCTTCCTTCTGCTCTGAAGCTGGTCGGCGACCGCTACCAACTCGAAGCCCGTCAGCGTGTCTGCGTCTCCCGTTGTGCTTGCTCCGATCAACAACGGACGCGCCGCGCAATCCATCAACTGCGTCCCGGTGCGCTCAGCGGCCAGGCAATCTGGATTGATGGTTACAATGTGCTGACGACACTGGAAGCTGCTCTCTCAGGCGGGGTCGTAATCCGGGGACGCGATCAATCCCTGCGGGACATGGCAAGCATGCACGGAAGCTACCGCCAGGTGACGGAAACCGTGCAGGCAGTTGAGCTGCTGGGGCGATTCCTCAATGAATGGAAGATCTCGCCGTCGACGTGGTTGCTCGATCAGCCGGTTTCAAATAGCGGCCGCCTGCGAAGCACATTATTGGCAACGGCGGCGAAGAACGGATGGACGTGGGCTGTTGATCTGGTCGCCGATCCAGATCCAATTTTGATGCGGGTCTCGGACTGCATTGCGTCCGCCGACAGCCAGATCCTGGATCAGACTCAGGCATGGGTTTCTCTTGCCGAAGAAGTTATCACCGCGTCGATCCCGACGGCGTGGATTCTCGACCTCTCTCTCCCGCACTAAATCACTCTCCATTGCCGTGAGACTTGCGCGTTCAGCAGCGCGATCAGCGATCGCGGAGTCAATTTGGGAACGTCACTCGGCAGCAATTCGATGATCGCTGGCGGCGTCTGTCCGGGAACCACGAGTCGGATCATTCGACTCTCGGCGGCCGTTCCTCCAGTCCAGATTGGTTGCTGTGTGCTGCCGAGAACCTTGAGGACGAACCCGAGGACCTCACCTTCCAACGTTGACAGCTTTTGCTCCTCATCATCGGTCAGCATGGTGTAGGTCATCAGACTCAACTTCGCGTCTGTCATGATTGCCGCTTCCTGTGATTGGGGTTCGTTGAGTGATTTCCAGGTTCATCCGGTTATCAGGAGTGTAGTCATAAACGGAACGGACATGTTGATTTCAACAGGAAATCTGTCCCGCGCGTGTTGGACTCTTTGAGCAAAACGAAATTCGGTCACCCGAAATCGAATCATGTACCGAAGCGTTTAGTGTCCAAAACCGCGACTGTTTTGGCCATCGTGAGCGCCGACGACTGGTCCCTGAACCTGCCGACGAGTAAAATTGGCAATGAGCGCGACGAAACGCGCGCGGGTGGAAATCTGCCACAAGTGGATTGAAATCCCTTTTGAAATCGGTGAGCGAACAGAGTCTCACAACTGAGGGACTCGGCAGGAGAAAAGGTATGTTTCAGAATCAGATGGTCCATCGGGGCGTTACGATAAAGCGGAGTTCAACATCCGTCACGGACTCGGGAACGACAACAGTCGTCGAGAAGTTTCACGCCAGGGTCTATTCCGCGAAGAACAGTAAAACAAAAACGACTCCCATTGAAGCCAATTCGGTTGAGGAAATTGAACAGAGAATCGATGCCATTCTTGATGCGTGACCTGCATCAGTCACCTGAACCCCAACACGTCGATCACGCATTTCCGCGTTTTTGCCTGAAATATGGCGAAAGCATTTTCAGTTCCTGATCCAATCGGAGGATTGCTGCGTTGGTGTTGCCGGGGGTGAGGCTGTGCAGACGTCTTCATTCGATTTGCGAGTAATGAGCGAGCAGGTGAATGAATACCAACGGCGGATCACTTTGCCGTTGATTGGCGTCCTGAGCGTTATTTTCGTTTCGCTCTTCGTGCCGGTTCTACTGAGGGGGTTTTTCGAACGGACAAACGATCTACGCGGCTTTGTCATTGTGGCATGGTTCGTCGGAACAATTCTCGGGATTTGCGTTTGCTGCAGGTGCTGGCCGAAGAGACCGCAGTTCAACTGCCCGCATTGTCGGAAGAATCTCACCGAGGAGTGGCATGATCGGGCAGTCGTCCTGTCCACAGGATACTGCCCGAAGTGCATGCAACCGCTGTTCCCACTTGACAATTCACTGCCGAGCGTCCCAGAGAATCGCTCGAATCTGCTGACGCGTGCGGAATTCAAGGACAATCGGTCTGGCGTTCCGAAATTCGATCCGATCATCCCCTATATTGTCGGTTTATTCGTCATCGGCCCATGTTTTCTGGAAGCGAAGGAATTCGACGAATATCGACAGCAGATCGGCGACACATTCTGGTTTCCGATTTATTCGTTAATCACTCTTGTAGTGGGCGGCGTGATCACGATCGGATACATGGCTACGCGGTCACACGCACGACTTGTCAAACTGAAACAATGCCGTTGCGGCGACTGCGGCGAAGCGCTCGATGAAAGTCCACTCACATTGATTACTGGCAATTGCACCGACTGCGGGACGCAAGCCCTTGCGGGCAGGCTCCCGATACTCCATTGGCGGACCTGTGACAAATCCTGGTTGAGATCACGGTTTCGTGAACATCATGTCTTCCGGCGAAAATGGGGTTGGCTTCCGTGCGTGATTGGTTCGGCTCCAGCTTTTCTGTGGCTCTTCGGAGTTTCGTGGTTATGTCCCGTTCCGATCACTGCCGAAGCCGAGCCAGGATGGTTCCTGTTGTTGGCACTCGCAATCGTGTGGCAGGTGCTTGGCATCGGCTTCGGGTCCTGGTGGATGGAAACCTCTCTCAGTCTCAGGTGTCCGCAGTGCCGACACTCGCTGTCGTTGGTCGGGCGACATGTCATAGCGTCGCGGAATTGTCCGTACTGCTTGACAACGATTATTGTCGACTGAGGATGTGAGCCGAACCGTATCCCTTGCGTAACGGATTCGTTTACAATCCGGTTTCCCACTCGATCTCATGAATCATCCCGACAGGCGAGCGGGGGATGTGAATCCCCTGATTCTTGATTCATGCGATCTGAAAACGTGAGTCCAATAAATACAGAATCAGGGGATTCACATCCCCCGCTCGCCTGGAGTTGTTTCGGTCACGCGATGTACGGGATCAATCGATATGGATTTAGCTTGGATCTCACTTGTCGCACTGCTGGTCGTCATTGTTGTGAGTTGTACCACGACCGTGAATCCTGGTTTTCTGGCTGTCGTCCTGGCCTGGGTCATCGGCGTCTACGTTGCGGATTGGTATGGAACGCCACTGGGTCTGAAGATTGTTGTCGCGGGATTTCCGAGTGATCTGTTCCTGACGTTGGTGGGTGTCACGTTGCTCTTTACCCAGGCGCAGAACAACGGAACGCTGGATCAAGTCGCGCGGATTGCGGTGCAGGGTTGTCGAGGAAACGCCGGTATGATCCCAGTGGCGTTCTTCGTGTTGGCACTGGTGTTTTCGACAATCGGCGCGGGGAATATTGCCGCGTCGGCATTAATCTCGCCACTAGCGATGGCTGCGGCGGCGAGGGCAGGGATTCCTGCCTTCCTGATGACGCTGATGGTGACTCATGGTTGCATCGCGGGCGCCGTTTCTCCCTTTACTCCCGCGGGTGTCGTGGCGAATGATCTGATGAGTCAGAAGATGGGATTGACCGGTTGGGAGTGGCATGTCTATGGCTTCAACCTGCTGGCAAATTTTCTGGTGGCAATTGCCGGGTACCTGGCGTTCGGAGGTTGGCGCTTGTTCGGATTGATGACACTGGGCGTTGACGTGGCGCGTGTCAATCCCGCCGAACGATCGAATCTTGGAACTGAGCTTCCATTGGTTGTCCGACATTCGAAGATTGCCCGACTCGGACTCCGGCACGCCGGGACGAAGACGGAGTCAGGCTACGCACGTCTCGCAGTTGAGGATCCCATTCGTGTCCAGCATTGGGTGACTTTAGGAGTGATCGCCGCTCTCGTTGTCTCGGTCATCATTTTTAAAATGCATGTCGGCATGGGTGCCTTTGCCGGTGCGGTGTTCCTGACGTTGATCCGGGTGACCGATGAAAAGAAATCGGTGCAGGGGATACCCTGGAGCGTAATTCTGATGGTCTGTGGAGTGACGGTGCTGACCGCTCTTCTGGAGCGGACCGGTGGTATGGATCGATTTGCCAGAATCATCAGCCACACGTCGAATCCCCAGACGATTACCGGTATCATCGCGCTGCTGACGGGATTGATCTCGGTCTACAGCAGCACAACGGGCGTTGTCTTGCCTGCTTTCTTACCTATGGTTCCCGATCTGGTCACGGAACTCGGCGGCGGAGATCCTCTGGCGATTGCGTTGTCAATTATTGTCGGAGGGAATCTGGTGGATGCGTCGCCACTGTCGACGGTCGGTGCGCTCTGTATTGCATCGGCGGCTCCAACGGAAGACCGACGGCTGTTGTTCAATCGATTGTTGACCTGGGGCCTTGCGATGTCTGTCGTCGGAGCCTTGCTGTGTTATGTTGGTTTCGGGTTAATCGGAGTCCGCTAGTACTGTGTCAATGGTTGAATTTCGGGTTTGGTGCCACTGGCAGCGGCTTCGCTGCCGGTGTCTTAAAATGGCAATTGACCGCCCGAAGCCAAGACACTGGTGGCCAGGGCAGCCACCAGTGGCACCCAAATTCTTTGCGGTGACACA
>Ga0206876_1200_pt1 | contig 14659 bp, 12 predicted proteins | sample Alteio_BWOrgCont_10_FD_152619 | JGI IMG/M metagenome (GOLD analysis project Ga0206876, IMG submission 152619) | Enriched cells from forest soil in Barre Woods Harvard Forest LTER site, Petersham, Massachusetts, United States -... | ecosystem: Environmental > Terrestrial > Soil > Temperate forest >...
CGTGCCGAGTTTGAATTCCTCCGAGAAGACCCGCATCGTGATCAGCGGCACCTGGATAAAAATGAGCAGCCAGAAAAGCGTCCAACTGAAGAAAATCTGGAGGATGCTCGACTGCTTGTAGTTGGCATCCGAGACGGCGGTGACGATGATCGTGAACATCAGCCCCTGCACGAAGGCGCTGCCGAACAGCACGATGTAAGCGACGGCGGAGTGAAAGTAACTGGTGAATTCGCGTTTATAGAGGGTCCAGAATGCCATGATATTTTGGGGTGAAGGTTAGTCCTGCGTCAACTCGACGAAGGCTTCTTCCAAGGTCGCCTTGACGCGGGCCAGTTCGCGCAGCGGCCAGTTGTTCGAGCGCACCACGCCGTAAATGTCCTCGCGGACATCGACGCCGGGCTTGCCGAAAATTTTCGCCTGCGTCCAGTCGCCATCGCTGGGGAGTTCGATCTCCACGTCCTCGATGTTCGGCAGCGCCTCGATCTTGGTGATGATGTCCGCGGGCGGCGCCTTCACTTCGAGCAGGATCGAGCCGCCGCCCCGCACCAGCTTGGTCAGGTTGGCCGGCGTGTCGGATGCCTCGATGCGGCCCCGGTGGATGACGAGCACGCGGCTGCAGGTCAGTTCGACTTCGGAAAGAATGTGAGTCGAGAGCAGAATGGTGTGGTGCTTGCCGAGGTCCTTGATCAGGTCGCGCACTGACCGAATCTGGTTCGGGTCGAGGCCGATGGTCGGTTCGTCGAGGATCAACAGTTCCGGTTCGTGGACCATAGCGTCGGCCAGGCCCACCCGCTGGCGATAACCCTTCGAGAGCGTCCCGATCATCTTGTTCTCCACGTCCTTCAAGTGGCAAAGCTGCTTCACCGTTTCGACCCGGTCCTTGATCTTGCGCCGGGCGACTTTCTTGAGCTCGGCCCGGAAGCGGAGAAATTCATTCACCCGCATGTCGGTGTAGAGCGGCACGTTTTCGGGCATGTAGCCGATGCGCTTGCGCACCTCGATCGAGTCGGTCACCACGTCAAATCCGGCGATGCTGATTTTTCCGTCCGTTGGCGGCAGGTACCCGGACAGGATCTTCATCGTCGTGCTCTTGCCCGCGCCGTTTGGCCCGAGGAACCCCACGATTTCACCCTTGTTGACATGAAAACTGATGCCTTGGACGGCGCGGAAACCCGAATAGGTCTTGGAGAGATTCTCAACTTCGATCATAGGTCTTGGAAACGGCGATGGTTTATCAAAAGAATCGCCATACTAGTAGAAAATTGGATTGCCTCAGGTGTCAAGTTTATCGCAGCCTGCGGCGTGTTTTCTTACACGTATTTAATCTTGCCCCACTTTGTGCCAATAAAGATAGCGAAAGTCTTGGAACTGACTCAAAATTAATCCGGCGCACGCGCAACCACATTTAAACCAGTTCCAATTTCATGAAAATAATCGCCGTCGCCAACCAGAAAGGTGGAGTGGGCAAGACCACCACCACCGTCAATCTCGCCGCCGCCCTTGCCGAAGCAGGACGAAATGTCCTCGTCCTCGATCTTGATCCGCAGGCCAATGCGAGCAGCGCGCTGGGCGTGACCGCGACGGCGGGCCGCAGTCTCCACGGCATCCTCACCGGCGATGAAAGCGCCCGCCCGCTCGCGGAACAAATCCAGCCGACCTCCACCGAGCGTCTCAGCATCGTGACCGCCGAACTCGATCTCGCCGGTTGCGAAATCCAACTCGCCGCCGATGAACATCGCCTGGTCCGTCTGCGTCGGGTACTCGACGGTTACCGCGCCAGCCAACCTCCGGTTGAATTTGTCCTGATCGATTGCCCGCCATCGCTCGGTGTGCTCATGACCAACGCGCTGGCGGCGGCTGATGCCGTCCTCGTTCCGCTCCAGTGCGAATATCTCGCGCTGGAGGGACTTGCGAAAATCTTGGAGATGATCGAGCGGATCAAGCAGGTCAGCGGCAACGCATCGCTGGCCCTCGAGGGCATCGTGCTCACCATGTACGACGCGCGGACGAACCTCAGCCAGCAGGTGGTGACCGATGTGCGCGGCTATCTCGGCCAGAAAGTTTTTGAGACGATCATCCCCCGCTCCATCGGGCTCGGCGAAGCGCCCGGCCACGGCAAGACCATCATCGCGTACGATCCGACCGGCGCAGGCGCGCAAAGCTACCGGGAGCTCGCCCGCGAATTTCTCGCCCGGCAGGTCTGAGAAAAAGTCAAAAGGGAAAAGGGGAAACATGCAAGAAGACACCGCTTCCGCCGTTCAGTTGCCACGGCTACCTCCCGGAAGGAATGCGCGACACCACGCTCGCCCAGGTCCACGAACGTTTTGTGATCAATCCCCGGCGCGTTCTTTTGAGGGAACGCTTCGAAGAATTTTTGCGGCGCTTTGTTTCCGCCCAACATTTTCTCATGTCTATCTCGATGGCGGCTTCATCACGAACAAGCCGTCGCCCGGGGACGTTGACGTGATCCTCCAGCCTCACGCTCCGCGGGGCAACTCGCGCCCTCCGGGCGGCGCGGCGTTTCGTCGGTGGCCATCGGTGGTCGTGCGATGAAGCCGGGCGCCGGGCACGTCCTCACGCCGCAGACGCGCCAGCAAGTCCGCGCCTGGCTCGAACGCCCCGTCTTGAGCCAAGAAGTCATCGAACTGCGCGGCCACGTCCGCGCCATCGATCTCGACTTGCGCCGCTCGATCTCCGCCGCATCGACAGCGGAAGTCTTCCCGATCTGCGCTGCATCGATCTCGCCGCCAAAAAATGGCTCGACGCCACCGTCATCGTCCGCGGCCAGGTCGAGAGTTATCAGGGCATCGCGCGCTTGCTGCAAGTCCGCGCGGCGGAAGAAACAGCGCCGTCTCAATCCGAATGACGCGCGTGTCAAAAACGCCGTCATCCTGAGCGAAGGCGAGCCGGTGCACGTCTCTTGACCAAGGAACTTACCCGAGCCGCAGTCGAAGGGCCTATGTGGAAAATAATTATCGTGAGAATGGCGTCAAAGTATCCGGAAGAGAAAGGCCAGTCTCCCGCCTGTCCGGAAAGCGGCAGGCGGGCCATGCCAAGAGCAAGTAACCTTGCGCAATTGAACGTTTCCCTCGAATCGTGTGCAGGTCCTTCGACTGCGGCTCGGGTAAATGTTAGGATGAAGCCACACGCTTGGGCTCGCCTCCGCTCAGGATGACAGCGTTTTTTCCCCACGCGGTATTTCTCCTCCGTGAACTCCGCGTGCTCCGTGCGAAACACTTTCCCCGCAGCCTATCCGCCGTGATTCGGGTCCGCATCCTCGGGCAGGGGAGCCGGCGCCCAGATTGGCTTCGTCACTTCCTCGGCCGTGTAGTCCTGCTTCTTCGCCAGCTTCAGTCCGATTTGGATGGCGGATCCCAAGTCCTGCTCGGCGCCTACGCCATAAACATGGATCGGATTGGCAAACCCCGCCACCATTGCCTCGCCCCGGTCGGTGATCGGGAAATCGCCCTTCAACTGCACAAACGTCTCGTGCGAAATCAGGATGCGTTCGTTCAACTTCTTGGTCAGCGATTCCAGCCGCGCGCCCAAGTTCACGGTCGAGCCCATTGCGGTATAATTCACCTTGAGCGTTGAGCCCATGTTGCCGACCAGCGCCTCGCCGGTATGGATGCCGATGCCGCACTCGAACAGTTCCGTATCCAGCCCGGCCCGCTTCACCTTGAAATTCGCCAGTGCGTAACGCATCTCCATTGCGCAGCAGACCGCCCGTTGCGCGTGGTCAGGCTGGTCGTCCGGCGCGTTCCAGAACGCCATGATGCAATCGCCGATATACTTGTCCACTGTGCCCTCGTACTTGAAGACCACCTGCGTCATTTCCTCGAAGTACTCGTTGACCACGTTGAGCACTTCCTGCGGATCGCGATTGTCGCAATAGGCGGTGAACCCGCGAATATCGCAAAACATGATCGTGATCACCTGCTTGACCCCGCCCAGCTTCACGCCATCGGGATGCGCAAGGATCTTGTCCATCACTCTCGGTGAAAGATAGGTACCCATCGCCTTCCTGACCCGCAGCTTTTCCCGCTCTTCCCCAAAGAACCGTTTCGTCGGCACTGCTCCCGCCAGGAGCACAATCCCCAGTTCGGGCATGGCCACCGGCATCAGATAATTCCCGAAGTACAAAATGGCAAAGCCCGCCACGGCCCAGATCACCAAGGCCACCAGTCCCATGGGAATCATGGGTGCGATGCCTACGCGTAACATGAGTGCGCCCGTCCCGAAAAGAAACAGCGCATAGATCGGCATCCAGACCCAGGCAGGGACGGCCTTGAGAAAATCCTGCTGAAGGATGTTGTTGATGGCGGTAAGGTGAGTGACGACCAGCGGCGTATTGGCATTCAAAGGAGTTGGTCCGGCGTCGATTCCGTTAAACGTGGCTCCGATGATGAGCAGATTGTCCTTTAAAGGTGGCAAGGAATCGCGCGCCTTGGATTGTTGCCCCTGCGACATATCATAAAGACCCTCGCTAATTTGGGCGTATCCCTTCACCTGGAAATCTTCGAGCAGGGCGCGGTAATTGAGGGTCAGTTGCCCTTTTGCATCGATCGGAATCTGGATCTTGGTCCCGTCGGGTTTGGGCACGGTGATTTCGTGACCGAGATTGACGACGACTTGGTCGGGATCGATTCCCCAGTACTGCATCAGTACCTGCAGGTCGAAAGAAGGCATGACCCGCCCCGCGACGTTCACGACCAACGGATCATTGAGACGCACACCGCCTCCACTTTCGCCATTCTCATTTGCGAAACCGAAATACGTCTCTTTCCGCAACTCTGGAAAAGGCATCGTGGCATACGGGGAACTCAAGAGCCTGGTGATGTCTCCCGTCACATGCTTCAGGGGCTTCGTGGGGAGCATCTCTTCGTCGGTCAACGGGGGTGGAGGGGCGTTTGGATCAAAAGTTTTCGCCGCGTCCGTCTCGGCAAAAACTTGCCGACTTTCGCTCTGTTCGGCGGCAGTCACCATGTTTGGATATTGTGAAGCAGCATCCACAAAATGTTGGTCATCGGGATCGAGGGTCGTAGTCGCGTCCGGGGCTGGACTCGATGGAGTGGCTGTGGGAGGCGGACTGGGAGCGGAGACAACGGGCGCAGGCACAGCGACGGGAGCAGGCGCGGCAGGAGTCGCCGCGTCCGGGGGACTTGCGCCGTTTGCAGGCAGATCAGCTCCAATGGGAATCGCAAGGGGGTTGAAAACGGAGGCGCTTGAGCCGCCTGGAGCGGGGGAAGAGGTCGTTGGTGCGGCGTTTGTGCCTGCCGGAGGTGTGCCGGGAGGAACGGCTGTGGGCGGTTGGGCGTCAGGTGTGGGAGCGGGAGGCGCTGGGGCCGGATTGGAAGCCGGTACGGCGGGGTTTTGCGTCGGTGGCGGTGTGGCATTTGCGCCCGCGGGGGAACTCGCGTCGGCAGGTGAGGCGCTGGCCGCCGCAGTCGGCGCGGGAGCCGCTGCGGCCGAAGTGGGCGTGCCTTCTCGTTCTGTAAAAAAGATATCCCATCCGACCGCGCGTGGTTTTTCCTGGCTCAAGAGCAGGAGAAAATCTCCGTGAATGCTTCGATTAAAGGGCCATCTTCCGAAGTCCTGGAGAGATCGTTGATCGATCGCCGCAACCACGAGATGCGAGTCGGTCTTGAGCGGAGCGTATTTCTTATGAATATGATAACGCAAGAGCATCATCTCGTCCGTGGTCTGCGTCTCCTTGTCCGCGAAATACGAGGTCTGGAGCAAAAGCGCGACAAGCAGTGTCAGCCCCACCGCGAACAGCGCGGAGATCGACGTATTGGAAAGATTTTTCATGCGTCTGCGGACAGTCACCACACTGGCAAACCCGGGCCACTCTGGCAAGAGGCGCGGTGAGGGATTAAGAAAGCTCGGCAAACCATCGATTTTAAAATGTCGTCATCCTGAACGGAGGCGAGCCAATCGATTTCCTCTTCTCCCAGGACTTACCCGAGCCGCAGTTGAAGGACCTACCTCCAATTCCAGAAAAGACACCGCTGCGCCAACGAAGTCCTTCCTGAGAAGCCAGTTTGCCCCTCTTTCAACAAGCGAGGGACATACCTTTCCTTCCCTCATCCGGTGAAGCCATCATCACGCCAACCTTGAACAAAATAGGTCTTTCGACTGCGGCTCGGGTAACTCTGTTGATGAATAAAATTCGCTGGCTCGCCTCCGCTCAAGAAGACGGCCTTTTTGTGATTGTGACTTTTGTAGAGATATTCCTTAAACGAGACCATGATAATTCCATTGCGCAAGCGGCGGCAAAGGCGCACGTTAATCTCGGCGTCCCTCATCCCTTTTACCTCGACCGTGAAGAAGAAAAACAGCATTCCTCAAGTCACCGTTGGCCAGCTCTACACCAATCACGCCAACCAATTGCAGCTTAAATTGCTGGCGGGCGCGGGAGGTTTGCAGAGGAAAATTTCCGAGGGTGCCGTGAATCGCCCCGGTCTCGCGCTCGCGGGTTTTTACAAATCCTTCGCCTTTCAGCGCATCCAGATCATCGGCAGCGGCGAGACCCAATATCTCAAATCGTTGCCCGAGGCCGTCAGCCGCCAGCGCCTGCGTGAACTCTTCAAGCACCGCATCCCCTGCCTGATTTTCGCCCGCAACATCAATCCGCCCCGCGTCGTGCTCGAGGAAGCCGAGGAGGAAAACATCGCCGTCTTCAAGTCGCCGCTGACCACCATGCGGCTCATGAACATGTCCACCATCTGCCTCGAACTCGATTTCGCCCCGACCGCCTCCGAGCACGGCAGCATGATCGACATCCTCGGCATCGGCGTCCTCGTTCGCGGCGCCAGCGGCATAGGCAAGAGCGAGTGCGTTCTCTCCCTCGTCGAGCGCGGCCACAGCCTCGTCTCCGACGACGTCACCCGCATCCGCTCCCTGGAGGGACGCGAACTCATCGGCACATCGTCCGATCTTTCCCGCTTCCACATGGAAGTCCGCGGCCTCGGCATCATCAATATTGCCAGCATCTATGGCGTCCGCAGTATCCGCTTTGAAAAGCGGCTCGACATGGTCGTCACCCTGCAGGACTGGCATGAGGTGCCGGAAATCGACCGCATTGGACTGGAAACCGATTACTACGAAATCTTGCAAATCAAGATTCCGCATGTCACCATACCGGTACGTCAGGGAAGAAATTTGGCCAATTTGGTGGAAGTGGCCGCTCTGGACCAGAAATTAAAGAGCATGGGACAGAATTCGGCAGTTGAATTTAACGAAAGATTGTTGAAAGCTATCGCGAACCGGGATAAGTAAGCTAAAGCTTTCACCATCAATAAACAAAGAAGACATGGCATCAGCGGCAAAAAATAAAGAATCAGGCACTTCCGTGGTGAGGGATCTCATCATCGGAAACAAGCTGGGGCTTCATGCCCGGCCCGCCGCCATGTTCGTACGTGTCGCCAATCGTTTTGGCTCTGATATTCTCGTGGAAAAAGACGGTGAAGAGATCAACGGCAAGAGCATCATGGGCCTCATGTTGCTCGCAGCTGGATGTGGTTCCCGCCTCAAGGTCACCGTCACCGGCCCCGACTCCGCCGACATGGTCAAGGCCCTCGAGGAATTAATAGCTCGCAAATTCGACGAAGAGTAAGCAATTTGGCCCCGATGCCAGATGAGCTATCGGATGCCCCAACGCCCGCCGGCGAAATAAGATACAAAGGGACTGCCGTCTCCCCGGGCATCGCCATTGGCCCCCTCGTTCTCCTTTATGCGGACGAGCATATCATCCGCAAGCGACGCATCCGGCCCGAAGATGTCGCCGGCGAAATCGCCCGTTTCGAGGCCGCATTGCTCAAGACACGGCAGCAAATCCAGGTCATCCGCAATGAACTGGCCAGCTCCATCGGTGAAACCGACGCCAGTATTTTCGACGCGCACATTCTTCTGCTCGAAGACACTTCCCTGATCGAATCGGTCAAGGAGCAGCTCGTGAGCCGCCTCGTCAACGTCGACTTCGCCTATGAGCAGGTCGTCCGTTCCTACACCCGCAAGATGCGCGAGCTCGACGACGATTACTTTCGCGAACGCGCCGGGGATTTCCTCGACGTCTCCCGCCGCGTGCTGCGCAATCTCCAGGGCAAAGTCGATGCCGAGCTGCGCAATCTCGACGCCGCCTCGGTCGTCCTCGCCCACGATCTTTCGCCCTCCGACACCGCCGGGATGGACCGCAAGCTCGTCCTCGGCATCGCCACCGAGGCTGGCAGCCGCACCTCGCATTCCGCGATCATGGCCCGCTCGCTCAACCTGCCTGCCGTCGTCGGCCTGCGCGAAATCATCGGCAAGTTTGAGCCGGGCATCGAAGTCCTTCTCGACGGCTACGAAGGTCTCCTTATCGTCAACCCGACCGAGCAGACCAAGCACGAGTACGGGCAGCGGGAAAAAATCCACGAGGCGGTCGAGGTCAAGCTCGACGCCCTGCGCGAGACGTTGCCCGTCACGCTGGATCAACGCCGCATCATCGTCTCGGCCAATGTCGAGATTATCGACGACCTGCCGCTGATCAAAGAGCACGGCGCCGAGGGCGTCGGGTTGCTGCGCACCGAATATCTCTTCCTCAACCAGAACGAATCTCCTAGCGAAGACCAGCAGGTCGACATGTATCGCCAGATGGCGCAGGCCTGCAAGCCGCACCACATCATCATCCGCACGCTCGATGTCGGCGGCGACAAGAAGCGGCCCCACCTCGGCATCGAGCAGGAGATCAACCCGTTCCTCGGATTTCGCGGCATCCGCTATTCGCTCGGTCGGCCGGAAATTTTCCGCACGCAACTGCGCGCCATCTGCCGGGCCAGCGCGGAGGGCAACGTCCGCGTCATGTTCCCGATGGTCTGCGATCTCTCCGAATTGAAGGCCGCGCGCAAGCTTCTCGACGAGGTGCGCGAGGAACTCCGCCAACAGAACGTGCCGCAGGCGGAAAAACTCGAGGTGGGCGTGATGATCGAGGTTCCCTCCGCCGCGCTGACCGCCGACATCCTCGCGCGCCACGTCGATTTCTTCAGCGTCGGCAGCAACGATTTGATCCAGTACACGCTCGCCATCGACCGCGGCAACGAGAACGTCGCCAACATGTACCAGCCCGCGCACCCGGCGGTATTGCGCCTCTTGCAGACTGTCGTGGAGGCAGCCCACCGGAACAACATCTGGGTCGGTGTCTGCGGCGAAATGGCCTCGGATGTCATTCTTGTTCCCGCCCTGATCGGCCTCGGGGTGGATGAACTCAGCGCCGGCCCCGCCTCCATTCCCCGGATCAAGCGCGCCATCCAGGCCCTCAATTACGAGGAAGCCCGCCAGCTCGTCGCCCGCTGCGTCCTCAACGAGTCCGCCGAGGCCAACCAAGCCGAACTCGAGCAGATGGCGCGGCGTCTTTATTCCGAGATTCTTTGAAGACGTTTAGAGAGAGTATCTTAGATTGAGATATGCGCTTGCTTTCCTTTAGCAAGCGGAAAATTATAAAGGTTACACGCCGTCATCCTGAGCTTGTCGACGTCCAATATTGGAATACATTCCAAGTACGAACACGATTCGCGATTTCCTAATCGGTGGCGGATCAATTCTCGCTTCGGGAGTGTATTTTAATTCTCCTCGTCCATCGCCAGTACAGGAATTTTCGTTGTCTCACCCTCAATCTATCGCTCACGATATGATGCGGGTCGCTCAAGACATGAGAATAGCTGCTAAACGAAACGAAGAAGAGATGCGACAGATGGAGTTACATCTTGAGTGCGCCGGAACAGCCTAAAAATGCTGCGGAGCAACCTAAAGTGGCTCCACAGGAAGTCCAAGAAGAGCTTGGAATTCCCGATCCTTCTCCTATCCCCAAGGAGGTTCCGTCTGGTCAGCCTGTGGGTACAGTTAACGCGCAGTTTAATTACAATGTTAACTTGCCCACCGTTCAGCTCCCTGCTTGGGAAGAATTTTCCAAATACCCGCCAGAAGTAAGAGAGTTTTGGATGAAGGCAGGCCAAAAGGAGCAGGAGGCTAGGCACACTTGGATTGAAAAAGAACAAAACCACCGCCATCAGTATGATCATGCCCGACTCTCGGGTACATTTGACAGACAACGCACGGGGCAGATTTTAGGTGCGACGCTTTCCTGTTTTTTGCATTAGTGCCGGTGCGGCGATAGTTATTGCCGGAGGAAGTCCTTGGGGGTATGCGGCTATTCTTGCAGGTATAACGCCCCTGGTTGGCATGGCTATATACGCCAAAAGCTCTCCTTCTCCGAAAACGGAAGAAGAATCTGAAAGCGGTTCTTCGCAGGAGAGGGCATCGTAAAATGAGAGTATAAAATATCTCTAGCCTTGCCCGTCACTGTCTAACCTCGTTTAATCAGCATCCCATGCAAGTACTCATCCTCGCCGCCGGTTACGCCACCCGGCTCTACCCGCTCACCCTCGACAAACCCAAGCCGCTGCTGCCCGTCGCGGGCAAGCCCATGCTCGAGCACATCATCGACCACCTCGCCACCGTCAAGGACCTCGGCGAAATGTTCATCGTCACCAACCAGAAATTCGTCTCTCATTTCACCACGTGGTCCGAGAAGTACCGCAAGGAAAAGACCGCGTTCAATTTCAAGATCATCAACGACGGCTCGACCAGCGACAATGACAAGCTCGGCGCCATCGGTGACATCCACCTCGTCATCACCAAGGAAAACGTCACCGGCGACCTCGTCGTCGTGGCAGGCGACAATCTCTTCGATTCCTCCCTCGCGCCCTTCGTCGAATTCGCCCGCGCGGGCAAGACCCCTGTCCTCGCCGTTTACGATGTCGGCGACCTGGAGCAGATCAAAAAGTACAACAGCATCACTCTCGACCAAGACGGCATCATCACCTTCTTCGAGGAAAAACCCAAGGCCCCGACCAGCACGCTGACCGGTATCGCCCTCTATTATTTCCCGGCGGATGTGGTCGAAATGATCAAGACCTACATCAAGGAAGGCAACAACCCGGACCAACCGGGCCGCCTCATCCAGTGGCTTTACCCGCGCGTGCCCGTGCGCACCTGGCGTGTGCCGGGGCGTTGGTTCGACATCGGCAGCAAGGAAACGCTCGAAGAAGCCGACCGCATCTTCGGCCAGTAACCGCCTGCGGCCCGCCGCAACCTCTACTCCCATGACCTCCTGTCTCATCGCGATGAACATGACGCGCGGAGTCAGGCTGACCGAATGCGGCCGGGTCGCCGACACGTTCTTCCCCAAGCTGGTCGGATTGCTTCGCGATAAGAGCTTGGAATATGGCGACGGCCTCTGGATCATGAAGTGCAATTCGATCCACAGCATCGGGATGAAATTTATCTTCGACGCGATCTTTTTGGACAAGAACCTGCGCGTCGTCCATCTCGTGCGCCAGATGAAGCCGTGGCAGATTTCTAAGATCGTCTTTTCCGCCCACAGCGTCCTCGAGGTTCCCGCGGGACACATTGAGCGGACCGCCACGGAGATCGGCGACCAGTTCGAGATGGGCCTGGATGTCAGTCACGGCATCCGCTGAAAATTCACTGGCCCGCCGGGGCGACCGGGGCTAATTTTAGCCATGCTCATGCGGCTTCTCTCGCACTGGTTGATCCTCACCTTCGGACTCTTTTTGATCACGTCGATCAAGTTCCTGGGCATCTCCGCCGACTCGACGAAAGATTTGTTCCTCGCGGCTCTGGTCCTGATCGTGGCCAATACGATCATCAAGCCACTCCTCATCCTGTTCACCCTGCCTCTGGTCCTGCTGACGCTCGGACTCTTCCTGCTTATCATTAACGCGATCATCCTCGATTGGATTCCCTATTTCGTTTCCGGCTTTCACGTTCACGGTTTCATCTCGGCTTTCTTCGGTTCGTTGCTGCTCAGCCTCATCACCGGATTTTTCACCGGTTATGAACGGCGCCATTCCGTCCGGCGGACGAATGTCGCTCCCCGCTCGGACAAGGTGATTGATATTTAAACGGCTCGTTCTCTTTCCGGTGGTCCCGGGAACGCTCTTGCCCGGCGTGGAATCGGCGGCTAAAACCAGAGCATGTCTCGGATGCAATGGTTCTACACCGCTTTTTGGGTTTTCATCATCGGCATGATTCTCTGGCAATTTTACGATTACAACAGTGGCCTCGATCACGCTATCGCCGTCGCCGGTCCCAAGCAGCAGCACTTTTATTTTCTCAATGGACAAACGAACACCGCGTCCCTCGACGCCCCGCCCAAACCCGACGGGGCCGACGTCAAGCAGGTCGGTTGCACTTACACAGACAACGTCCCGTACCATGGCAGCTTTACCGCCCACGTTTCCCTCAAGAACTATGGCAACATGAAAGCGATTGGCGTCCAGGTCCAGGTTACCCCGTATCGCGGCACCATGGTGGGCTTGGAAAACGATAACAGCCCGGCTACTGCCCTGCCCGATTCCGATCCGATCGCCCAAATCAACCAGTGGGTCTCCTTTCCCGACCTGGCCCCGGGCGAGACGGTGACCAAGGACGCGGTCTTTGGCGCCGCCCAGAAGGGCTACACTCAGGGCGATAACGCCAATCCCCAAGTCCTGTTTCAGACCGAAAAACCCAAGGCCGCCCCGGTCCCGCCAGCCACTCCGTAATTTCTTCCCATGAGCCACAAAAAACGTGTAGTCATTCTCGGCTCGACCGGCTCGATCGGCGAAAGCGCCCTCAAGGTCGCGCGCAATCTTCCCGATCGCATGGAGATCGTCGGCCTCGCGGCGGGACGCTCCGCCCAGTCTCTCTTGAAGCAGGCCACCGAATTCAAGCCCCGCGCCGTCGCGCTCTACGATACGGCCGAACTCGATACTATTCGCGGCCAGCTTCCCTCCGGCACCGCCTGCCATGGAGGTCCCGAAGGTCTCATCGAACTCGCCACGATGCCCGAAGCCGATCTCGTCCTGATTTCCATCGTCGGCACGGCGGGGCTCGCCCCCGCGCTGGCGGCGATCCGCGCGGGCAAGGCCATCGCCGTCGCCAGCAAGGAAATTCTCGTCATGGCGGGCGAGGAAGTCACTCGCGAAGCCGCGAAGTACAACGTTCCCATCCTGCCGGTCGACAGCGAGCACAACGCCATCTTCCAGTGTCTCGTCGGGGAAAAGCCGCGCCACATCCGCCGTCTCATTCTCACCGCATCCGGCGGCCCGTTCCGCAAGACCCCTGCGGCGGATTTGGCCAAAGTCACGCCCGCCCAGGCACTCAAGCATCCGACTTGGACCATGGGCCGCAAGATCACCATCGACTCCGCCACGCTCTTCAACAAGGGCCTCGAAATGATCGAGGCGCGCTGGCTCTTCGGCGTCCCCATGAACGAGGTTGATGTGATCGTTCATCCGCAGAGCATCGTTCATTCACTGGTTGAATTCGTCGATGGCTCCATGCTCGCCCAGCTCAGCCATTCCGACATGTGCTTTCCGATCCAATACGCGGTCACGTATCCCGACCGGTTGCCCCACGGGCACCTTAAGCCCCTTAACCTCGCCGAGCTCAACTCCCTCCACTTCGAGGCACCCGATCCCGTAAAATTCCCCGCCCTCCGCCTCGCTCGTGAAGCCGGTAACGCTGGCGGCACACTCCCCGCCGTTCTCAACGCCGCCAACGAAATCGCCGTCCCCGCTTTTCTCGAAGGCAACATTCTTTTCCCCGCCATCTGGCACATCGTCGAGGCCGTCATGCAACGGCACAAAAACATCGAGCACCCCAGCCTCGACGACATCCTCAAGGCCGACGCCTGGGCCCGCGTCGCCGCGCAGGAAGAAGTCGCCAGCCGCAAGATCGAGTGTCCATAAAGAAACCCCTGTAGAGCTCCCGATTTTAGAAATGCCGTCATCCTGAGCGAAGGCGAGCCCATGCATATGGTCTCATCCCAGCGCTTACCCAAGCCGCAGTCGAAGGACCTGCCTCCGATTCAAGCAAAACGTTCAATGGCGCCAAGAGACTTACTTCATGCGTGGCCCGTTTGCCGCTTTCCGGCCAGGCGCGAAACTTGCCTTTCTCTTCCGGAGGCATAGACGCCATTCACGCGATAAATTTTTTCCGCATAGGTCCTTCGACTGCGGCTCGGGTAAGTTCTCTGATCAAAAGGAGTGCACCGGCTCGCCTTCGCTCAGGATGACGGCGTTTTTAGAGTGCGACTTTCGCAGAGATCTCTTAAGTGGCCCGCCCCATTACCATCTTTTAACTACAGCACATGACCAATTTGGTGCTATAGTAGAGCCTGCTATTCCACCAGTTTTGTCTCCCCTTTAATCCATGAAACGTTCTCTGATTTTTCTCGCCCTCGCAGCTTGCGCATTTGTCGCTTTGGGCCTCTATCGCGGCTTTATTTCCGCAGGCTTTGCGTTCCTCACCTTTGCCGAGGTCATCCTCCTTTTCAACATCCTCATCATCGTCCATGAACTCGGCCATTTCCTCGCCGCGAAATGGCAGGGGCTGAAGATCGAGAAATTTGCCATCTGGATGGGCAAGCCGCTCTGGTCCAAAAAAGTCGACGGCGTCGAATACATCCTCGGCACCATTCCTGCGGGCGGCTACGTCGCCCTGCCGCAAATGGCCCCGATGGAAGCCCTCGAAGGTAAAAACGAAACGCCTCGCGAAGAATTGCCCCCCGCGTCGCCCGGGCAAAAGATCATCGTCGCATTTGCGGGACCTCTCT
>Ga0206876_1201_pt1 | contig 14658 bp, 18 predicted proteins | sample Alteio_BWOrgCont_10_FD_152619 | JGI IMG/M metagenome (GOLD analysis project Ga0206876, IMG submission 152619) | Enriched cells from forest soil in Barre Woods Harvard Forest LTER site, Petersham, Massachusetts, United States -... | ecosystem: Environmental > Terrestrial > Soil > Temperate forest >...
GGAGATGTAGTAGAAGGGCATCATCACGATACCGAGGAAGAGCATGGCGGGGATTGCGCCGATCCAATACCAATGCGCAGCGAGGATGCCGTACTGGTAGGAGGCGCCGGCCCATCCCATGAGCTCGAGCGAGCCGAGGTTGGCGGAGACGAAGCTGAGGCCGGCGATCCATGCGGTCATCTCGCGGCCGGCGAGGAAGAACTGTTCACTGGTGTTGGTGGAGCCCTTGACGTAGAAGCCGATGAAGACGACGACTGCGAAATAGAGCACGAGGATGAGGATGTCAATGGCCGAAAGGGAAATGAGTTGTTTCCCTGCATCGAAGATCAAAAGAGCGGCAACAAGCTGCATTCTTCACCCTTACCGGAAGCCACGAAGGCTATCGCTGGCCCCTGGCTACAAATTATTTGGATGCCGCACAAATCTGACATGAAGTAGATGCTGTACGACAAGTTCATCAATCGAGCCAATATACAGGATGGCGAAGGGGCAGCGCCTGCCGGGTATTCCACCCAATCACGGGTTCCATAATCTGCATCCAAATAAAAGAACCGCGTAAGTCCCGGTACTAGGACCGAGTGGAGGGCCATGATGCGCAAATCGATATGGATGGCAATTTTGTTGGCTATGACTTGCAGCCTTGGAGTGGTACAGGCACAGGTAGGACGCGACCTGAAGAATGCAGGCCACGACACGGCTGCCGCGACCAAAACGGCCGGTCGCAAGACTGCACATGCGACACGCCATGTGGTTCACCGTACCGCGCACACGACCAGCCGTGTCGCTCGCAAGACGACAAGGAGAACGCGGAACGTAGGAAGACGGATGGAAGGGAAGCCGACGCTGCCGAACAATCCTCGCTAGTTGGGGCGGTTAGAGTTCGAGGCGAGAGTCATCAATGGCCAGGCGGACGTTGCCATCGGACTTCTGCAGGCGGCGAACGGCTTCCATCTTGTCGACATTGGCCTTGAGCATTACAACAGCAATGGGGATGGACTTGCCTGCCGACTTGATGGTGCGGATGGCGGTATCGCGATCGATGTCGCAAACCTTCATCAGCACACGAATGCCGCGCTCGACGAGCTTGGCATTCTTCATGTGTACGTTCACCATCAGGTTGTCATAGACGTAGCCGAGCCTGGTCATGGCGCCGGTGGTGATCATGTTCAGCACCATCTTCTGCGCGGTGGAAGCCTTCATGCGGGTGGAGCCGGAGATGACTTCAGCGCCAACCTCAGTGCAGATGGTGATGTCTGCAACCTGGGAAAGATCGGAGTTGGGATTGCAGGTGACAGCAGCGGTGCGGGCTCCGCGGGAGCGTGCGTATTCGGTTGCGCCGACGACGTAGGGTGTACGGCCTGAGGCGGAGACGCCGATCACAATATCTTTGCGGGTAGGACGGCGGCGGGCAATGTCACGCTGACCGATTTCCGGGGAATCTTCATTGACGTCTGAAGCCGAGGCGAGAGCCTTGGGGCCGCCGGCCATGATGTACTGCACCTGCTGCGGGGCGGTGGAAAATGTCGGGGGGCACTCGGAGGCGTCAAGCGCTGCAATGCGGCCTGAAGATCCCGCGCCAACATAGATGAGGCGACCGCCATCGCGCAACGAACGTGCAACCGTGTCGATCACGATGGCAATTTCCGGCAGCGCCTTCTTCACAGCGGCTGCAATCTTTGCATCTTCATGATTGATAATGCGGGCGATATCAATGGCCGACTTTGTGTCCAGACCCAAGGAAGCGTCATTGAGCCTCTCGGTTGTGAGGGATTGCAGGTCGGAGGCTGGTCGTGCGGACGGCTTTTCGGGCTGTGACATCGGGGGTAGGGTCAAAGTTGCCATAGGCATTTAGTCGTACAGAACATTCTAAATCAAAATGAAAGCCCTCTGAAATCCCCCGAATTGAGCCTGGTTCGTCTAACCTGTTAGGGCGCTTCGGTGTCCTGCAGGCGCGTTGCGGTTGAATGTGGAGTGAAATGGTCGAGAACGGCAGCACCAAAACGAATCCGCCGGAAGATTTGAAGCCCGGCGGAAGCCCAGCCGCTGAGGCGCCGGCCTCCAGTGCGCATTGGTGGATCGATTTCGTCGTGATCCTGGTTGTGGTGATCTTCATCTTCGGGCTCTACCAGCCGGTGCGTGTGGATGGTACGAGCATGCTTCCGGTCCTGGAGGACCAGGACAAGCTGCTCATCAACAAGTTCATCTACCGGTTTGACGATATCCACCGCGGCGATGTCGTGGTCTTTTACTATCCGCGTGACCACTCCAAGAGCTACATCAAGCGCATTATCGCGCTCCCCGGTGACGATCTGCGGATTGATCACGGAAAAGTGTTCGTGAATGGTGCAGCAGTGACTGAGAATTATGTTCCGCTCAAATACCAGGATGAACGTTCCGAGCCTGACATGCAGATTCCCGCCGGGGAGTATTTCGTTATGGGCGACCACCGTTCGATTTCAAGCGATAGCCGTGACTTCGGTCCGGTAGCACGGGGTCTCATTTACGGGCGCGCAGCCTTTGTTTTCTGGCCGGTGGATCAGGCTGGGATGGTCCGGTAAGACAGCCGGCTAATTCTCGTATTGAACGATGTTGGCGAAGGTGGTGGGGACGAGGCTGGCGCCACCAACCAGTGCGCCGTCAATCTCTTCCTGTTGCATGAGCGCGGTGATGTTTTCCGGCTTCACGGAGCCTCCGTAGAGGATGCGGGTGTTCTCGGCCGTTTGCTGGCCGCAGCAATGGCTCAACTCGTGGCGGATGAGCGTGTGGGCCTCTGCTGCGACCTCAGGTGACGCCGTAGAGCCGGTGCCGATGGCCCAGATGGGCTCATACGCGATAACCAGCCGCCGAGCCTCAGATGCGGAGATGTTGCGCAGCGCAGAACGCACCTGGGTACGAAGAGTCTCTTCGGTGCGGCCGTCCTCGCGTTCTGCCAGCATCTCACCCACACAGACGATTGGTGTGATGCCATGGTTGATGGCGGCTTTCAGCTTGAGGTTTACGCGCTCATAGGTCTCGTTGAAATAGAGGCGCTGTTCTGAGTGGCCGAGCAGAACGTGACGGCAGCCGATGGAGACGAGCATGGTGGGCGAGGTCTGGCCGGTGTAAGGGCCTTCATTGAGCCAGTGCATGTTTTGGGCACCGGCGCGAACGTTGGTTCCTGATGTGCCTTCGATGACATATCCCAGTGAGCTCATGGTGGGGAAGATGAGGATTTCGTCGCGACTATGGTCTTCGACGAGGGGGAGAAATGCGTCGAGGAAGGCGAGCGACTCCTTGGGGGTTTTGTACATCTTCCAATTGCCGGCGATGATGGGCTTGCGCATTTGCTGGGCTCTCCGCAAGAGCTTATGGTCTCAGGAGATTACGGGGAATGGTGTGCTTATGGCAAGCGGCTGCGCGTTATTCGTCAAGGCCCTAATAGTGGTACTTGATTAGGCACTGGAGTGTGAGCAGATTTTCGTTATGAACGAGCACATCTGCATTAAACTCGCGCAAGGTAATGGTTTATCCATACCTGTTCGCAAATAGTGTTTGCAGCGTCGACGAGGAGTATGACATGCAGGATTTTCAAACCGTAGACACATGGAAAAGAGCCCACGGTCTGGTCTTGCGGATTTATCAAGAGACAAAGTCTCTGCCGCGAGATGAAACCTTCGGTATCACCATGCAACTGCGTCAAAGCGCAACTGCCATCGCTTCACAAATTACGGGAAGTTGCGCCAAGCAAGAGAATAAGGAGTTCGCGGGAGATTTTCACAAGGTCGCGGCTCACTGCACTGAACTGGAATACCTGATTTTGTTGGCCAAAGACCTCGCTTTATGGCCTCCTGCTTTGAGTGACGAGCTGATGGCATCGGCAATTGAAGTTCGCAAGATGATTTTCAATTAGCGATCGTAAGCCCCAGCTATTTACTCGAAAGAGCAGCTACTCCCGGCAGTACTTTTCCTTCCAGAAACTCCAGGCTCGCTCCCCCACCGGTGGAGATGTGTGTCACCTTGTCGGCGACGCCCGAGTTATGCAGCGCGGCCACTGAGTCTCCACCGCCCACGATGGAGATGCAGTCCTCATTCTTTGCGATGGCGCGCGCGATAGCATTCGTGCCCTTGGCAAAGGGCGCCAGCTCAGCTACGCCCATTGGGCCATTCCACACAATCGTAGCGGCGTCAGCAATCTCCAGGGAGAACAGCTTGATGGTTTCGGGGCCAATATCGAGCGCCATTGAGCTTTCAGGAAAAGCTTCGCTGCCGGAGAAGACCTGGGTTTTAGCGTCGGCACTGAATTTGTCGGCGAGGCAGTGGTCAATGGGCAGAAGGAACTTGACCTCACGCTCGCCGGCTTTCTTAATAGCTGCGCGAGCGATGTCGAGCTTATCAAGCTCAACCAGCGACTTGCCGGTTGACTGTCCCATGGCGGTGAGGAAGGTATATGCCATCGCACCGCCGATGAGCAGGGAATCAACTTTGCCCAGCAGCGCATTGATGATTTCAATCTTGTCAGAGACCTTGGCGCCGCCAATGATAGCGACGAAGGGCCGGTTGGGTTCGTTGACCGCCTTGCCAAGGTAGTTGAGCTCTTTTTCCATCAGCAGGCCGGCGGCACATTGGCCGCCTTGTGCCTTGATGAAGTGAGTGATGCCCTCCGTAGAGGCGTGGGCACGGTGAGCAGCGCCAAAGGCGTCGTCGACATAGATGTCGCACAACGCGGCGAGCTGCTCGGCGAAGGCTGGGTCGTTGGCTTCTTCTTCTGGATGGAAGCGAAGATTTTCCAGCAGGAGCGTCTGGCCAGGCTCAAGATTGTTGGCTAACTCCATAGCGATGGGGCCGACACAATCGGGGCTGAAGGCGACGTTTTCGTCAGGGTCCATCACGCCATCGAGCAATGTGCGCAGGCGTGTAGCGATTGGACGGAGGCTGAGGCTTTCCACTACAACGCCTTTGGGGCGACCGAGGTGTGCTGCGAGAATCACCCTGGCCTTGCGGCGCAAAGCGTATTCGATGGTGGGAACGGTCTCGCGGATGCGTGTGTCATCGGTGATGGCGCCATCGCGTGAAAGCGGCACGTTGAAGTCAACGCGGATGAAGACGCGTTTGCCGGTCAGATCGAGATCGCGGATGGACAGTTTGGGCATCGGGTCAGAACGTTGCATTCAGCATAGCAAGTCAGGCGGTTAGTGGCGGCGGTGCAAATCTCCTGTTCAACAAAGCGACCAGAATGCCCATAAATACAACAAGCGCCATGACTCCGTTTACCAGGCTGAATATGTCGGGCGAAAAAGCGGAAGCGTTGCGGGTGAATGGCAGAATGAGAAAGTTCATCACGCAGTAAATAAACATGCCGTAGAGCGCACCGCAGAGGATCGGCCGTTCAAACAGAATGGTGACATGCTGTGCTGCCATGACGAATGTGGCAATCCAGAATGTCGCAATGAGGTAGTGGAGCGCCAGACCGAGGACAGCGTCACGCAGGCCTCCGCTGAAGGCAGAGCGGCCGATGAGATGGCTGGCGATGTTCTGCAAAAGGCGCTCTGGCGCAACGTGGAAGCGTAGCGCGTAATAGACCATGGCATCGGAAATATCGAGTGTGCCGCAGACCAGCAGCGTGAGGCCCATAGCTTTGACGACCGATCGTTGCGGAGCGGAAGGCATAAGAGGATTATGCCCGATGTGTACTGCGGCGTGTGTCGATTGCGTTGTTCGGTGCAGAATGGATGTCATGCAAATACGTGCGGGAATTGCGGGTGTGTCGGCTGCATTGCTGTACCTGATTGCGGTGCCGGTTTTGTGCCAGAGTGTCGCGGCGTCGAAGACCCAGGTGGTGATGCTGGGCACGGGAACTCCTTATGCCGACCCTGAACGCTCTGGCCCAGCGACGGCCATTGTGGTGAATGGCACACCGTACTTAGTAGATTGCGGGCCTGGTGTTGTGCGGCGCATTGCGCAGGCACACAAAAATGGTGTGGAGGGTTTAACCCCACAGAAGGTCGCTGTGCTTTTTATCACGCACCTGCACAGCGACCACACGGTTGGATATCCTGATGTGATTTTTACGCCGGCGGTGACAGGCAGGCCTGGGGCGCTTGACGTCTTCGGGCCGAAGGGACTGGACGATATGACCAGCAACATCCTTCAGGCGTGGAAGAAAGATATCGACATCCGGCTGCACGGGCTGGAACAGGGGAATGCGAAGGCCTACGTGGTGCATCCGCATGAGATCCGGGCAGGAATTGTCTATAAGGACGCCAACGTGACGGTCACGGCCTTCCCGGTGAAGCATGGCACGTGGGATGAGTCATGGGGTTACCGCTTTGACACACCGGACAAGAGCATTGTGATTTCAGGAGACACTGCGCCGACAGGCGAGATTGTGAAGCAATGCCATGGCTGCGATTTGCTGATCCATGAGGTCTACAGCACGGCTGGATTAGCGTCGAGGAAATCAGAGCATCCTGAATATCACCGGCTGTTTCACACATCCACCGCTGAGCTTGCGAAGATTGCGAATGAAGCGAGGCCGAAAGAGCTGGTGCTATACCACGTGCTTTTCTGGGGAACGACTCCCGAGCAGGCGCTTGATGAGGTGAGGGCTGCGGGCTACACGGGGAAGATAGTTGTGGCGAACGATCTCGACGTGTTTTAGGGGATAACAGCTTCGGCTTCGATTTCAACGCGCCACTTGGGGTTGAGCAGCGCGGCAACGACCATGGTCGCTGCCGGCCGGATAGTGGCGAAGACTTCACCGTGTGCGCGACCGATTTCTTCCCAGTCTTCTGCGTGGGCAATGAACATGCGGGTGCGGACTACATCCTCGAACCGCGCGCCGGCCTGGGTAAGAGCTTTCTCGATCAGGCTGAGAACGTGTCTAGTTTGCGAGGCGGCATCGAGATCCTCTGCGCCGACCGGCCCTGTGCCAGAAACATGCACAACGTTGCCAATGCGCACAGCACGCGAGAAGCCGATGATGGGCTCGAAGGGAGAGGTGCCGGGAATATTTTTGCGGAGAGGATTCTGGCTCATAATGCTATCGATGATAGTGCCGGACAGAACTAAATGCGCAGTCGAAGTATGATGCTTGCATCCAGGAGCAATGGCGATGTGCTTTTCGGCAACAGCAAATTTCGTCGGGTGCGGTGTGCTGGGATCGGTTGGCGTGATGACGCTGACCAAGGTGAAGCACCGGCGCGAGTTGATGTTCGCGTCCTTGCCAGCGCTGTTTGCTATACACCAGGGAATTGAAGGTTTCGTCTGGCTGGGGCTGGATGGATATATGTCTGCGCAAGTGGCGCACAACATGGGTGCGGCGTTTGTGCTTTATGCACAGGGGTTGTTACCGCTGCTTATGCCCTTGAGCGTGATGTTGTTTGAGCCAACGCGAGCGCGACGACGAGTGATGATGCCATTCGTGGTGCTGGGACTGTTGCTTACGCTCTACATCCTTTGGGGATTGACGGCGTATCCGCTGCAGATTTCCGTGCAGCAGAACAGCATTGTGTATGTGAACTATGCGACCAACAGGACCTGGGTTGCGGTGCTGTACGTTGTTGCCACCTGCGGCCCACTGTTTTTCTCGAAAATGCGGGCCATGGTGTTGTTTGGCGTTGCCAACCTGGCAATCCTGTTGACGGTGATGGCGGTCAAACGATATGCGTTCACTTCGTTGTGGTGCGCCTATGCAGCCGTCGCCAGCGTGATCATCCTGATCTATTTCTGGAAAACCATGGGGATCCGGCCGTTTGAATATATGAAGGCGGTATAAAACGGCCATTCGCTACCCGGCATAAAAATCTTTGTTAACCATTGGCAGGGCTGCTTCGTTGTCTATGTGTATGAAACATAGCGCTCTCGTGACTCGAGGGCTACAAGGATGGAAGCCCGATGACAAGATTGACCAGAATTACTGTCTCCACATGCCTGGCTGTATCCATGGGGGCGATGCTGCCTAAAACGGTTCAGGCGCAGACCAATGTGCCTCCGCAGCCGGCAGCCGTTGCTCAATCACCCAGCGAACTTGGAGCGACGCAGGCCCAGTTGATGTCGCTGCTGCGGGTGAGCCCGCAGCTGGCTGAGGTTGTGTCGAGTGACCCGTCGCTGCTCAGCAACCAGGAGTACATCAGCCACAACAACCCGGAGCTGGGGCAGTTCCTGCTGCAGCACCCGGAGGTTGCGCGCAACCCGGGCTTCTACTTGTTTTCAGAGCTCAAGCAGCCGGGGCAAAAGCAATACGAAATTCTGCAGCCCCGCGAGGGCTTTGAGCACCGCTATCAGGATCCACGTGGCGTTGCAGAGCGCCTGATGAGCGATGTGGCCCCGCTCATCGCGTTCTCGATCTTCGCAATTTTCACCATGTGGCTGATCAAGCTCTTGCTGGAAAACCGTCGCTGGAAGCGTGTCTATACCGAGCAGAGTTCTATCCACGGCAAGCTGATCGACAAGATGGCTTCCAGCCAGGAATTGATGGCCTACATGGATACGGAGGCGGGCAGGCGCTTTCTGGAAGCGACGCCGATTGCGACTGAATCCGGCAGCCAGCGCATGCCCAATGTGGTGTCTAGAATTCTTTCAACAACACAGGTAGGCGTAGTGCTGATGTTGCTGGGCGCAGGTTTGCTGGGTATGCGCCATAGCGTTCCCGATGGGGAAACAGCCTTGCTGGTTCTGGGCATGGTTGCGGTGATGCCGGGGCTAGGGCTTATGCTTTCAGCAGGGCTCACCTGGGTGCTGGCCAGGAAACTTTCTCTGATCAGCGACGTACCTGCTTCCAGCGCCGCTGCGGCACTGGATCTGCGTGAGCGGCAGTGAGCGGCCGTGCAAGGGCCGGGGAGGCGAGATCGACATGACGACGATTTGGCCGCAAGCCGCGCCCGCTATTGCACTCGACGAAGCCGCAGGTTTGCCGATGGATAACGGTGCCTTCGCAGCCTTCTATGAACGCACAGCTCGGCCGCTGTGGGCGTATCTTGCTCGCAGTTCAGGCGACTCCATGCTGGCCGAGGACCTGATGCAGGAGAGCTTTGTACGCTACCTGTGCGCGGATGCGCCGACCGATGGCGATGTCGAAGCGCGGCGGTATCTGTTCCGCATAGGCAGCAATCTATTGCGCGACCACTGGCGGCGGCCGGCACAATCTTCGATAGAAGACCTGCCGGAGATGTCGTTTACGGCGGCTGACGCGACGGCAAGCTGGGAGGCGCGGGCCTTACTCGCTCCAGCATTGGCCAGCTTAAAGCCGCGCGAGCGGCAAATGTTATGGCTGGCACATGCCGAAGGTTACTCGCACCGTGAAGTTGCGGAGATCATGGGCATGGGATCAGCGAGTGTTAGGCTGCTGCTGTTTCGTGCGCGCCGCAAACTGGCCACGCTGCTGGAGAAGGGAGGCCTGGCATGATTTCATGCGCACGCGCTGAGGAACTCCAGAAAACATTGAGCGAAGGCCGTTGGCCGCTCGCAGCTCCTGCGGAACTCCGCGAGCACGTGAAGGGATGCAAAGCGTGCGACGAGCTGGTGCGGGTGGGTATGGCCTTCCAGCAGGACCGCGCGGCTATGTTGCATGCCAAGCGCATGGATTCGCCCAGCTTGTTGTGGTGGCGCGCGCAGTTGCGGCGGAGACAGGCTGCCATGGAAACAGTCAACCGCCCGATGTGGGGCGCGCAGATTGTTGCCGTGGTTGTGGCTGTGCTGGTTGCTGCCGGGTTCGGATGGTATGGGATGCGCGACGGCGCTCTGCAGGGCCTGAAGACATCCGTGGCCGGCTTTGGCCTTGCACCGCTGATCGGCATTGCGATGCTGTTTGTGCTCGCCGGCGGAGTCGTTGTGTATCTGACGCTCGAGCGCGAGTAATAAGGCTCGCTACAGCCCCTTCTTCACGAGGAAAAGGATCAGATCTTTCACGCGGCTGGAATAGCCCCATTCGTTGTCGTACCAGCTAATCACCTTGCCGGTTTTGCCGACGACCTTGGTCAGTTGCGAGTCCACGATGGACGACAGCGGGTTGCCGCGGAAGTCGGTCGACACCAGCTCTTCATCGGTGTAGCCGAGAATGCCTTTGAGCGGACCTTCGCTGGCAGATTTGAGAGCTGCGTTCACGCTCCTGGCATCGATGGGCTTGGCTGCGACGAAGGTGAGATCAACAACAGAAACGTTCGGCGTGGGGACGCGAATGGCAAAGCCATCCAGCTTACCATCCATTTCGGGGATGACCAGCTTGAGGGCTTTAGCCGCACCCGTGCTGGAGGGAATCATGCTGAGAGCAGCGGCGCGAGCACGGCGAAGGTCTTTGTGCGGCGTATCGAGGATGACCTGATCGTTGGTGTAGCTATGGATGGTGGTCATGATGCCGCTCTCGATGCCGAAGGTATCGTGGAGCACCTTGACGATAGGAGCGAGGCAGTTGGTGGTGCAGCTCGCGTTTGAGAGCACATGGTGCCTGGCGGCGTCGTACTTGCTTTCGTTCACGCCGAGGACGAGTGTGATGTCTTCATTTGATGCCGGCGCGGAGATGATCACTTTCTTTACGGTGCTACCGAGATGCGCTTTAGCTTTGGTGGCATCGGTAAAAAAACCGGTGGATTCGACGACGATTTCGGCTCCGACGGAGGCCCAGTCGAGCTTGGCAGGGTCGCGCTCGGCAAAGACCTTGAGCGGCTTGCCGTCGATGATGATGGAGTCTTCGGTGTGGGAGATTTCGTGCGGGAGGTTGCCCAGGATGGAGTCGTACTTGAGCAGGTGGGCGAGTGTGGCGGGGGTGGTGAGGTCGTTGACGGCGACAAACTCGATCTCCGGGTTACCGAGCGCCGTGCGAAACACATTGCGGCCGATGCGACCGAAGCCGTTGATGCCAACCTTCACTGCCATTTGAGGACCTCTTGGAAAAGAATGGGCGGCCGGCAGAAGCTTCCAATCGGCTGCGCTCCAACTGTTTAAGGCTACCAAAGCGCTACTGGCAGCGGCAAACAATCTCTACCGATAAACGGGCGAGCCAGGCGCTGTGCGTACCCCTCTTGGTGCACCAGTTTTGCGACAGCAGTTGGCGCTGTGTTACAAACCAGTTATGCGCGAATGGTTGCGCGACAAACTCATGAGACGACGTTCCCGACGTGGACCGAACAATTCGGAGTCCACGGGCAAGATTGGGCAGGAGATACCTGCGAACCAACCCGCACCCCTGCGGCCAAATTATCCCGATGCTCCGGCAGCCAAAAAGGCTGAGCCAGAGAGCGAAGACTCGACGCCGAAGATCGTGCACGAGACTCAACCTGAGTCGCTGGGCACGCCTCCTGCGGCGGCTGAGGCGGTTTCGGCGAAGTCACCGCGCGGCTACGTGGTGCTGACCATCGGCCTGCCCGGCTCCGGCAAGACGACCTGGTATAAACGCCGTGGGGTTGCACCGCTTTCGAGCGACATGTTGCGGACCATCCTGTTTGACGACATTACCGATCAGCGCTACCAGGGGTTGGTCTTCAGCACGCTGCGCAGCCTGTTGCGCGCGCGGCTGATTGCCAAGATGCCGTGGAATTATGTGGACGCGACCAACCTGAGTCCGCATGAACGCCGCCAGTGGATCAAGATGGCGAAGAGCTTTGGCTACGAAGTCCAGGCGGTGTTCTTTGATGTGCCGCTGGCTGTGTGCATGGAGCGCAATTCCAAGCGTGAGCGCCAGGTGACGGACGACGTGATGCAGAAAATGGCCGAGCGTTTGCGTCCGCCGGTCTTCAAAGAAGGCTTTGACAAGATCACGGTGGTGCGCGTGAAGGGCTCTGCTGCGACCCCGACGGAAGGCGCAGAGACAGCGCCTGACAGTTCGGTCGAAGGCTAAATCCCTGGCTGGGAGTTTCGATGGCAACCCAGAGCGTGGAGTTCGCGAATGTGAGCTTCGCTCTGGCGGATGGCCGCGAGATTTTGCACGACATTTCACTTCGCATTGAGGCGGGAACGACGACTGCACTCCTGGGCCGAAGCGGCTCCGGCAAAACTACCCTGCTGCGAACCGTGAACGCATTGGTGAGGCCGGCCAGCGGACGAGTGAGGATAGGGGAGAACGATGTCGGAGCTGCAGAGGTGATTCCGCTGCGCCGCAGCATTGGGTACGTCATCCAGGAAAACGGGCTGTTCCCGCATATGACTGTGGCGCGCAATGTGGGTTTGCCGCTGGTTTTATCAGGTGAGCAAAACGCTGAGACGATCGCATGCAAAGTGGAACATGTGTTGTCGATGGTGGGGCTCAGTTATGCGGAGCTAGGCTCGCGCTATCCATGGCAGTTGAGTGGGGGACAGAGGCAGCGCGTCGGTGTCGCCAGAGCTCTCGTAACCGGACCGAAGGTTTTGCTGATGGACGAACCCTTCGGTGCGCTCGATCCACTCACGCGTGCAGAGATGCAGACCATGCTGCGTGACCTGCTGAAGCAGGTGGGCGTGACGACGCTCATCGTCACACACGATTTGGAAGAAGCGCTGTACCTGGCAGACCGTGTCGTTTTGATGGATGGCGGACGAATCGTGGCGAATCTCGCTGCAGGTGAGGTGCACTCGTCGCCGATTGACGCAGTTCGCAGGTACGTCGCAGCAACACGCAGGAGCGATGCGGCATGAACGCCTTCCTGCATGCTCATGGTGAGGAGATAGCCCGGCTGACGTTTGAGCACCTGTGGCTGACGGCGTTTGCGATGCTGTTTGCGGTGGGGATTGGTGTGCCGCTTGGCATCACTCTTACTCGATATAGCAGGTTGGCGCGTCCGGTGCTGGGCCTCGCCAACATCGTTCAGACCATCCCCAGCCTTGCACTCTTCGGCTTGCTGCTTCCGGTGCCGTGGCTGGGAGAACGGGCGGCGCGGCTGGCGATTGTCGCGCTTACCGGCTATGCGCTGCTGCCTATTTTGCGCAACACGTATGCCGGCATTCTGGCCGTCGACCCCGCGCTGATAGATATCTCTAATGCTCTTGGAATGAGTGGATTCCAGCGACTCACGAAGGTGGAGCTTCCACTCTCTGCCAGCGTGATTCTGGCGGGTGTTCGTACAGCTACTGTGACCTGTGTTGGTGTGGCGACGATTGCTGCGGCGGTTGGCGCGGGAGGGTTGGGCGAGTTAATCTTCCGCGGTGTGGCGAGTGTGGACAACAGCCTGGTGCTCGCTGGCGCGGTGCCTGCGGCGCTGCTGGCGCTATGCGCGGACGGGATTTTGGGATGGATTGAAAAGCGCTTGGTGGTGCGAAGGTGAAAAAGAATACCGCCATTGAAGAGGTGCTCGAAAAGCTCGACAGGCCAGCCCTAAGTAGGGCAGTTCTAACTATGCTCTCAATTCGGCTGATTGAGCTGCAGTATCCCAATTACCAAGTCGAAATGATAGGCGACGAGGAGTTGAAGATTACCAGACCATCTGGCGATCAATTCACAATGTATTTGACCAACATGTTGGCTGAGTGTGCAAAAGAAGGTCGAGACTATCGCTCGATCGTTAGCGACTATGTAAATGGGGTGATTCCTGAACCTGAGGAGTTCGGACAGAAAACTCTCGATAAAGTTTTAGTGCTGGTACGCGACGAACGGTTTTTAGGAATTTCCGCCTCTGACAGAACCACGGAGATTGCTGTGCGGCATCTCGTGGCTGATCTTTGGGAAGTCGTGGCTTACGATCTAGACCATAGCATCACGACATTGAGCGAAGAAGATTGCAAAGCCTTCCATATTCCGAGAAACGAAGTATTTGATGTTGGAATAGGAAATGTTGCAAAGCTCCTGGAAGATTTGGCAGCGAGACCTTACCAAAATTGCCACGAATTATGCGCTACCAATCTCTTTCACGTGTCCGGGGCGCTCCTGATGGGCTATGTATGGGAACAGATCGAGAAGCTGGTAGATGGCGATGTCGTACTTGGCGTCCCAGCGCGCGACACGGTTGTATTTTGCGGCTCGAAAGATACTATTGCATTGCAACAGCTTCGAAATGAGGTCGACTATGTAATGCGTAATGGCCACCACTTGATTACAGAGACGCTACTGCGCCGCGTGGATGGGAAGTGGCAAGCATTTTCATGAGACTGCTGAGCAAAGTCGCTCCGTTAGTGTGCCTAATTCTCACCGCATGCGCTCCGCCGCGCAGCTCGCACATCGTAATCGGGGCAAAAAATTTTACGGAGCAGGTAATTCTCGGGGAACTGCTAGCTCAGGAGATTGAGGCCAACGATGGCGGAAAGGTTGAGCGGCGCTTCTGGCTGGCAGGAAGCTATCTTTGCCAGCAGGCACTCGTGTCGGGGCGTATCGATGCATATGTGGAGTACACCGGCACAGCGCTGACGGCGATCCTGAAGCAGCCGCTGCCGCAGCCGGGAACGTGCGATGAGGCGTGCGTTCACGCGAAGGTCGCGCAGCTTTACGACCAGCGTTACAAGGTGCAGGTTGAGCCGGGGCTGGGATTTGAAGACACCTTCGCGATGGTGGTGCGAGGCGATGATGCGCGGAGATTAGGGCTGAAGACGATCTCAGATGTGGCAAAGCATGCAGAGATTGCGCGGTTGGGTGTGGGCTATGAGTTTGCCGAGCGGCCCGACGGGTTGCGCGGCATGAGTGCAGCCTATGGATTCACCACCGAAGGACTGCCCACGCTCTACCTTAGCAACATGCCCGTGCAGAGCAATGTCCCCGGCATCAATGTCACGCGACCGGAGATT
>Ga0206876_1106_pt2 | contig 14519 bp, 11 predicted proteins | sample Alteio_BWOrgCont_10_FD_152619 | JGI IMG/M metagenome (GOLD analysis project Ga0206876, IMG submission 152619) | Enriched cells from forest soil in Barre Woods Harvard Forest LTER site, Petersham, Massachusetts, United States -... | ecosystem: Environmental > Terrestrial > Soil > Temperate forest >...
GGACCTGCAGGGCGGCACGCACAGTAAAACGACCAGCGTGATAAAAACTGCTTTCCACCTGAGATTGGAAGTCATGATTTTCGCTTCAGGCTTCCTTGACTTCTGTTTGAATGCCCGCTACCGCTGACCGGGCCACTTTCACCTTTACCTGGTCGGCGATGCGCAGTTGGACGGCATCGCCATCCAAGGCCACGATGGTTCCGTACAGCCCACCGGTGGTCACTACCTTATCGCCGGTCTTCAGTTCACTCAACATGGCCTGCGTTTTTTTCTGCCGGCGCTGCGCGGGAAGTATGAGCAGTACATAGAAAATCACCATGATGATCGCCAGCGGTAAAAAAGCGATCAGTCCGTTTCCCGCCGGACTCTGCGCGAGAAGAACTGCTGGGGCCGCGCCAGTGAATGTCATGCCTGATTCCGCTCCCGCCGATTTCCCTAATTATTGCAGGATCGCGCACAGAAAGGAAATCCCGCCGCCGTTTTCCTACGGAAGAACCCGAACGCCCTTCAGTTCTTGCGCGAGAAGCAACATGAAACGAGGGGGTCGACACTCCGCTAAGGATGACCCGCTGCTAGGCGCGCCTGAAGCTCTGATGAGAACCGCGAGAGGTTCCCAAACGCGATAGCCTCACGGATTGCCTTCATGATGTCAAGGAAAAAGTAGAGATTGTGATGGGTATTCAGGATAGCCGCCAGAATTTCGTTGGCGCGAAAAAGATGACAGAGATAAGCGCGCGAATAACGGCGGCAGGTCATGCAGGCGCATGATTCGTCGATCGGGCGCGGATCATCGATGAATTCGGCATTCTTGATGTGCAGCGGACCCTGACGGGTGTAAAGATAGCCGTTTCGCGCGTTACGCGTGGGCAGCACGCAATCCATCATGTCGATGCCGCAGCGGACATAATCAATAAGCTGTTCCGGTTTCCCCACGCCCATCAAATATCGCGGCCGCTCGCGGGGCAGGCAAGCCGCCGTTTCTCCGGCGATCTCGCAGGACAACTCATGGGGCTCGCCCACAGCCAGCCCACCGATCGCGTAACCGGGAAAATCGAGCGCTACCAACGCAGCGGCATTTTCCCGGCGAAGATCTTTGAATGCGCCACCCTGCACAATGGCAAAGAAAACCTGCTCGGGGTTCGCTTCACTCGCCGGTGACGTCTCGATCTCGGTCTTGCATCGCCGCGCCCATTCGAGGGTGCGCTTCGCGGCTGAGGCTGCGCGATCGAGCGACGCCGGATACTCGATGCATTCGTCGAGCACCATGCCAATATCGGAGCCCAACGCGCGCTGGATTTCGATGGCTTTTTCCGGCGTAAGCAGGTGCTCTGTGCCGTCGAGATGCGAGCGGAAGCGAACGCCTTCGTCGCCGATCTTGCGCAAATCCGCGAGGCTAAAGACCTGGTAACCTCCGGAATCGGTCAGAATGCCACCCGGCCAAGACATGAAGCGATGCAGCCCACCCATCCGACGAATCAGTTCGTGCCCCGGTCTTAAATAGAGGTGGTAAGTATTCCCGAGCAGCAAGGCGACGGATAATTCCTCGAGCGCTTGCTGGGTCATCGCCTTTACCGTGCCGGCGGTGCCCACCGGCATAAACGCTGGTGTTTCGACAACTCCATGTGGCGTGGTAAGGCGGCCGAGACGCGCCCCCGATGGATCAATCTTCAGAACTTCAAAGCGAAACGCCATACGCGCAGTCTACCAGCCCGCAGGCGATTCCGAATTGGGTGCAACGGCGAGAGCGGCCCGCCTGCGGCTAGTGGGCTTGGGGCGCGCACACAAGTCGACTGTTGATAACACAGTTGATCACGCCACGTTCATTTGCAGGCGCCCTCAAGTTTCCTTCTATAATATCCGCGGTGGCATACCGGGTCACGGAGCGGATGGCTTCTCCTTCAAGTTCGGAACCGCACTGGCAGGCGCTGTTCTCTAACCCAGGCTTCCCGTTTTTCTTCGCGGGCATGTTTGTCTCCTTATTCGGGACGGGGATGAACTTCGCAGGCGTCACCCTCTACGTCCTGGCAAAGACCCATTCGACAGTGCAGGTGAGCATCACTGTAATTCTGCTGACCCTGCCCCGGCTGGTCGTCCCGCCGGTCGGGGGAGTATTGACCGATCGTGTCGACCGCCGTTACCTCTCTATCCTGCTGGACGTAGGGCGTGCCGCGATCGTCTTCGGCGCCGCCCTGCTTGCTTGGCGAGGTCACCTCGAACTCTGGCAGCTCTATGGCATGGTCCTGCTCCTCGGCGTGGGCTTTGCTATCTATTGGTCCTCCAGCCTTGCTCTGCTCCAGGAAGTGATTCCTTCGCAGCAATTGGTCCGCGCCAATTCGGCGGTGCTGATCGCCGTGCAAGGGGGAATGCTTGCTGCCGGCGGTTTGGTCGGCCTCGTTTACGAGCGCGCCGGCCTTACTGGAATTCTCGCCATTGACGGCGCAACTTATGTATCGTCGGCGATTTGCTTCTATCTGTTGCGGAGGGGTTATTTCGCGCCACAAAGCGCGGCCTCACGCGCTCTTTGTGGTCCTGCGGATTTGGGGTCGCCGCCCGCGGAGAAGTATGTTGCCGGACGAGAGCCCGGTGTGCTGGCGGATCTTCACGAAGGGCTCACCTACCTGCGCGGTCAGCCCACCGTGCTCGCTCTCGGGCTGACCTATGCCTGTATGATGGCGGGCGTGATCAGCGCAAATGTGCTGGTCGTGGCCCTGGCGAATAACTTGCTGCACGTGGGTGCTCGCGGGTATGGCTTCATCGAGTCTGGCTGGGCATTAGGCGCTGTTGTAGGTGGATTTGCGGCAGCTCCGTTGTCGCGCCGGCGTCCCGTCCAGGTGCTCGTCGCTGCCTTGTTCTTGCTCGCCATAGGACATGCGCTTTTCCCCTATGCGGGATCTCTTGTGCTGGCCATCTTGATGAATGCGGTTTTCGGCGGATGCCGGGCGATCGGCGCCGTGCTTACACAATCCTCAATTCTCGCTTCGGTACCAAACCGATTGATGGGCCGGACGCAATCGGCATTTGCTTTTATGGCCACCGTTTTGCAGGTAGCGATGAGTTTTGCGCTTGGCTGGCTGGCCGAGCACGCGAGCCTGCAACTCGCCTTCCTCCTTCTTGGCGCGATCTACGGGGCGGCCGTGCTAGCCGCACTGCGCGTGCGGACGTTGGACACCATTCCGAACGGAGAACCTACCGCCGCTTGACGCTGCGCTTCTCTAGTTCTCCAACTCAAAAGCCGAGCCCGCTTAGGGGCGAGCTTCGTATACCAAGTTAAAGGGCGTCTCGGTGGCTCGCCGGAAAGGGCTGAATCCTGCAGACGTCACCACCTCCCGGATCCGAGCCTCGCCCGCCTGTGCTCCTAGACACAAACCCACTTCTTGAGAACGCGAACACGGCGTACACAGTAGCGTCGAGAAAGAATAATAAACACGCCCCACCGGATTCAGATTGTCCTTCAAGTCGTCGTTCGCAAAGGGCTCCACGATCATCCACGTGCCGCCTTTTGCGAGTGACTCCCGGACGTGCTTGGCGGCCCCGACGGGATCGCCCATATCGTGCAGACAGTCAAAAACGGCAACCAGGTCGTAGTCCTTTCCCGGATATTCCTTTGCCGAAGCTACTTGGAACGTCGCGCGGTCGGCCACACCTAGACGCTTGGCGGATTCACGCGCGCCTTCCACCGATTTGTCATGGTAGTCGAAGCCGTAAAAACGGGAATTGGGGAATGCTTGGGCCATCAATAGAGTAGAGGCGCCTTTTCCGCAGCCCACGTCGGCCACCTTTGCTCCTCTTTCAAGCTTCTCCTTCACACCGTGGAGTGCGGGAATCCAGGAGCTTACGAGGTTGGCGGCATAACCTGGGCGGAAGAACTTCTCGCATCCATGAAAGACGCTTTCATTGTGCTCATTCCAGCCCATTCCGGCGCCGGTGCGAAAAGACTCCGTAATCCGCGGAACCGCGGCGAGTGAGCCCAAGGCGAGTTCGAACGCGCCCGGAAGGTACGCCGGGCTGTCTTCATTGGCTAGCGTAAAGGCTTGCTCTGCATTCAAACTGAAACGCTTCGCGTTGTCATCGTAGGTGATATACCCGCCCGCAGCCTGCGACGCCAGCCACTCCCGAAGATAACGCTCATCGGTTTTTGTCTTCGCCGCGAGTTCGGCCGAAGTCATTGGACCGGCAGCCAGCGCCTTGTACAGCCCAAGTTTCTCTCCGATTACGACCATTCCCGTGTGGACGGCGGCGCCCAAATCGCCGACAAACTGGCCGACGAAGGCATTCAGCTTGTCCATATCGAGTGTTGGGCGAGGTGCGGTGCTCATAATAATTTCTCCTTTCGACACAGGTGCCTCGGGATCAAGCGCTCAAAGGGGCGCTCAAACGGGTGAGACTCAGATTCCCCGGGCACGTCTTGGCTCGGATTCTGTCGCTGGAAAATTACGAAGTCAAGAACAAGGCCAAAGAACTAGAGGTATTCCCGCGAAGAGCCTTCCAGGAACGCCCGCAACTTCCGCGAACGCGAAGGATGCCGCAATTTGCGTAATGCCTTGGCTTCGATCTGCCGGATGCGTTCGCGGGTGACGGCGAACGACTGTCCGACCTCTTCGAGTGTGTGTTCGGAGCCATCGTCCAGGCCAAAGCGCATCTTGATCACTTTTTCTTCGCGCGGCGTAAGCGTCTTCAGCACGGATGCGGTCTGTTCCTTCAGATTCAGGTTGATGACGGCGTCGGAGGGTGAAACCACGGCCTTGTCTTCAATAAAATCGCCGAGGTGGGAATCTTCCTCTTCTCCAATGGGCGTTTCGAGCGAGATGGGCTCCTGCGCAATCTTGAGAATCTTGCGCACTTTGGATACCGGAATATCCATACGCTTGGCGATCTCTTCCGAGGTGGGCTCGCGGCCAAGCTCTTGCACCAATTGCCGCTGCGTGCGGATGAGCTTGTTAATGGTTTCAATCATGTGCACGGGGATGCGGATGGTGCGGGCCTGGTCGGCGATGGCGCGAGTGATGGCCTGGCGAATCCACCAAGTCGCATACGTGGAAAACTTATACCCGCGGCGCCACTCGAATTTATCCACGGCCTTCATCAGGCCGATATTGCCCTCCTGAATCAAATCCAGGAACTGCAGGCCGCGGTTGGTGTACTTCTTGGCGATGGAGACGACCAGCCGGAGGTTCGCCTCGATCAACTCTTTTTTGGCTTGTTCGGCCTCGGCTTCGCCACGGACGATAATCTGAAGAGTGCGCTTGAGTTCGGTAAGTCCGACTTCGCTGGCCTCGGAAATCTCTTTCAGCTCGGTGCGGCGCGTGCGCAATTCGCGGCGCGCCTCGGCCGCCGTGTCGCCTTTGGAGACGTCGGCCCGGCGCTCCAGCTTGCCGGCCTCGCGCTCGAGCGACTGCAGCCGCTCGACGGTGTGTCGCATCTTGTCAATCAGGCGCTTGCGCTCGAAAGGATTGAACTCGAGCGAACGCGCCAGTTGGGACATCTCGATACGCGTGCGTGAAATGGCATAACGCGCGCGGAGATAAGGGCGTTTCTTGGCCTTCGGGATTTTGTCGAGCTTGACCGCTTGATCGAGGGCGTCGTCGTAGAGACTGCCAATCCTGTCGAGAACCTTGAGCGTCTGCTTCGTTTTATTCTCGATCTTCTCTTCGGTCAGCTCCTCATCGTCAAACTGCACGATCTCCTTGATCGAACGCGCGCCGTTGCGCAGATCGTCGGCGATGGCGATCAGCTCCTTAACGACGATGGGAGAGCGCGTGGTGGTCTTCAGAACGAGAAGCTGCCCTCGCTCGATGCGCTTGGCGATGGCCACTTCGCCTTCGCGCGTGAGCAGGGGCACAGTGCCCATTTCCCGGAGGTACATGCGTACCGGGTCGTTGGTCTTTTCGAGCAGGCCCGGCGTCAGGTCCAATTCAACTTCGTCGCCACCGCCGCCGGCTTCTTCCTTCACTTCCGCTTCGGCCGGTTCGGTGGCTTCTAGCGCGGCGCGCGCGACCTTGGCTGCCGCAACATCTTCGTAAATATCGATACCGTACCGCTCGAAGGTAGAAAGCAAATCGTCAATTTCTTCCGAGGAGTGAACTTCCGCAGGCAGGATATCGTTGACTTCGTCGTACAAGAGGTAGCCGCGCTCCTTGCCCATGTTGATGAGCTGGCGTACCTGATCGTATTTTTCTTCTAGAGCCAGGGCCAAGAGGTTCCTCCGTGCATCCGCAAGACGTCAGGCTTGGGACCGCCCGTTAGCGCCAGGGGCGCACTTAGGTCCGGAGTAAAAATAGATTTGAACACTCGCTCGTGAGGCAAATCCGCCACGCTTCGTTGCTTCTGCCGCTACGTTTCCCGTCCGCAAGGGCCCTACACCGTACACCTTAGTTGGATGCGCGGCGTACCCTACCCGTTACCTGTTAAACCGTAACACGTTACACGCGGCTCATTGCTCCGTCAACTGTATCGTTGTGCAAAACTGCAAGACGCTTCGCTCCCCACCGCCATCAGGGCGCCGCTTTCGCAAGGCGCCGTCGCAGTTCCAACTTGCGCGCTTGCAGCGTACGCAATTCGTCCGCGTCGCCTTCGGTGCCCGATCCCGCGCACGCTTCGATCTGCCTTTGCACGACAGCCAACTCTTCCTCCGACTTGCGGCACCGCAGCACCTCGAGGCAGCTTTCCGCCTCCTCCCAGCTCGACTCCGCGCCGCTTTCAAACGCCATTTCGAAGAGCAGCCGCCGGTTTTTGTCGTCCAGCTTCGGCCCAACAGTCGTTGCGTCCGGCGCCTCGCCTGCGGCGCATACTTCGAGCAGTGCGCTGAGAATTTTCTCCGTTTCTAATCCCCGATGGAGTTCCTGGGCGCGGATCTCCTCCGCCAGCCGGACGCGAAAGTCATTCGTTTCCATCAGCATCTGCACCAAACGTCGTTCCGCGGGTTTGGCGGCTCTGCCGGTAACGGGCTGAGTTTTTACTTCGCTGCGGCGCTCCGCTGCCGCTCGCCGCAGAGCTTCTCGCAGCACCGGCTCATCAATCGTCAATTGCTGTGCAATGCGCGAGGCCCATTCAGAGCGCAACAGCGCGTTGGGAATTCGCTGCACGAACGGCAGAAGGAAATTCATCGCTCGCAATTTCTGCTCGGCGCCGGCAACGCCCAACTGGCGCGCCCGGCCAATCAAATAATCCAGATACGGAGGCGCCTCTTCGAGCAATTTGCGATAAGTTGCCGCGCCTTCGGTGCGGATGAATGTGTCTGGATCCTTGCCGCCGGGCAGCGCTAAAACGCGCACATCGCAGTTGTGTTCCAGCAAAATCGCCAGCGAGCGTTCCGTAGCCGCCTGGCCCGCGGTATCCGGATCGTAGTTCACCATGATGCGCCGCGTGAAGCGGCTGATCAGCTTGACTTGAGTTTCCGTGAGACTCGTGCCGCAGCTTGCCACCACATTGCCGATCCCCGCGAGGGCCACCGCGATGGTGTCCATGTAACCCTCGACAAGAATCACGGCATCGGCGCGCCGGATGGCCTCCTTGGCGCGATCGAGGTGATACAGCACGCTGCTTTTGATATAGATGGGCGTCTCGGGCGAATTCAAATATTTAGGGAGATCGTCGCCCAGCGCGCGCGCGCCAAAGGCCACTACTTTGCCCGCCTCGTTTGAGATGGGGAAAATTATGCGCCGGCGGAAGCGGTCATGCGGACGTCCGCTCGGATCGCGGCTGGCCAGTCCCGCAAGCTCGATCAATTTCTCCGGATATTTCGCCTTCAGATGCCGGAGCAGTACGTCGCCGCCGGAAGGCGCGTAGCCCAGTCCAAAAGCTGCGATCGCTCCGGCGTCCAAGCCGCGGTCGCTCAGGTATCCGCGCGCGGCTTTGCCTTCAGGCGTGCTCTCCAGTTGCCGCGCAAAAAATGCCCCCGCCTCCCGATGCAAATCGACGAGCGCCGTGCGCTGTTGTTGTTCGCGGCGCTCTTCCGGAGAACGCTCTCGCGATTGGGGAATGGCGATGCTGCATTTATCGGCAACCGCGCGCACCGCTTGCATGAAGTCGCACTTGTCCATCTCCATCACAAACTTGAAGACATCTCCGCCCACGCCGCAGCCGAAGCAGTGATAAATCTGCTTCACGGGATGGACGGCGAATGACGGCGTCTTCTCGGAATGAAAGGGGCAGAGCCCGCTGAAGTTTTGCCCGTTCTTTTTCAGGCGGACGTATTCGCCAACCACGCGGACGATATCCGCCTGCTGCTTGACGCGGTCGGCAAATGAGCCCGCTTCAGCCATCACCCTCGCAGCTCCACCAGCGTGACGGCGGTCCCGCCACGCTCCTGAGCCTCGGCATGAACGCTTTCGACCAGCGGATGAGTGGAAAGGAACTCCGCCAGGCCGCGGCGCAGCGCGCCCGTGCCGTGCCCGTGAATCACGCGCACCTGGGGCGCGCCCTCCAGCGCGGCGGTATCGATGAATTTGTCCACGCGCCGCGTGGCCTCTTCGACCGTGCAGCCGATGACGTTGATCTCGCCGGCCGTGCCGCCGGTCTCGCTATCGGCGGGCGCGCTATGCACGGTTACACCACTTGACGACGCGCGCGCCGCTTTCGCGGCGACGCTGCCGCCGGCCATGCGCTTGGCCTCGCCCTCGGCCACGATCGCGGTGATCTCCGCCAAAGGCACTTTCATGCGCAGAGGGCCGGCTTCGATCTCTGCGCTCATGCCATCGCGCCGCCGCAGCAACACGGGCGAGGGCAGCCCGCGTACTCGCACGCGAACGCCTGCAACCAGTTCCTCCGGCGAAGGCGGCCGTGCCGTGTCGCCTGTACCTAAGGCGACGCCCAAGTCGGCCTGCGACTCCGAGAGATGCGCGACCACGGCCGCATCCGCCTCGCTCCGGGCCTCTCCTCGCGCCTCCAAAAGCTTGCGCCGCGACTGTTTCTCGATTTGCCCGCGCAACTCGCGGTCCTTCACCGCCTCGATGGCGCGGGTCATCTGCCGCTCGTACTCCGCAAGCGCGGCGGCGAATTGTTTTTCGAGTTCGGCGATCCGGCCGCGCTGCCGGGCGATCCATTCTTCCCGCAACGCACGGCGCTCGGCTTCGAGTTGCCGCGCCTGCTCGGCCAGATCGTGCTGCATCTGTTCGAGCTGATCGCGGCTGCGATGCAGATAAGCGATGAGGTCGGCGGCTTCGCGTGCCGCGGGCGTCATGAGTTCGTTGGCCTGAGCGATAACCCGCTCCGGCAGCCCGAGCTTTCGCGCGATGGTGATGCCGCTCGATCCGCCCGGCACTCCCACGCGCAGCCGGTAGGTAGGCGCCAGGCGCTCCTCATCGAACTCCACCGCCGCGTTAAGCACGCCGGGAGTCGTCGAAGCATAAGATTTCAGCCGGTCGTGGTGCGTGGTGGCCAGAACCAGGCAGCCTCGGCGCCGAAACTCTTCGAGCAGCGCGACGGCCAGCGCCGCGCCTTCTTCCGGCGCGGTCCCCGTGCCCATCTCATCGAGCAGTACCAGCGAACGCTGCGTGAGCGTCCCCAATATCGATTTCAAATTCAGCATGTGCGCGGAAAATGTGGATAGATCGGCGGCGATAGATTGTTCATCGCCAATATCGGCCAGCACGCGATCGAAGATTCCCAGGCGAGCCGACTGCGCTGCCACGGGAATGCCCGATTGCGCCGCCAGCACCGCGAGCCCGACCGTCTTGAGCGCGACCGTCTTGCCGCCGGTGTTGGGTCCGCTGATGACCAGTACGCTTTCCGCGTTGACCAGCGACAACGTGAGAGGCACCACGGAACGGCCCTGGGCCCGCAGCGTGCTTTCGAGCACGGGATGCCGTGCGGCGTCGAGCGCAATGGTGGCTTCATCCGTGAATTCGGGAATGCAGGCGTCATACTCGCGCGCAAATCGAGCGCGGGCAAAAAGACCATCCATTTCCGCGATAGCCGCCGCGGCGTGAGCCAGCGGCGCGCGCTCCGCCGCCAGCTTGCCGGTCAGTTCTTCCAGAATGCGGGCGATCTCCGCCGCTTCCTCTTCGGAGAGCTGTACCAGCCGATTGTTGACCTCGATGGTTTCCAGCGGCTCCACGAAAACCGTCTGGCCCGTGGCGCTGGCCGCATGCACCACGCCCTCGATCGTTCGCCGCTCCGACGCCCGCACGGGAATTACGTAGCGGTCGTTGCGCCGCGTGATGTAATCCCCGCCGCTCTCGTTGCCGCGAGCGCGCAGGATGCGCTCGAGCGTCTTGTGCAAATTCTCGCGGGTACGCGCGATGCCCTCGCGAATGCGGCGCAGCTCCGGCGAGGCATTGTCGCTGATGTCGCCATTAGGAAGAATGGCTCGGCGAATCGCGCTCGCCAGGAATCGGAAATCGCCCAGCGCGCGAACGCGTTCGGTGAGCAGCGGAAATTTTGCGGAGCTCTCGCGGAAAGCCTCGCGCAGCCAGGCCGTCGTATCGATCAGCGAAGCCGCGTCGAGCAATTCTGCCGGCGTCAGCACCGCGCTCGGCATTCCGAGCCGCTCGAGCCAGGGCTCTGGGTCCGCCAAGGCCCCAAAACCGAGTTCCTCGCCGAAGCGCAGATACGCTGTAGCCTCGGCAATGACGGAAAATTCTCGCTTAAGCTGGGAACGATCGGTGCGAAACTCGAGCGCCGCGATCGCGCGGTGGCCCAGCGCTGAAGTGGTGCGAAGCTGCAGCAAATCACGCAGCCGGTTGAATTCGAGGATCTCTTCTGCGTGACGCGGCATGATGGTTTATCGCTTGAGGACCAGAGCCTGAGCCAGATACTCTGCCGCTTCCGCTGGATTTTTTGCGGTATGCACCAGGCGCGCCTTGGCCTCTCCCCAGCGCGAGCCGTGATTGACCTCTACCTCGCGGACGCGCTCGATGATCGCTCCCCAGAAATCTCCTAGCGCGACAAACGGCTTGCCCTCCATAACGCCCTTATTCAGCATCTCCCACACCACCGCCAGCTCCACCAGCGTCCCTGTGCCGCCCTTGCAGGCAACGTAGCCCTCTCCAAAGCGGATCAACTCGAATAGTCGCTCCTGCCAGGTGCTCGCGGCATGCTCCTCGTCCACCCAGGCGTTGGCCCGCGTGCGAAAAAACGTCGAGGTGATGGCAATGGTGCGGCCGCCGGCCTCTTTGGCGCCGCGCGATACTGCCTCCATCACTCCCGAATATCCTCCCGAACAGACCTGGAAACCGCGCTTGGCGAGTTCGCCGCCCAGCAAGCGTGCGTCTTCGTAGTCCGATTCACCGGCGCGCGGGCGGGAACTGCCGAAGACGGTAATAATGGCGCTTGAAGCCATGCGGGAATTATTTTACCGGGAGTTTTGTCTTTGCGCTTGCTTCGGGAACGCCGGACGCCGGTCCGCAGCCGAAGGCGCCACGCGAGTTTTAGGATGCGGGGCCAACTCTTCCACGATGGCCACGGATATTGCATCCACCACGTTCAGGGCATCGCGCCCATGCGTCCCCGTGTTATTGCCAAAGATCGAAAAGAGGAGATGCGCCCCGCGGCGCGACGTTGCATAGCCCGATAAGGAATTGACGTGCTCCACTAAGCCCGTTTTCGCACGCACCTGGCCCGCAGCCGCCGTGCCGCGCATGCGATTCTCGAGCGTGCCGTCCTGCCCAGCCACCGGCAGCGTGGCCAGAAAATCGGATCCCCACGGCTGCCGCAGCGCATAAGCCAGCAGCTGCACCACGCTTTGCGGCGTCACCAGGTCTCCCCGTGAGAGCCCAGACCCGTCGGTCAGTTGCACGTCGTCCGGCGAGATCCCGATGCCTTGGCGGAATTGCGTCGCGAACCCCAGCGCGTCGTCCAGCGTCGTGGCTCCGGCTTTTTCTTTGGCCGCCACGCGCAGCAATAACTCCGCGTGCAAATTCAAGCTCATCTTGTTTGTGAGCCGCACGTCTTGCAGAAGCGGCGGCGAAATATGTTCCGCGATCACGTGCATCGTTGTGGCCGTTTGGGGCTGAGCGCCGCGATCGCCATGCCGCGCGCGGCTGTGGCCATCGACGCGCACGCCTCGCGCTTGCAGCAGTTGCATCAGAATCGCCGCGGCATTTTCCGCCGGCTGGGAGACAGCAAGCTGCAGCTGGCGCGCGGGCGCGTCCAGCGGAAGCGTTCCGGTCAGATGAAAGCTTTGCGAATCGGTATCGCGCTCCAGGCGCAGCTTCGGTTCCGTGCCTGCCGCGGTGGTCAGCGTGTCGTTGCGGATTGCGTAGACTCCCGGCCAGGGCGCCGCGCTGTACGCGAGCGGCGCGCCAATGGAGCTGCCCGGCCGAAGATCGACGGAAATAAAATTGTCGTGTATTGCCAGCGCCGATACAGCCGCGCCGTAACTCCACACCGCGTCATCGATGGTCCAACCCGGCGGGTATCGCTCCGGAAGGAAATAGCTGTCGTCCGCGACGACATCGCCGGAAATTTCTTTCACGCCCGCTGCCACCACCTGGTCCGCCAGATCGGCCAGCGCTTTTTCCGCGGGGCCGCTGCGCTCGATTCGATCCACGAAGGGAAATACGAGGTTCGAAAGATTCGCATCGCCCCGGCCGACTAGCACCAAGTCTCCGGTCAAGCACCCCAGCGAATCTCGTTCCCCGGCGCTCTCCACGGTGGTGCGGATGCGAAAGTCGGGACCCAGCGTGGCCAGCGCCATCACGGTGGTAAATAGTTTGGTATTGGACGCCGGCACGAAATACCGCCCGGCGTTCACCGAATAAAGCACTTCGCCGCTGTCGGCGTCGCTAACCAGCAAGCCCCAGTAGGCCTTGTCGCCGCCAGCCGAAGCCAGCGCGGCCTGAACTCGATCGGCAAATCGCGCGATATCGCCGCGCGCTTCCGTCGATTTGGCCGTGGAGCGAACTCCCGCCTGCTCCGCAGGCGTGCGCCCTTGCGCGACTCCCGCCCGCGGACCCATTGTTGCTGCCCAAACGGGAATTAAGCAGACGGGCAGCAGATATTTGCGCCAAGTGCCTGCAGTAACGCCGAGGCTCCCGGCCTCGCGGTTTTCCAGATTCTGGGAATGAGGAATAAGGGGTGCCCGGCGCGTTGAAATTTTCATTTTCGCTGCGTTGCCCCTGGTGTCAATTTCGTGCCTGAATCTTGAATCTTGACTGTCTGCCCGCGATTATAGAGCCTGCGTAGAGATCCGGCCAGCATCGGCGTGCCCAAGAGCGCAGTAACGAGCATCTCTATAATGCCCGCGCATTCCCTGCAGGCCTCGGTCCGCAAGCAATTGCGTCCCGCGCGAGGAAAACCTATGATGGGGATGCCAAGCCCAGGAGGACGGTAATGAAGAAGGCATTCTCTTTTCTTTTGGCCATCGCTGTGAGCGCATTACCCATCGCTTCCATTGCCGCCAATAAAGAAACAGACCGGCTGCAGAATTGCGGCACCATACTCGATGAAATTCTCAAAATTCCCGATAACATTCCGCAGGATCTGATGGACAAGGCTGAATGCGTCATCGTCGTTCCCTCCGTGCTCAAGGCCGCCTTTGGCGTCGGCGGCGCTTATGGACGCGGCGCCATGACCTGCCGCTCCGGCGAGCACTTCACCGGAAAATGGGGAGCGCCGACCATGATTGCTCTCGAGGGCGGCAGCTTCGGGTTTCAACTTGGCGGCCAAGCCACCGATTTTGTAATCCTGGTAATGAACCCACGCGGCGCTAACGCGATTCTCTCGAGCAAAGTCAAACTCGGGGCAGACGCTTCGGCCGCGGCAGGACCAAAAGGCCGCGATGCGGAAGCTGCTACCGACGTGACCCTGCGCGCGGAGATGCTCACCTATTCGCGTTCGCGAGGACTCTTCGCCGGCATCTCCCTCGAAGGCTCGACGCTGCGCCCCGACAATAGTGCCAACGAGAGCGTCTATGGCAAGAAGGTCGATGCTACCGCTATCGTGCGCAAAGGGGCCACGCCCATACCGCCGTCAGGGCAAAAAATGGTCTCGCTTCTCGATCAGCACTCTCCCAAAAACACGTCGGATCCAAATTCGCTGAAATAAATCGGGCTTGGCATTTTATTGTTGCTTGCCGCGAGCTTGACGAAATCCGAGAGCTCTGTAATTTGGGTGAGGCTGGCTCGTACCCCGCAAGGGGTGAGAGTATCGCGGCGGAACGCAGGCTCGCTCACTGCATCGGATATACTAAATAGCGTTCGCCGGAATTACCCGCGACAGTAATCTTTTCACTTGGAAATGATGGAACGCCCCACATGTCCGATTTGCGCCAAACGCCGGCCCGAGCGATTTTGCCCGGCTAAGGGGGAGAAGATCTGCGCCCCTTGCTGCGGTCGGGAGCGCGAGGTGACACTCGATTGCCCGCCCGATTGCGCTTACCTGATTGCCGCGCATCGCTACGAGCAGGAACATCGCAAACCGCTCGCCGAAAATGAAATCCCGTTTCCCGGCGTGGAGTTCTCTTCCGGCCTGATTTATGAGCGTGAAGCTCTCGTTTCCGGGCTCGCTTTTAGCATTTCGCAATTTGCTGACGATCGTCCGGATCTAACCGATCAGGAGACCCTTACCGCGATCCAGGCGCT
>Ga0206876_1202_pt1 | contig 14424 bp, 12 predicted proteins | sample Alteio_BWOrgCont_10_FD_152619 | JGI IMG/M metagenome (GOLD analysis project Ga0206876, IMG submission 152619) | Enriched cells from forest soil in Barre Woods Harvard Forest LTER site, Petersham, Massachusetts, United States -... | ecosystem: Environmental > Terrestrial > Soil > Temperate forest >...
TTTGATCGTCTCGACCAAATCGAAGCCCGTTACGAAGACCTCGCCCGCCAGCTCTCCGAGCCAGGCATCGTCTCCGACCAGGAAAATTTCCGCAAAGTCGCCAAGGCCCATCGCGACCTCGAACCCACCGTCGAAAAATTGCGCGAGTACAAAAAGCTCAAAGCCGGTGTCGCTGACGCCAAGACCATGCTCGCAGACCCCGACATGCGCGAGATGGCCGAGTCCGAACTCGCCGAGCTCGAGCCTCAGCTCGCCATCGTCGAAGAAGAACTGAAAGTCCTGCTCCTGCCAAAAGACCCCAACGCAGACAAGAACGTCATCGTCGAGCTCCGCGCCGGAACCGGAGGCGACGAGGCCTCGCTCTTCGTCGCCGAAGTCTTCCGCATGTATCTCCGCTTCGCAGAGCAGCACAGGTGGAAAGTCGAAATCCTCTCCCAGACTGACTCTGACGTCGGCGGCCTCAAAGACATCACCGCCATCTTCGAAGGAGATCGCGTCTATCCGCAGATGAAATATGAGTCCGGCGTGCATCGCGTACAGCGAGTCCCCGCAACTGAAACCCAGGGCCGCGTCCACACATCAGCCATCACAGTCGCCGTGCTTCCTGAAGCTGAGGAGGTCGATATCAAGATCGAAGCCAAAGATCTCCGCGTCGATACCTTCTGCTCCTCCGGCCCCGGTGGTCAGTCAGTCAACACGACTTACTCCGCCATTCGCATCACGCACCTGCCCACCAACACCGTCGTCTCCTGTCAGGACGAAAAATCACAGATTAAAAATCGCGAGAAGGCCATGCGCGTCCTCCGCTCCCGACTCTATGAAGTGGAAGCCGAACGCATCCACCAGCTGCAAGCCAAGGACCGCAAGGCGCAGATTGGCTCCGGCGATCGCAGCGAAAAAATCCGCACCTATAACTTCCCGCAGAACCGCCTCACAGACCACCGCATCGGACTCACCAACCATCAGCTCAACATGGTGATGGAAGGCATGTTGCAGCCAACGGTGGACGCGCTCATCGCCCACGAAACCGCAGAGCGCCTCAAAGCCGAATCCCCTTCCTAAACCTAATCGCAGGAAAAATGAAGTGGCATCCTGAGCGGAGCATCACCGTTTCATCGTGATGCGCAGTCGAAGGACCTGCCATGCTGCCGGCAGCAGAACATCGCTCACACCTTTCAACTACGAACTCCGCGTCCGCCGCGTTTGCAATTGCCTTTACTTTTGCCTTTACTTTTGCCTTTCTCTATTCCTTACTCCTCGCCCTTTTCAACAACTTAGCCACTCATGGTTACCTCGTGTGACCTACGTAGCAAGCCCGCTTCCCCATCGGCTCGGCAAGGTAACTCCGACTGGCCATTGTTGGGAAAACCCCGCGGCCATACTCTCTTTTTAGCAACAAGGCCCCCAACTGACACAAGCACTGGCACAGACCAGAAATTTCAAAACTAGAACGGAGAAAGAACAATGAAGAATTTCAAGCAGCTGATGAGCAACCTGGTGGTAGAAGAGTCTGGACAGGATCTGATCGAGTACGCGCTCGTCGCGGCCCTCGTAGGTCTTGGCGCCGTGGCTTCCATGAAGACCCTCTCGACCTCGATCGGCAGCGCCTTCACCAGCATCGGCACCACGCTGACCTCCAACGTCTAGTCCACTTCGCGTTCACAACAGCAACGCCTCCACCCCATCCATGCTCCCTCATGGATGGGGTTTTTCTTTTCACAGGATGATTTGACCCACCGCCCTTCGCGTTCAAAGCTGTTGCTTTTGCGTCGCGGCCCCGTTGCGTCCTTTGCGCCTTCGCGTTTTCCTTTGCCGTTGCCTTTGCCTATGCCTTTCTCTACTCCTTATTCCTTGCATCCTCTATTCCTTGCCCCTCGCCCAAGTTCTCTTTAATCGTCTGCGCCATCGCATCGATGGAAGTATCCTGGCTCAGCTCCCGCACCTCTTCTTGATTCGCCGCGCGCCCCAACCCCATCTGCTCGGCAATTTTGCGGTCCATCCCCAGCACCGCCGTCACTTCTTTTTCCGTCAGCAGCAGGATCTGCAGCATCAGGTGGTCGCGCTCGTCCGATCGCCGCCCCAGCCTTCCCTGCCGGATCAGAATAAAGCTCGCCACAAAAATTGCTTCAATCGCCACGCACGTCTGCAGCAGGGCAAATGGCCGCGGATCGAAATGCTTCGCCGGCAGCAAAGTGTTCACCACTATCCATGTCGAATACACCAGCAGATTCACACCGACAAATTGCAGGCTTCCAATGAACGCCGCCACGCTATCGGCAATCCGCTCCGCCCTCGTCCGCGCCGCCATGAACTCCATCTCATGCTTGGCAATCAGTTCAATATGTTCCTGTACATGGCTCAGTGACATCGTTCCCTCATTCCATATTCACAATCTCTAAGATGCGCCCGCGACGTACTGTCCTGAAACGATGCACTAGCTTCTTTGCACCCACTCCGTGGTGACAATTCAGTTAATACAACCTCACCCAATCGCGCAGGGTAATGACGCTTACAGGTGATTCCTGCTCCGGGTTGCTCGCACTAATCTCTTTTCAGAAGCAGTACCGAAAAGCAGTCCCTGGCAGCAGTACAAAATTTTAGTAATGGAGAACGACAAATGAAGAACTTCAAGCAGCTGATGAACAACCTGATGGTGGAAGAGTCCGGACAGGATCTGATCGAGTACGCGCTCGTAGCGGCTCTCGTCGGTCTCGGTGCCGTAGCTTCCATGAAGACGCTCTCGACCTCAATCGGAACCGCCTTCACCAGCATCGGAACCACTCTCACCTCAAACGTCTAGGCCCCCTTCGCGTTCACAACCGAACGCCCAACCGCCCCATCCGTGCAACCCACGGATGGGGCATTCTCGTTTTTCTGAAGACGTCATCTTGTGCGAAGCCTCGCGTTCTCGCGAGGCGAAGTCGAAGGACTCGCCAACCATTTCGTACTCGCTTTCCCGCTCGGACCATTCAACCATTGGAGCAAGGCTTTCGCCTTTCTCTACTCCTTACCCTCCACGTCCGTCCCCTCTTCATCTATCGCCTCCACCACCTCCGAATCCGTCGCCGGCCGCCCATCCCTTATGCTCTCTTCGCCCAGCGAGTTCGCACTCCCCGCAGGTGCCGTTATATCGATCTCTTCCACTCCATTTTTCTTCGCCATCACACACCTCCTGTTCCCGGTATGATGCCGCATCCCTCTCAACCCTCAACTCTCTGCCCTTTGTTTCTTGTCAAGCCCCAACGCCCTGTAGAAATCTCCCAAACCACTCATCCCAGGCATCTTCCACGCCAAAAAAAGTTGGCGTAGTTCCCCCTGCCAACTTGCTATCCTGTTAACAGGACTCAAGTTTCAACCATTCCGGCTTGACACTTACTAACTCGCTTATTTTCTATTATTTGGCCTAAATAATAGAAAATAAATGACTTCGTAACTTCTTTAGAATCTATTATCTAGAAGGAAGCCCCTTTAGAATCTATTATTTGGGCAACATAAGGGGGGTGGGGGTACCCCGCCCTTACCAACCGCTAAAATAGACCCTGCACACATTGCCCCAAAGGACACACCTATGAGCTCCACCCTTGCGCCCGCCGCTGCCCTCGAATCCGCCGCTCGCGCTGCCGGAATCACCATCGCCGCCATCGAGCCCGGTACCGATTTCGCCGGCGCACCCACCACTCGCGCCACAATTGCCCTCGCCGCCGACTCCGCCAAGACTCTCACCCTCGAACTCAGCGAGAGCTTCGACGCAGCCAATCCTAAATTCGCCGCAGAACTCGCCACCTTCTTCTCCGAAGCCGCCGAGCGCCTCCGCAATCCGCGTCCTGATGTGTACCTCGCCCTCCACGGTCTGCCACTCAGCTTCGGCAACTTCGCCTGGCCCTTTCACGCCTCCACCTCCGGCGCGGACACGTACGTCGTCCACGGCGAGATCCATCTTGAAGACGGTCGCAACTCAGGTCTCCACTCCAAGATCTCTGCCGCTCTCACACAGACATTCGCCACCGTCGTCTCCGCTCTCGAACAGCCCTTCGCCGAAGGCTTCATCACCAATGCCGTCCGCAAGACTCTCGACCAGGGTCAGCTCGAGCTGGTCAAATCCGGCAACCGCCAGCCTGTTCCCGTCACCACCCGCTACTACTCCATGAAGCAGCAGCGCTTCATCTTCAACGACACTGATGCAGCGCAGCGCCACGACTTCCTCGCTGGCAAGGTCTTCTGGCTCTCCCACATTCTCGGCAACGGAGCTCCCGTCTGGATCGCCGATCCGCGCGACGCGCAATACCTCAACACTACCGTCGACGAGCTCCGCGCTACCGCTGCCAAACTCCAGACGGAAGGTCTCATTGCCGTCGAAGGCGATCGCGCCACAGCGACAGACACTCTCCGCGCCGATGAGCCCAGGTATCGCGCCCATGTTGAAGAAGCTCTCGCCTTCATCAAGCCCAGCTTCAACGAAGACATGCGCTCTGGCCACACAAATATGTAGTCGCAACGAAATTTTGAGTTGTCATTCTGAGCCGCAGGCGAAGAAGCTCTGTATTTCGCCTATCGCTTCACAATGTAGGGAGTCCCACCCATGACGCAGCTTCACCGCGTCATGCGTGGGAAACCGACGCTTCCAACTCCAGAAAACCATCCCACGCAGCATCTTCCACTGCGACCCCAAGTCTCATTGCCTCAGCTCTAACCCTCAGCACAGCTTCTCCGGGATACCGCGCGCGATTACCCGCCTCAATCGGCTCCGCAGCATGGACCGCATCAATCGCACGTTGAGCTATCTCACTCAACTCTTCCATCGCCGCCAGCGATTGCGGCGCAATCGCCAGGAACACCTGCGACTGCCCAACCTCTTTCGCCGGATCGCGCGGCAACTGGTTCGTCGCCAGGCCTCCTGTCAACATTGCCGCCAGCACATCCAGCACCATCGACAACCCAGATCCCTTCCAGAACCCAATCGGCAGCGCTCGTTGCGACTCCTCAATCGCCTTCGCATCACGCGTCAGCTTTCCGTGCGCATCGAACCCGCCCGCAACCGGCAGCTCAACACCGCGCGTCGCATAGCTCGCCAGGCTCCCATAGCTGAACTGGCTCATCGCCATGTCCAGCACAATCGGCGCAGCGCTTCCATCACACGCGTTGTGCGGAATCGCCACCACCAGCGGATTGTTCCCCAGCGCTGGTGTGCTCGCTCCCCATGGCGGAAGGTTGGGCAGCGTATTCGTCCAGCACATCGCCGCGAATCCCGCCTCCGCAGCTTGCCAGCCAAACGTCCCCGCACGCATCCAGTGCGACGTGTCCCCCAGCGCTACGCAGCCCAGGCCATGCGTCGCTGCGATCTTCATCGCCCGCTGCATCGCCGCATACGCAGCAAGATTCCCAGGCCCGCGATTGCCGCGCCACCGCTCGATCGCCCCAAACTCCGCCACGCGTTCTGGCATCGCCGCCGGATTGATCATCCCCTCGCGCACCCACCGCGCGAACCTCGGCAGCCGCGCAACACCGTGCGTCTTCACGCCATCTCGGTCCGTCTCCGCAGTCAGCCGGGCACTCAGCGCAGCACGCTCCGGAGCCAGTTCCAGCGCCAGCAACACACGTTCCACGCGTACTCGCAGCTCGTCAAATTCAATCCGCTTCATCGCATCCATTATGAAGCACTGCGTTAATCAAGCGGCTATACACTAGTCTCCATCGCAATCAGAGGTACTCCACTGAAACTCCTCCGCCTTCTCCCGCTAGCCTTCCTGCTCACCGCGGCGCACGCTCAGAACGTGCCGGTGCTAATGCTCTCTGACATCCACTTCGATCCCTACTCTGATCCCGGCAAGTTCGCACAGCTTCAATCTTCTCCCACCGCCCAGTGGGAAGCCATCCTCTCCGCGCCGCCCACCGCTACTCAGGCCGCCGATTTCGCCACCCTGCAAAAAGCCTGCAAGGCAAAAGGCATCGACACGACCTTTGACCTGCTCGTCTCCAGCCTCAGCGCAGAAAAGACACAGCAACCGCAGCCGCTCTTCATCACCGTCTCCGGCGATCTCATGGCGCACAAGTTCGATTGCCGCTTCCAACAGCTCGCGCCCAAAGCGTCTGAAGCCGAATACTCCAAATTCGCAGCCAAGACCGTCGAGTTCATCACCCTCCAACTCCACGCAACATTCCCACACGCGCCTATCTACTTCGCTCTCGGCAACAACGACTCAGGCTGCGAAGACTATCGCGAAGATCCCAGCAGCGCCTTCCTCCGCGCCGATGCTCATAGCTTTTCCGCAGCCACTCTCAGCAAGCTCAACGCGAAGATCATCCTTCGCGAGTTCCCGCAAGCAGGCGATTACAACGTCGCTCTCCCTGCTCCATTCCGCAACACCCGTCTCATAGTTCTGCAGGACATCTTCGAGTCCAAGCGCTACGATGCCTGCAACGGCAAGCCCAACGAAGCCACCGGCGAGCAGCAGATCGCCTGGCTCCGCACTCAACTCACCGCCGCCCGCAACGCTCACCAAAAGGTCTGGGTCATGGCGCACATTCCGCCCGGCATCGACCCTTACACCACCTTCACCAACAAGCAGAACAAGTGCGGCGGCGAACCCGAAATGTTCCTCGCCTCCGAATCCTTCGCCAACACCCTCACTGACTTCGCTGACGTCATCAAGCTCGCCCTCTTCGGCCACACCCACATGGACGAGATGCGCGCCTTCACCGGCCCGCGCGGCACTGTCCCCGGCAAGCTCGTCCCCTCCATCTCGCCCGTCAACGGCAACAACCCAGCCTTCACCGTCGCGCAAGTCGATCCCGCAACAGCCATCCTCAAGAACTACATCGTCTTCGCCGCCACCAATCAGACCGGTGAAAAGTGGTTCGAAGAATATAACTACTCCAAAAGCTACGCGTTTCCTGACTTCTCCGGAGCCTCCGCCGCCAAACTTGCGGCCGGCTTCCTCGCCGATAAAACCGGCAGCACTTCCGCCAGCACTGCCTACGAAAGCTTCTACGTCGCCGGCAGTGCAGGCATCGGCGCTAACGTCAAAGCAGCGGCCATGCGCCTCGTCTGGCCTACTTACGCCTGCTCCATAGCCCAGGCTCACAAAGACGGCTTCAAGTCCTGCCTCTGTCCTGCCCATCCGTGACCCATCACCGCCCAAACTGCTAGCATCATTGTTTGGCCCTATTTCGATGAAGATTCCTGAAGCTCCCCTCACCGCCGGACAAAAGCTGCGTGCCGCCGTCGCCGCAGAGCAGCCACTGCAAGTCGTTGGCGCCATCAACGCCTACCACGCGCGCATGGCAGAGCGCACCGGCTACCGCGCCCTCTATCTCTCCGGCGGAGGCGTCGCCGCCGGCTCGCTAGGCATGCCCGACCTCGGCATCTCCACCATCGACGACGTACTCACAGACGTCCGACGCATCACCGGCGTCACCACACTTCCACTCCTCGTCGATGCCGACACCGGCTTCGGCGGAGCCTTCAACATCGCACGCAGCATTCGCGAGCTCATCAAAGCCGGAGCAGCCGGTTGCCACATTGAAGACCAGGTCGCCGCCAAGCGCTGCGGCCATCGCCCCGGCAAAGCTATCGTGCCCAGTGAAGAAATGGTCGACCGCATCAAGGCCGCAGTCGACGCTCGCACCGATTCCTCCTTCGTCATCATGGCCCGCACCGACGCTCTCGCCAACGAAGGCCTCGAAGCCGCCATCGCTCGTGCCGAAGCCTGCGTCGCTGCCGGCGCTGACATGATCTTCCCTGAAGCCCTCACCGAGCTCGCGCAATATCGCGCCTTCGCCGACCGTGTGAAGGTCCCCATCCTCGCCAACATCACCGAGTTCGGCTCCACGCCCCTCTTCACGCTCGACGAACTTCGCAGCGCCGGCGTCAGCCTCGCGCTCTATCCGCTCTCTGCCTTCCGCGCCGCCAACGCCGCCGCCCTCAACGTCTACAAGCACATTCGTGCCGATGGCACCCAGAAAAATGTTCTCGACACCATGCAGACCCGCGCCGAGCTCTACGACTATCTCGACTACCACTCCTACGAACAAAAACTCGACGAACTCTTCGCCAAGGACAAAACCTGATCGTCTTCCATTGCGCACATTGCGTTTAAACATTGCGTACATTGCGTTCCAAAGCTTTTAATCCCACATCCCTCGCGAGTCACAAATGTCCGAACCCACAACTACCGCCTTCAAACCCAAAAAATCCGTCGCTCTCTCCGGCGTGCCCGCCGGCAACACCGCACTCTGTACCGTCGGCCGCAACGGCAACGACCTCCACTACCGCGGTTACGACATCCTCGACCTCGCCGCCAACTGCGAGTTCGAAGAAGTCGCCTACCTCCTTCTTTACGGCAAACTCCCCACACGCGCCGAGCTCGCCAAGTACAAACAGCATCTCCGCAGTCTTCGTGGCATTCCGCAGGGCGTAAAGATCGCGCTCGAACAAATCCCCGCCACTGCGCATCCCATGGACGTTCTCCGCGTCGGCGTCAGCGTCCTCGCCACACTCGAGCCCGAGCCGCATCTCGAAAATCTTACCCACGCGCCCGCCACTGGCCTTCCCATCGCCGACCGCCTCATGGCATCGCTCGGATCGATGCTGCTCTACTGGCACCATTACGTCAGCCACGGCAAGCGCATCAATGTCGAAACCGACGATGACTCCATCGCAGGCCACTTCCTCACGCTGCTGCATGGCAAACCGCAAAGCGCAGAATGGGTGCAGGCCATGCAGGTTTCGCTCATCCTCTACGCCGAGCATGAGTTCAACGCCAGCACCTTCACCTGCCGCGTTATCGCCGGCACCGGCAGCGATCTCTACTCCTGCATCGCCGGCGGCATCGGCGCGCTCAAAGGCCCCAAGCACGGCGGCGCTAATGAAGTCGCGCTCGAAATCCAACAGCGCTACAAAACTCCTGACGAAGCCGAGGCCGACATTCGCGCTCGCGTCGCCGCCAAGGAAGTCATCATCGGCTTCGGCCATCCGGTTTACACCATCAGCGATCCGCGCAACGTCGTCATCAAGAAGGTCGCGCACGATCTCTCGGAAACTGCCGGCGACATGCGTCTCTACGAAATTGCCGCACGCCTTGAAGCCGTCATGCGCGAAGTCAAAAACATGTTCCCCAACCTCGACTGGTTCTCCGCCGTTGCCTATCACGTCATGGGAATCCCGACAGCCATGTTCACGCCCATCTTCGCCATCGCACGCACCTCCGGATGGTCCGCCCACGTCATCGAGCAGCGCACCGACGGCAAAATCATCCGCCCCAGCGCCAACTACACCGGCCCCGAAGATGTGAGATTTGTGCCGATTGACGAACGCTCATAACGATAGGAATTAATTGATGCAATTTCCTTCGGACGCGACATTAGCTCGACTTTTCTTCGGACTCGGATTCTTGGGGTTCTCCGTGAAGGCAGTCTTCGCAAGGCGAAAGATGGCTAGGCTCGATCAATCAAAGGTAGCTCCGCAAAAACGAGTTCGAGTCTGGGCTGAAGTCTCATTCATATTCTGGGTGTTCTGCGCTGGCGAGGCACTTGCAGCAGCAATCTTGTACGGGCGAACGCTCCGCCATTAATTCAGCAGTCAGTTGGAGATAGTAGATGTCATCCCACATCAGTAACGTCCGTCCGCCCTTCGATCAGCCCATCATCGACATCGTCGACTACGCGCTCAACTACAAGATCGAATCCCCGCTCGCCTACGAGACCGCGCGCTACTGCCTGATGGACACCCTCGGCTGCGGCCTCGAAGCGCTTGAGTACCCGGCCTGCACCAAGCTCCTCGGCCCGCTCGTTCCCGGCCTCACCATGCATCGCGGCGCGCGCGTTCCCGGCACCGGCTATGAGCTCGACCCCGTGCAAGCCGCCTTCAACATCGGCGCCATCATCCGCTGGCTCGACTTCAACGACACCTGGCTCGCCGCCGAGTGGGGCCACCCCTCCGACAATCTCGGCGGCATCCTCGCCGTCGCCGACTGGCTCGCCCGCAACGGCACACCACTAACGATGCGCGACGTCCTCACCACCATGATCAAGGCACACGAAATCCAGGGCTGCATTGCGCTTGAAAATTCCTTCAACAAGGTTGGCCTCGATCACGTCATCCTCGTCAAGGTCGCAAGCACTGCGGTCGTCTGCCAGCTCCTCGGCCTCACACGCGAGCAGACTCTCAACGCTGTCTCTCTCGCTTTTGTCGACGGACAAGCTCTCCGCACCTATCGCCACGCACCCAATGCCGGCTCGCGCAAAAGCTGGGCTGCCGGCGACGCTACTTCGCGCGCCGTGCGCCTCGCCCTCATCGCGAAAACTGGTGAGATGGGCTACCCATCCGTCCTCTCTGCAAAAACCTGGGGCTTCTACGACGTCAGCTTCAAAGGCCAGCCCTTCAAATTCCAGCGGCCCTATGGCAGCTACGTGATGGAAAACGTTCTCTTCAAAATTTCTTTTCCGGCAGAGTTCCATTCGCAGACCGCGGTCGAAGCCGCAATGACTCTTCACTCGCAACTCGCGGCCATGGGCAAGACCGCAGCCGACATCAAACGTGTCACCATCCGCACCCATGAGGCCTGCATCCGCATCATCGACAAGCAAGGTCCGCTCAACAATCCCGCCGACCGCGACCACTGCATTCAATATATGGTCGCCGTCCCACTCATCTTCGGCCACCTCACCGCCGCCGACTACGAAGATTCCCTCGCCCTCGATCCCGTTTGGGGCAAGCGCATCGATGAGCTTCGCTCCCGCATCCACTGCGAAGAACGCGCGCAATACACCCGCGATTATCACGACCCCGAAAAGCGTTCCATCGCCAACGCACTCACTGTCGAGCTGAACGATGGCACCATCCTCCCCGAGGTCGCCGTCGAATACCCTATCGGCCACCGCCTCCGTCGCGCCGATGGCATCCCTCTGCTCTACGAAAAATTCCGCACTAATCTCGCGCGCAAACTTTCGCTCGAGGCCCAGCAGAAAATTCTTGACGCCACCGCCACCCAAGCCCGACTCGAAGCGATGCCGGTTGAAGATTTTGTCACACTGTTCACCTTATTGAAGTAAACTTCCTCTGCGATTCCAGTGGAGGCCCTTCGTGAAGTTCTTCGCCCGCTCAGCCATTGTTCTGCTTCTGCTCTACGGCATGGTGTTCGCTTTCGCGGATGCCTTCCTGGTCTATGCCCATGCGCCAATGTGGATAGCCATGGCCTTCGTCTTCGTCTTTGTCATCCTGCAGTTCACCCTCTCGCCATGGATCATCGAGTGGATTTATTCCATCGACTGGGATGAGCAGGAAATTCCTGCCGCTAACCGAGAGTTCGTCGAGAACCTGTGTCGTGAGCGGGGTCTCCCCAAACTAAAACTCGGCATCATTCACAGCGATACTCCAAATGCCTTTTCGTTTGGCCGCTTTCGTGCGGATGCCCGCGTTGTCATTACCGAAGGCTTGCTGAAGATTCTCACCGCTGAAGAGGCCAATGCCGTTCTTGCGCATGAGATCGGTCATGTCGAGCACTACGATTTCGCCATCATGACGCTCGCCGCCGCTGCGCCTCTCGTGCTCTACCAGATGTACGTCTGGGGCAGGAACATCAAGAATGTGCGGACAATCGCGTGGGGCGCTTATTTCGCCTATCTTATCGGGCAGTTCCTTGTGCTCACGCTCAACCGTACCCGCGAATATTGGGCCGATCACTACTCTGCCACGTGTACGCATGCCCCTGGCGATCTTGCCTCAGCACTCGTAAAGATCGCCTATGGCATGGTCAAACTGGATGGTACCCAGCGCGAAATTCTTCAGACCGGATCAAAGGAACAAAAGAAGGACGCCAATCGCCAGCGCGCCTTTGGCAGCGCCATCGCGATGATGGGTATCTCCAACATCAATTCCGCGCAATCGCTCGCCCTAGGTATGGCCAATCCTGAACAGGCCGCTGCTGTGATGAAGTGGGACCTCGTCAACCCTTGGTCGCGCGTCTACGAACTCAGCTCCACGCATCCGCTCACAGCTTTGCGTGTCCGCGCTCTCAATGACGACGCCCGCGAAATGCATACGGCTGTCGAATACCCATTGCCGGAAGACCGCCGCATGCGCTGGGGCGCGTTTCCGCTCGAATTCGTTCTTTGGGCCGCACCGTTCATTCCAACCGCAGCATTGCTGTTTGAGGTCGTCTTCCATCGCTTCATCCGCCTTCTCGGCTTCTCTGTCCCGGCAAATTACACGGCTTGGATGTTGATCGCCGCAGGCCTCTTGTGGGCATTGCGCATTGCCTTTCGCTATCACGGTAAGTTTGAGTCGCGCCACATTCAAGACCTGCTCGAGGATCTTGGCGTCTCTCAGATGAGGCCGCGAGCCGTCGAGCTTCACGGCGAAATCCTCGGCAATGGCGTGCCGGGCGCCTTCTGGAGCCCCGATCTCGTCATGTCCGATGGATCGGGCCTCATGTTCCTGCTCTATCGCTCTTCCATCCCGCTCGGCCGTCTTTTCTTCGCTGTCAAGGATGCCAACAGCTTCATCGGTGAGACCATCACCGTCAGAGGGTGGTATCGCCGCGGGCTTCGCCCCTACGTCGAAATCTCCGAGATCTACTCGAATGTCTCCGAGGCCAAAATTAATGGCAGCGGCCCTATCTCAATTTTCAGTCGGGCAACACTTGATGCATCCGAGTCTGCAAAGACCACCGTGCTTTATCGCAGATCCTATTCACGCTGGATTCAACTCGCCGTTTCCGCTGCTGTTTGCGTTGCCGGCATCGTCTGGATCCTCAACTAGCTCTACTTCACCGGCACCGCATTCACCGGCACATCAATCACTTCAATCGTGTAGGCTGGCACCGTGTGCTTCATCGCCGCCGCATTCACCTGCAGCGCCGACTCCCTTGGCTTGATCGCGCCCGGCTCCGTGATCGTATTCGTTGCCGCAAAACTTCCCGCATGCAGCGTCCACATCTTCGCTGCTCCAGCCTTCGCCCCCGCAATCGTCATGCTCAGCAATTGGGAATGGTTCGAAGCATTCACCAGCTTCAGATGCAGCACATGTTCTTTCTCGCTCACCGTTGCTGACGTAAAGAACCTCTCCTGCGCTCCACTCACATCGCTCGCCACAACCTCATCGCCAATGTGGGCGCCAAACAAACATTGCGCATAATAACTCGGCGATCCATACGCCTTCGCTGCGTCATAGCCAATTAAATCCGTCGGCCACTGCATTGCTCCCGGATTTACATTCACCAGCAGCGGCGCGTAGCTCGCCATCACGATCAGGTCGCTGTTGCGCTCCAGTCCCGTCATCCACGCAGCATCACCCAGCGCGTCGCCAAAGTTCGGCGTCGGCGAACCTGACCGCGTCGCCCACTCGCCCACGAAAATCTTCTCGCCTCCACGCGGAGCATCATCATACCGGTGCACCAGGTCGAACATCGCCGCCGGGGACTTGTAGTAGTGGTCATCCAGCACATCCGGCGCAGCCTCTTTACTCACCTTGATCGGCGTCGTGGTGATCAGCTTCAGCTTTGGATACTTCTTCCGCAATGCCATCGCGATCTGCGCAAACCGTGCGTCGTAACTTCCCGATTTATCGAACCAGTCCTCATTCCCGATCTCCACATACGTCAGAGGAAACGCCGCCGGGTGCCCATCCTTCGCTCGCTCCGCGCCCCACTTTGTCGTCACATCGCCCGTCACATATTCCACTTCATCTACAGCGGCCTGCACATACGGCTCCAGGTCTTTGCCCGGCTTCACCACCTCATGCCGCAGCGCATAGCCGGCATACACCGCCAGCACCGGCTCAATCTTCAGGTCCTCGCACCACTCCAGAAACTCCAGCAGCCCCAGCCCATCCGTCGACCAGTAAGTCCAAGGCGCCATGTGCCCCGGCCGACGAGCGGCCCAATCGTCTTGCGCCAGTTGTACCAATCGTTCAGCGTGTCGCCCTCAAGATAATTTCCGCCCGGTAGTCGCAGAAACTGCGGATGCATCGCCGCCATCATCTCCATCAAGTCGATTCTGTTGCCGTTGATGCGATCGTGATACGTCGGCGGAAACAGCGTCACCAGTTGCAGCCACACCGTCCCTGCATGCGCGACGGTCAACTCCAGATGATTCGCTGCACTCACACTCGCCACCTCACCAGTTGTGAGCGTGTAGCTGTATTGCGACCACTCGCCTGCATGCAGCGGAATCTGCGCCTGCGCCAGCACTGCTCCGCTCGCCTCACTCACTAGCCGCGCCGTCATCACGCCCACATCGCCATCGATCTTCGCGTAAAACGATCCCGCATACTTCGTGTGCGGTCGCACCGCCATCCCCCAGTAGCCAGGATTGCTCAGCCCTGCCTCATTGCCCGCGCTCGCCTCATCAACCTTCAGCTTCAAACTTGTCATCAGCGCCGCACTTGGCCCGCTCGTCTTGTCCACATCGGCGTTGGCCTTTGCGTTG
>Ga0206876_1191_pt2 | contig 14415 bp, 10 predicted proteins | sample Alteio_BWOrgCont_10_FD_152619 | JGI IMG/M metagenome (GOLD analysis project Ga0206876, IMG submission 152619) | Enriched cells from forest soil in Barre Woods Harvard Forest LTER site, Petersham, Massachusetts, United States -... | ecosystem: Environmental > Terrestrial > Soil > Temperate forest >...
AAAAAAGATTGCCGGACCGCCCATCATCGACACGGGATTATTTGAGGTGTTTTTCACGTACAGTTTCAAATACATCGACTGCGCGTCATTTTCTCTCCCTTTGCTCAACATGAGAGCGAATGCGACACCTTCCGGGCGCTGTTCCCATGCAGTTGCCGGGATTTTGGGTTCTTGGGCCGTCGCCAAGAGGCCGCTGACATTTAGAAGTAAAACAACCAAAAGATAGTTCCAAACAGATTTTAGTTTCATAATGATCCAGAGTGTTGCCATTCGTATGGCGCTGCGTTAGTCCAAATAGGCGGACTCGTTACATCCACATCAGATGTGGTGCTGGGATAAGTTGAATTTTCTAGCCCCCAGCCAGCGCTGGGGGCTCCGTTCGTGGCTGTGGCACTCCAATGCCATGGCCAACATTTCAGCGCGACGGGTACCGTCTTATCTCCGCCAACCATGTTGGTGGAAGGCTGCCACATAAGATACATCGTCGCCGTAAAGCTTCTGGTGCTGCTCGTGTAATTTGTTTGCAAACCGGCTCGACCAGGCGAGTCATCTGCCTCGTTGCCATAGTTGTAAGGATAATCACCCGGCTTTCCCCCGGAATCGTATCCGCCCGAATTGGTGGATGTCAGAGCAGAAGTTGCCGTCGAAACTACGGACAAATCACTGTTAACAACCTGATTCCAAATAATGTTGTTCGTACTGTTGGATCCCGCAGGAAAAGCGGAAGCATCCACGCCGAATTTCATACCCGGGGTGGCTCCAGTCAAAGCGCTTCCGAAGTGAAGCGCGGTCGAAGGATCGATTATAAAGTTAGTGCCGCTTTGGATTGTCCTGTAGCTTCCAGCGTCAACCGCAATAACGCCGTGGTCTGTCGAAATGACAGCGTTTGGCCTTTGCACATTGAGCGTCGCGGTTACGGTGTTTGTTTGACCGTAAATTACTTGGGTGCAGCTAACGGGAAGATTGGTAGCGTCGCCGCACCAGTAAAAGTTGATGTAGTTGTTAGTGGTATAATCGGTTGGCGTGATGAGGTTCGTATAGTTTGAGTTAATTTGGTTTGGTTCGTCGTAGTCGTAGAACGCCGTGTCGTTCGTGCTGCCAGTGACCCCTGGAATGTGCCAGTGATACGACGTCACCACGTTCGTCGCGAAGCCCGAGATGACATTGGTAAGGCAAATTTGTTGCCCAACCCACACGTTGGCATTTGTGCCGGTGATGTCCTGGCCGTCCCGCTGGATCTTATCGGGGATGAGCATAATGGCGTGAGATGGATATACCACCGCACTTCCGGAATAGAAATAGTTTGCTGGGTAAAGAGGTGTAGCCAGGGTATCGTCATTATTCCGGGTTTTTCCCGCAATGCCTACAATCGTGTTTTTGTCGTTGATATACTGGGCATTGATGCCGATCCAGACGGGAATATTCGTGGTGCCAGATTGAATCTGACCGGTGAGATCGGAGAGTTGGTTGGTTTCCCAATACGATGAAGAGGAGATGATCTGGTTCGTGATGTTGAAGGCGCCGCCGATGGCGTTGGTCATGGAAGCGGGAGCGCTGGCGTAATTGGTCCACATGGCAAGATTGGAATCATTATAGCCGAGGATGTTTCCGTTGCTCGCGATCCAAGCAGGGATACCGGACAAGGCATTGAAGGCAGAACCGTCGTAAGCCACAAAGGTGGCAGGATCGGGTGCGAAGGTGGTGCCATTCACCATTTCTATTGGGTAGCCGTAGATTGTTTCGTATCCGTCATATTCGGTTTGAAAATCATTCACGCTTTCCGTGACCTGATATCCGAAAGTGCCGCCATTGGCGGCGACTGTGCCAGGTGCCAAATAGATATTAACTCCGCCAACAAGGATCGCCTGGCTACGTAATCCAGATAAGCCATCTCCATAGACCGAATAATTTGCCACGAGAGGCGTGATGGCCGTGTCAAGCCTTGCAGGAAAAATTGCCATACCAAGGCCTACCGGGCCTCCATCGGGGTAATAATATTCTTCCACCATGCCGTAAACGGCTCCGTTGTCGGCGATGCCGGTGGGGTATTCCATCATGGAACTCACTTCAAGAAGTGGATAATTGAAAAAAGCGGTGGTTCCGCTAACCGTCAGGGCGCTTTGTGGCAAGTCCATAGCTCCATAGACAAACTGTTGCGTGGGATTGGGCAGCGGAATGGCCGTTGCCCCATTGGTCCAGATACCGCCGCGAGCGAAACTCTCTGTGAACGCAACGCCATCGCTCCCGGTTCCCGTCATGACGACAGCATTATTGGTATACATGCCCACGACCCGCCCGCTGTTGTTCATTCCCGCGATGCTAGAGAGTCCTGTGATTGGGTACGCCGTTCCGTTGCTCCAATAGATAAATTGGCCGGTAGTGGTACTTAATACCACCGAACCCATATTATTGAATGCCACCGGCGTATAGTTGGCTCCCAAATCGATCACCACATAACGCTGAGGGAGCGTGGAATGGTCCCTCGAGGTCTTAGTCGCATCGATCGTCGCGACATTGACCATGAAGCCGAGAGTCGCCAGCAGGAACAATCCCTGCAGTGTTATCGCCGACCTGACATGAGGAGTGGAGCGTCGCATCGTAGAAATTCGTCAATAACTGCCACCGATGCGGAAGCGGTAAAACAGGCCCGGGGTCAGACCGGTGGCCGCGTAGGTGGTGGCGGTGGGATCGGTTAAAGTGGCGATGTTGGTCCAGGTGACCCCGTAATCGGTGCTCTGCTGGATAACAATCGACGTGGCGTTGCTGGAATTGTTGGACCAGCTTAAATCGAGTTCCGTGGGACTGGCCGGCGTCACATTGAGGCCGCTGGGCGCATCATTGGTTCCGGTGCCGGAGGAGGTGGTCTCGGAGAAGGTTGCACTGTGGCCCGCCGTCGAGGCGGTAATGGTGCTGGTGGCGCCGAAAGTCGTCCCGGTTTGGGAATAGACCTGAGCCAAGCCGCTGCCATCGGTGGTGAGTGAGAGACTCGTCGATCCGCTGCCGCCGTAACTGGTACTGATTTGCCCGCCGCCCGAGCTCACCGTAAACGTGACCGGCGCATTGGGGAGCGTATAACCATTGCTGCTGTCGGTGATGCTGATTGTCAGGCCCTGATCGGTGTATTGGCCCGGGCTGGTGATCTGGTTGTTGCCGCTGATAATAGTCACCGCGGGAGTGATCAAATAGGCGGTACCGGTCGTCCAATCGATCTGGCTGTAGTAATTCGTCGGGTCGGCCCCATAGGTATAATCATCAAGTAGTATGTTGCCGTTGCCATCGGGCGACGAGAAGGCGACGTTGCCCAAATGTCCGAAGTAGAATAGCTCCCAATCGTCGGGTAGATAGTTATGATCACTGTCAATCGGCACTTGAAGGGTTATCGGCGAGGAATTGTACGAAGTGCGTCCGTTGGTGTCCGTCGCGATGGCGGTGAAGGTAAAGTTGCCCCAGGTTGATGGAGTCCAATAACAGGTATAAGGGGGGGGATATGCAGTCGAGATGAGCGTCGAATTGATGTAGTAAGCGACATGGTCAATGGTGCCGGTGATGCTGGAGGTAAAACTTTGCGTCTGGCCCAGTGCCAGGGTTGCGTTGTTGCTCGGCGATATGATCGTTCCCGTGGGTGCGGTGACGGTGCCCAACGCGTTGAAGCCGTAGATCGTAACCGGAACCGAGTAGTTGGCGGAAACCCCAAGGTCGCCGTTGGGATTGTAGCCCCAGCTCTGGATGCTGCCGTCTTCCTTGAGGGCAAGGCCAGTATTGTCGCCTACGCTGATGGCCACGACACCACTGAGGTTGGGCACCTGCACGGGGTTGTGCCGGTCAGTAGTGGTGCCGTCACCGAGTTGGCCCACGCTGTTGCCGCCCCAGGTCCAGACGGTGCCGGTGCCCGTGAGCGCGGCACAAAAAACGTTGCCGCAGTCGAGAGCGACGATGTTGGACAGGTAGGGGGAGGTAGTGCCACTGAGGGTCACCTCGACCGGAGTAGATTGCGAAGTCGTGGTTCCATTGCCCAACTGTCCGGCGGAATTGTTGCCCCACGTCCAAACGTGGCCGCCGTTGTCGAGTGCCGCGCTGAAAGCACTGCCGCCGGAAACGGCCACGATGATGGTGCCGCTCAGCCCGGTGACAGTGACGGGAATGGTTCGCTGCGTCGTGGTGCCGTCGCCGAGTTGCCCGTCCGAATTAAGCCCCCAGGTGTAAACTGTGCCGGTGCTGGTGGCTGCCAAACTATGACTGCCGCCGCCCGCCACGGCTGCAATGCCGGACAAGAAGCTGCCAGTGCCGGTCGTGTTGAGCACTTCAACCGGGCTGATCCGGTTGGTGGTCGTGCTGTCGCCGAGCTGCCCGTTTGCATTTTGGCCCCAAGTCCAGATATGACCGCCGCTGTCCACCGCCATGCTGTGGTCTCGGCCTTCGGCGATTACCGTGATGCTACTCAGGGTGGTCAAATGGGCCGGGGCATGCGCCTCGTTGTTGGTGCCGTCGCCAATCGGGTTGTCCCCCCACGACCACACCGTGGCGTTGCTATCGAGCGCCAGGCTCCGGTTGCCGCCGACGGCCAGGGCGGTGAGCGTTCCCGTCAGCCCGCTGAAAGTGATCGAAATCGGCAGGGAACGCTGGCTCGTCGTGCCATCTCCGATGTCGCCATTGCTGTTGTCGCCCCAGCCGTAGATGGTGCCGGTGCTGGTCAGGGCGAGGCTGTGATCGGTCCCGCAGGCGATCATGAGGCCGCGCCTGCCCAACGCCAAAACTTGTTGGGCATTGGAATAGGTCGAGGAAGCGCCGCAACCAAGCTGCCCATTGCGATTGGAGCCAAATACCCACAAGGTGCCATCATTTTTAAGGACAAAACTGTCCTCATTGCCCGCCGTCAGTTGCGCCGCGCCGCTGCTGATGCCTGAAACCTGTACCGGGACTTTGCTTTGCGCGGAGTTTCCGTTGCCCAGTTCGCCAAACGAATTGGATCCCCAGGCCCACATCGTCCCATCGCTTTTAAGCGCCAGGGTGTGGTCATACCCCGCTTCGATTTCGGTCACGGTGCCTGAGATGCTTAGATGCACCGGACTGGTGCGCGTCGTCGTCGTATTGTCTCCAATTTGACCGTTGCCGTTATATCCCCAAGCGTAAATCGTCCCGTTGCTGGCCAGTGCGACACTGTGTTCGTCGCCGCCTACCAATGCCGCGATCGTCACCCCGCTCAATCCGCTCACCGCGACAGGGCTGTGCTGGTCGGTCGTCGTGCCGTTGCCCACCTGACCCTCCGCATTGAGCCCCCATGCCTCCACCGTGCCCGTCGGCGTCAGTAAAAGGGTATGATAGGAACCTGCCGCCAGTTGCGTCACCGAGCCCGTCAAACTGGTCAGGGCTTCCGCCACATTTTGCTGCGCCGTCCCGCCATCTCCAAGTTGTCCACTGCTGTTGAGGCCCCAGGCCCAAAGAGTGCCGCTGCTATCGAGCGCGAAGTTGTGATAACCGCCCGACCAGATTTGCACGATGCCGGTCAGGTTGGTCACACCGGTCTTCTTCACGTTCACCGGTGTCTTGCGCGTTGTCGTCGTGTTGTCGCCCAACTGGCCGCTGCTGTTGAGGCCCCACGAAACTACCGTGCCTGTGCTACTCAAGGCCAGACAATGATAGGCCCCTGCCGTCACTTGGATGATCCCGCTTAAACCGGAGACTTGCTCCGCGGCGTTATGCTGCGTCGTCGTGTTATCGCCCAGTTGACCGTTGCTGTTGTAACCCCACGTCCACACCGTTCCGTCGCTTCTCAGAGAAACCACATGATATTGACCCGCCACTACCTCTCCCGTCACCGCATAGGCGGCACTCGCCACCGCGCTGTCGGTCAGCCCGCTCTTAACCGCGTAAGCTTTGAGAGTTTCGCTCTTGGTAATTGATACGGTTCCGCCCGAGGTCACCGTTGACGAACTCGTCGTCGGCGTGCTTCCGTCCAATGTGTAGTAAATCGTTGATCCCGAGGTGGCGTCCGTGACCGTCACGCTAAATTGAGCGTAAGAAGCTCCCGCCGTCGGGCCGAATGCCGGTGTCGCCACCGTTTGTGCTTGGGCATTGGCTGAGGCAAAATAAATTGCACTCAGAACGAGGCAACCCACTGCCCCAATCCAGTTCCGACCAACGCCCTGGCGGAATGTTTTCAAGTTAAATGGCTAAATTGAGTTGCTTGTGGGCAGCTAAGCCCAACTAAACTGTCTCGTCGATAAAATTATTGAACTCCACATACTGCCGTTTAGAGGTATTGGATCGACAGATAAAATTCTGTACTATGGATAAATCGAGGTATTTGCGCTGAATCTCCTCCGGCATTAAGCGAAAGTCGGTGATGATACCCCGGCATGCCTTGTCACCGCAGCGGCACTCCATCGTCCATGAGTTCTCCTGCATGGTGGTGGAATAGTCGATACGCACCTCCTCTTCTGCGGCGATATCCCGCAGGGCAATCAATATCCGGTCCCGGACAATGCCCGTATTGGGATTGCAGGAGTGGTTGAGGTATACGCCGGGCGAAACCACATCAAGGTATTGATCGTCCTCGATCTGAATAGGATTGCCTTCTGCTTCTCCTCGCTTCCGAACTTCCTCAAACGAAATGATTTCGCCGTCAAGCGCGAGAAATTCGTCTCCCTTCGGAATGGCTCTCTTCGCAAATACACCTTTGCCCAAACCGCACTCAGCTATGTACACGTTCAATTCCATAACTTCCTCAAAAGAACCTTCCCAACAATCCGAGTGAGAGGAGGCCGAAAACAATGCCCACCTGCTCGGTGCGGGTGAGGTTTTCCCGAAAGAAGACAGCCCCGCCCAAGATGAGGAGGGAAGCTGTGCTAAAGGAGTAGACGACTCCGATGCTCCCCAATTTGATGTGCCGCATGGCGTACACCCAGCCGAAGGCCATGAAGAAATACAGGGTGGCTCCACCCCAGAAGTACCAGGATTTCACCGGCTGGATGTCTTTGCTGGCAAGTTTTATGAGGCAGTCGGCACATACCCCGACGAGACTTAAGAGGAGGATAACAACGAACGGGAGAATGCTTTTGGTCATTATTGAGTCCGGGAAGAGAAAAGTTAATATCGAATATACGTGCGATGTCAACTATCAACTCTCTCTGTCTTATAATGGCGGGTGAACGAGAGACAAGCCCTGCGGGTCATTGGAGCCAACGTCCGCAGGGCAAGGCTCAACGCCAATCTGACCCAGGAATGCCTCGCGCAGTTGGTCGGCGTGCAGTGGCAGACCATCAGCTATCTCGAAAACGGGAAGTACCCCTATCCGGTTATGAGATTCGCTCGGCTCGTACAAGTACTTGAGGTGAGCGCCGATAGTCTCTTGGAAGGCTTGCCTCCTCCAAACAAGGCGGAAATCGAGAAGATCAAGAAAAGGCTCGCGAGAAAAAGGCGACCTAAGAGCAGGTAATTACTGCGCAAGCAGGCGAGATGGGGCCTCTCCGTGGTCTGCCGGTATGCGCCACACTTCCCCGAATGGATCGGCGCACACTTCCGCGAGCGTCGAAAGACAGACTTGAGTGAGGATGGGAGGGTGGAGTTCCAAAAGCATCTTTGCGATATTGTCCCTGCGCTCCTTGCTCTTGCAGACGATGAGCACCCGGAACGGGAAGTCCTTGAACTCCGCGGCTGACTTCCCAAAGCGGACGGCCATTCCGCCTTCACGATAGAAGCGATTATACGAACAGGCCTTTTGAACGAGAGTTTCTAATTTTTCGGTGCTTCGATCTATCTCCAAAAAGAAAAGATGCTCCCAAGCTGAATCGTCCGCTTCCTTTTCATGAATGCGAATATATCCGTCCGGCTTTACGGTTCTGCTTCCGCTGTATCGCGCGTCATCATCACGCACAGAGAATTCATACAAGCGAGGCCAGGTTGAAAACTCAGTAAGGGAAAGGGTCTCTCGACCCTTGGCGGCTTCGTGAAAAGCCACTTTCACATCCAAGACTTCGAGTTCATGTCGAAGGGTGATCTCGCTTATAGCCGCTCTTTTGGAAAATGAGGAAATGTCGGACTGCGTTTCGGGCAGCACTCCATGCTCGCGAAGGCACTCAAAGCCGCGCTTTGAGAGAAAGAGAATGCCGGATTCGTAGGCTTTTCGTCGCCGTTCCAAAACAAATCCAGCCACTTTTAATTTTTGAACACGTTTCTTGGTCGCTTCTTTGCTTCCATCGAAAATCAATCCAGCAGCATGTTTCAGAGTCAAGATGCGGGTATGCAAAAGCAGTCGCAAAAATTCGAGATCTCGAGCTTGGATTACAATGCTAGTTGAACTATCGGGCATCCGTTAAGAATACAGCTCCCCGATACCTGATGTAAATGCGACTCGGAGTATAATTCCGGCACAGTTATTCACAGCGAGCACGATCCAAGTGCAAATTGTTTCGTGTTAGGATAACACGCGGAAAGCTGTTCTTTCCGTATCAATCATCTCGTGGGTAATTGCGAGTTTTTAAAGAAAGGATCGTGGTATGAAGCAATCTGCCTATGGCAGTCCTAAGTTTACTTTGGGTCGGACGGTGATCACGGCAAACGCTCAGTCAAATCTTTCGCCGGAAGACATCCTGGCTTCACTTCGCCGGCATCATTCTGGTGATTGGGGAGATGTAGGGAAAGAAGATTGGAATGAAAACGATCTCTCACTTAGAAAGGGCCTGAGATTAGTGTCCGTCTATCATTCGACAGACAGAATTGAATTCTGGATTATAACGGAGGCAGACCGTTCGGTAACAACCGTTCTATTGCCAGAAGATTATTAGGATTAATCAACCTTGCTTTTTGCAAGGTTTTTTATATTCTCTCGAATTGGTAACTATGCAACTCAGTGTGTATTGTGCGGAATAAAAAAGTAATAAAGTATTTCCGGTTCTCAAAGCAAGCTTATTCAATCAATTGTAGAAGATGATATATGCCAAAGCATTGGATGGAATTAGTCTCTGAAGTTTTTGATACAAATCCTCGCGACGGAAATCGAACGGAAACTGTGTGGTTAGATAGGACTACATTACAGAAAACAATAGAAGACGAACTATATACCAAAGGAAGGCATATTTGCATTGATGGCTGCTCCGGTTCAGGAAAATCATCCTTAGCCATCACAACGCTGCTTAAGTGCCGGGTGTCCTATACGACCGTTCAGGTGACGAGGACGATGACTTGGCCTGACTTCTGTAAACAACTCATTCAAAAACCGCAAAAGAACGAACGAGATATTTCTATTGATGGGGCGGCGGGATGGGCGGGGGCATTTCCAACGGGGAAATTGGAATTTCACTTGGGTGAAAAAACAGATAAAAGGTTAGATCACGAGCATTGGGAAAGATTGGTTGCCACAGCAACCGAGCATGATATTGCGAAGGCTATAGCTAAGCAAAACTGTGTAGTTCTGATTGATGACTTTGAGCGTGCAAGGCAAGAGCTAGCAACAAGTGTTAGTGAGGTTTGTAAGATTTTAACACAAACGTACAATTCGCAGTTTGGTAAATTAATCATACTTGGCGCTGATGATGTGTATAAAAAGCTCTATGATGCTTATTCAACTCTTGACAATCGTTTGTGCGAGATAAGCATACCAACGCTACCATCACCTGGTGAATCATGGAAATACCTAAGATTAGGATTTCGCAAATTGAATAAGTTCCATCCTGGAAATAGCCTGTATGCTGGACCAGATGATGGCAGAAAGGCAGTCGAAGCCATTTATCATGCCGCAGATGGTCTTTTTAAATCGTTGACAGAGTTGGCCATTGAAATTTGCAGAGAGGTCGGTGCGTCTTCTAGGGGAATTAAACTTCACCATATTCAACGGGTTTGTAAGCTTACGGAAGAGCGCAATTTTGCAAAATATAGATCGCGATTCACCGAGATTCACCGTCTTGCCGATAAGTATCCTGTTACTGTTGCAATTCTTTTGCATATGAATGAGAAGGGAATCGGTCAGATTCATAAGCGTGAGGAAATTGAGATAGCCCTTTCAAATTGCAGTAAAACTCTTGTAGATGAGGCAATCTATGCATTGGTGAAAGCGGATTTACTTGTTATGACCGGATCAAGTAATGAGAAATTATTTATAAAAAATCCTAGTTGGGCACATACGCTTCGCGTGTATCTATCAAATCCTCAAAAGAAAAATCGTTTAGAGCAATATCTTGAAAAACCATTACAATTCAAGCTTGATATGGGTATCGATTGGGATTCGCTAGATATAGAGGGGAAACATGAACAACTGGATTAGCTGATACTTTAAAAGCAAAAGGGATTTTCATGCGCCTATTTTCCTCCTCGCCGTCTTCGGCTCCACGTTAGGCATCGTTACCATCTTGTCGATAGCGTCTTCCCGTAATTGCAACCCAGCCTTGGCTTCTGCCACAGGAAGCAAAAATTGCCATTTTCCAGCTTGTTTCGTCACGTACTGCTGTATCCGCTCGGGCTTGAGGTGAAAGCTTTCCACTTTGGGAACTGAAATAGAAACGGGCAGTCGTTCACTCGCGAGCCGTGCAATGCACGCCTGCTGCTCCTGGGTAAAGAGCGCGGTCATAGCTCGAAACTTTTGCTCGTCCAAGTCGCGGAACTGGACACTGGAAAGCTCCTTGCCGAATACCGCCGCATCGACTTCCATCTCGGTTTCGGAATATCCAGAGCTAGTCCCGCTCGAAGAAGACGAATGCTCCGAAACCCTGTCATCGGCGGTCCCTTCAGTAAGGCGCGTGGTTCCTGTGCCGTCTGAGGTGCTTTCGCTCGTGGTCGAACTACGGCTTATGGACCGCCGCATTTCCTTCTGATGGCCCATAACTTTCGTCGAATACAGACGATGCTTGATCTCGTCGGGATTCATCACCCCCATGAAAAGAGAGAGGGCTAAAGGCTTCAAATTCTCTTCGCCCTCCACCTGAAAGATGGCCTTGGAACGCGCGTTAACCATGACTGAATCGTAAATGGCCTTACCATGCGGGCCGGCATTCAAGAGTTGATTCGGATACTGGTGAGCCAAGGTGAGGTGTAGGCCAAAGCCTCGCGCCTGATCCAATCCCTGGGCGATGGATGGAGTGACAAAATTCTGGAACTCGTCGATATACACGTAGAAGGGCTTTACCGGAGCAGCGGCATTGCCTTTGCCGCGCTCTTTGGCCGCCGCCCACAAGTCGCTCAACAAAAGGGTGGCAAACAATGAGGCGTCTTCTTCGCTCACCCGTAATCCCTTTGGGGCAAGATTGACCAAAACAATCTGTCCCTCCTCTAATGCTCGTCCCAAATCAAGGGACACCTCGGGTTGCCCGAACATGGAACGAAGCATCTCAGTACCAAGAAAACGCCTGAGCCGGTTTACCGTGCTGTCCACCTGAGAGTCAAAATCTGCCGCCGACAATTTATCAATCTTCCTCCAGTCGCTTTGCACGAGAGGTGCTTTGACCTGCTTGGTGAGGGCGCGCCTGACATCGGAAGCGATATAGTCGAGGAGATGCTCGGCCTGTACCAAAGTTTGTTTTGATTCGTAAAGGGTGCGGAGAACATTCTCGGCCCAACGAGCAAAGAGCGGGGTTTCATTCGTACCGGTCTTGCCCCAAACGTATGCCATTGCTTGGACGAAATGTGCCACAACCACTGACGGATCGGCTCCCGGCCTATTTCGCAGCATGTTGTAGGCGACTATCCACTCGTCGCTCCTGAGATCAATGGGAACGACAGGGCGGCTTAGCCGATGGAACGCCATCCATTCCATGAGGCTGTCGTAGAGGGAGCCATGGGGGTCGATGAGCAGCAGGCCAGATTTGCTCTGTCGCCAGTTCAAGATGTCCTGTCGGATCAGATGTTCTAGGAACTTGGACTTACCGGTGCCGGTTGAGCCAGCTACATACAAATGTGTGGAACGCTGGCCTCGAGAGAGTTTGACGTCCACACCTCGCTCATCCTTGCCAAGGATGAGTTCGTTTCCGTAGCAGAGATGCATGCAGCTTTCTGATTAATCGACTTCTATTTTCAAAACGTGAATTCTTTCAGTTTCCTCGTCGCGAAACACTATGAGAACTGGATTGTCCTTGCTCACTCTGACTTTTCCAAGCAATCGGTAAAGTTCGCGGTACTGTTCGCGCATTCTTTCACGAGGTGAAAGATCGTTGACGGCTGCCGGGGAGAGAGTTATGATGATCATGCGGCTCCTTATCTGGGTTTAGCTAACGGAATTAGTGACTTACTGGATGGGGAGTTGTTGGAAGGCCCTCGATGCTGGTGGTACAGCGTCGGGGGCCGATTTTTTGATTTTAGATAGTCCTCCTGCGTGGTTAATGATTAGTGAACTAGTCACGTAAAGTGACGGGGCCTACATAGGCCTGCCAACCCTGATATTCAGGGTTGAAGTGAGTCTGAGCCAGCGTGAATCTTCTCTTAGACTTCGCGCCCGCTCACGGTAAGTCGGCTGCGCATAGGTGGACTATACTGAGTCCTGCAGCGGCTGTCAATAATATGTCAATATCCAACGAGTAATTTTTACAATTAGAAGAAATTATTTATTGGTTCGCAGAAAACTAATACTCGTACCTTTGGCGACCCGCCCGTTGTGATCCTTCGGGTTGATTGAGCCGTGAGGCTCAAAACGGTCGAATGACCGTATCGCCAGACCCAAAGCATTCCTTCCCGTACACAGGCTTGTCATTGCCTGTGTGCCCTCAAACTGCCGCCTGTTTCAGGCTCATGGTCTGCGGCCATGTTGCCATGTTTGAGGGCTACGTTCCCCAGGCCCATGCGGGCCGTCCAAGCTCCCCGAAAGCTTGGACTCATCTCAAGGACATGGGTGTCCTTGAGTCGGCTTCTCTTCGCGTGAACCCGTGGGGAGAGCCGACGGGTCGTGAGACCCGGAGGCGACTGTGCCGAGGTTGGCCGGAGCCGGAACGTGAGTGGAGGCGGAGGCTGTGAACCGCTGTGCGGCAACCGAGGCTGTCGGGGGCAGAGCCGAGGATGAAACAGGCTTTAACTCTTTGTCTGGCAACGCACTTTCAGATGCCAGGGGTTCCCCTTGTGGGGAAGGGTGTGGGGATAGGCTCCAGGACGAGTCTTCCGCTTCATTAAGGACAGACTTGGTGTTAAAATGGGTTCGCAGAAGCCGGACGATCCTGCACCACTTCGTTCGTTCGTTCGCTGCCCTTGTGGAATAAAATCAAGCCCTCACTTCGGACTGCGCTGTTTTGCCGAGGAGCCGGACCGGGGAAATGACTTCGATGCTGCTTCGATCCAGGTTTGCTTCTGAAAGAAGAGGGAAGAAAAGAGAGAAGATCGTTCCGACGCCGACTCTGGAGTGGAGATCGATGAAGCCTTGATGGGCCTCCATCAAACCGAAGACGACGGAAAGTCCCAGGCCTGTGCCCTTGCCAGCGGGTTTCGTCGTGAAGAAGGGCTCGAAAATGTGGGACTGCGTCGCTTCATCCATACCTTCGCCGGTATCGGAAATTTTGACGCGAAGGTAGGGGACATCCTTGATCTGCCACGAGTCCGTGGGAATGTGATCAAAGCGAATGATGTCTGTGGAAACCGCAATGTCTCCACCTTGCGGCATGGCATCGCGGGCGTTCACCAGCAGGTTGGTCAGGATTCGGTCCAATTGACCGGCATCGGCCAAAACATGCTGCGCTTTTTCCTCGAGTTGAACGGAAAGGCGCACCTTCGCGGGCAGGCTGGAACGGAAGAGCTGAGTCGTCTCCTTAATTTGTCCAGTTAGGTTGACCGGCTTGAGATGGGCCTCCGTTTTCCGGGCAAAAAGCATAAGCTCCTCGACCATGTCGCATCCGCGAAACGTGGCTTTGTCCAGCGCTTCGGCAATCTGGATGACCTGCTTTGGGTCATGGGCCATGTGGGGGAGCAGTTCGATGCTCAACTTTTGGATCTGGAGCAAATTTTTGAAATCGTGCGCCAAGCCTCCGGCCAGGGTGCCGATGGCTTCCAGTTTTCTGGCCTGCCGCAATTGCACTTCCAGCGCGTTCCGGGCGGTCCGGCCCTCGGCTTCGGTCAAGGCGCGACGAACGGCGGGAATGAGCCTGGACAACCGATGCTTGAACACATAGTCGGTTGCGCCGTTATGCAGCGATTCGATGGCCTTTTCTTCGCCGATGGTCCCCGAAATGAAAATAAATGGAATGTCCGGCCTTGCGGCATGGGCAATTTGCAAGGCTTCCAGTCCGTGAAACTGCGGCAGGGTGCAGTCCGAGAGAATGAGGTCGCAATCCGGTTTTTTCAGGGCCTCGAGCAACTGGTCCCGCGTATCAACCCGCCGTACCTCACACGACAATCCGTCAGCCTCCAGGCCCTGATGCCGGACGCGAAGCCGTAGATTATTATTAAGTCACATGACCATTGTGATGGCAGATTTGGAATTAACATAAATAATACAACTTTCAGTTGCGT
>Ga0206876_1162_pt1 | contig 14296 bp, 15 predicted proteins | sample Alteio_BWOrgCont_10_FD_152619 | JGI IMG/M metagenome (GOLD analysis project Ga0206876, IMG submission 152619) | Enriched cells from forest soil in Barre Woods Harvard Forest LTER site, Petersham, Massachusetts, United States -... | ecosystem: Environmental > Terrestrial > Soil > Temperate forest >...
TCTCGATCCGGTCGTAAATCTCTTTCCACTTGATGACCGTTAGCGCTTCGATGTTAGGCTCGAAGAACAGCTCCTCCAAGGCGGTGCGGTAATAGTCGTCGCTTTGATTTTCGACTGTGTGGATTTCAGTGAGATATTCTTTGAGGCGCTCCGAGTGCAGGCCAACTTTGAGCTCGCCAACCGCCTTGTGGACTAGATCGGCGATCTTCACAATCTGGTCAGCCATCGGAATGACGTCTGCTCTTCCTTCGGTCAGGCGGTAGATATTTGCCCTGGCTACCACCGCCTCGATGCAGTCGGTGATATCGTCGAGAGTTTGGGACAGGTCGCGAAGATCCTCTTTGTCCAGCGGTGTCATGAACTGACTGGCCACGTGGTTCTGGAGCTTGTGCGTCAGTTCGTCGCCTTCATGCTCCAGTACACGCAGAATTTCCGCGTGCTTCTTAATATTTGGGAAGTCTTCGGTGGCAGCTCTAAATGCGGTCGCCGCCTTCTTCGCCACCTCTGCCTGGCCCTCTAAAAGTAAGTAAAAGCTGTTGTCCGTTCCGAGCTTAAGCTGCAACCAGTCCCTCCACGTCCGCTCGCCGGAAACCTCGGCCAAGACTAGGACCAGTGAGCCGTTATACCTCCGCGCCGAGGTCTGAACGAGAGGGCGGTTCAGATGTTCTTGAAACCTTAACAAATGGCTCGTAACAGGTTTGGAGCCGTTTGGCGATATCGGTGGCCCTGTCCGACACGTGCTCTAGCGCGTGAAAGATTTCAACGCAACGCAGAAACTGGCGCGACCGCTCCGGGTCGTCCCGAATCATATCGAGCAGGAGATTTCGCGAGATTTTGTACGTGCGATCGACTTGATCGTCCATGGAAACCAGCCGCTGAGCCGCTTCCCGCGAGTACTGGCTGTAAAGATGAAGGCTCTCCCTGAGGTTCGCCTGCGCCATTCGGCTCATCTCGCGGAAAAGGTCGTTCATTTCGTAGGGAAACTCTCCCTGCAGCTTGCTCAAACGCCCCGTTAGTTTCGCCGCCTCGTCCCCGATTTTTTCGAGCTCGTTGACGAGGAGGAGCGTGGCTGAGAGAAAGAGAAGGTCGCCGGCGACAGGGCTCTCCATCGCAAGGGTGACGATCACCCGCTCGACAAGGTCTTTCTCCATCGCATCGACCTCAACTTCCCAAGAGAGCACCTTCTCCGCAAGCCGTTCGTCCGGTTCGACCGCAAGTCGGCTGGCCACCGACACCATCTCTAAAACCAGGCTGCCCATGCGGACGGCGTCAGCCTCTAAGGACCTAAGCGAGCCGGTGTATCGAGTGCGGTTTTCCTGTTGAAGCATAACCCCTGGAGTGATAGACGCATTTTAACGTTGGAGCGAAGCGATGATGATGTTAAGAGACTGAAAAGGATTGCTGTAGAATCGTGAACGCATGGTTTGGGCTTTTATTGTTGCCGCTCTTCTCGATCAGAAGCCTCTGTTTGGCTTCAACGCTTCTTCCGTGCAGACGGAACTCTCGTGGGAAGCCAGGGTCGATTCGAGTATCGATCCAAGGGACCAGGCGCAGTGGATGCGAACGCTCACGGCGCGGCCCCATCACGTTGGATCGGCCTACGGCCTCATTAACGCTGAGTTCATGTTGAAGCTCTATCAATCATGGGGATACGACGCGCAGATCGAGAGGTTCTACGTGCTTTTCCCTACGCCAAAAACTCGTTTGCTGGAAATGGGCTCCTGGCGCGCCAAGTTGTTTGAGCCCACCATTCCGTCGGATCCGACCGGCAAGGCATCTTCCGAGGCGTTGCCTCTCTATAACTGCTACTCGATCGACGGCGACGTGAAGGGCAAACTGGTCTACGTCAACTACGGCGTGCCCAAGGATTATGATACCTTGGAGGCTCATGGCATCGATATAAAAGGGAAGATCGTCATCGCCCGATATGGAGGATCCTGGCGCGGCATCAAGCCCAAGGTCGCAGCGGAGCACGGCGCAATCGGCTGCATTATCTATTCGGATCCTCGCGACGACGGCTATGGGCAGGGAGACGTGTATCCGAAAGGGGGTTGGAGAAACGAGGATGGCGGGCAACGGGGTTCGGTGGCAGACATGCCGATCTATCCAGGAGACCCTCTTACGCCGGGCTACGGCGCCACGAAGGACGCAAAGCGAATCGCTCTCAAAGACGCCATCACCCTAACCAAAATCCCCGTGCTTCCGATTAGCTATGGCGACGCGAAGCCGCTCATCGAGAGCTTGCAGGGACCGATGGCGCCGCCAGACTGGAGGGGAGGGCTGCCCGTGCCTTACCATCTTGGTCCTTCAACAACCGACGTGCACCTTAAAGTGGCCTTTAACTGGGACACAGTTGAGGCACGCGATGTGATCGCTAAGCTGCCCGGCTCTCAGTATCCGGATGAGTGGGTGATTCGCGGGAATCACCACGACGCATGGGTGTATGGCGCGCAAGACCCGATTAGTGGGCAAGTAGCGATGCTCAATGAGGCCAAGGCGCTTGGCGGACTCGTCAAGGATGGATGGCGACCCAAGCGAACAATCGTTTTCTGTAGCTGGGACGGTGAAGAACCTGGTTTGCTCGGTTCCACAGAGTGGCTTGAAACCCACCTCGATGAACTCACTCAGAAGGCCGTCGCCTATGTCAACACCGACTCAAACAGCCGCGGATTCGTGGGCCTGGAAGGCGCCCATAGCTTAGAGCGGTTTCTGAACGAAGTGGTGCGAGACGTACAAGATCCCGAGACGAAGGTTTCCGTTTTGGAGCGAGCGAAGGCGAGGGCCGCCGTCAATGCGGCGCCGGCCGAAAAGGAAGCAGCGCTCACCGGCGATATCAAGATCGGCGCTCTGGGCTCAGGCTCGGATTACAGCTCATTCATTCAGCACGCAGGAATCGCGGCCATCGACTTGGGATACGGTGGGGAAGGGGATGGAAGCCAGTACCACTCCACCTACGATTCTTACGATTGGGTTATGCGCTTTTCAGACCCTGGTCTTGTGTATGGAGGAGTGTTGTCGGAGACCGGCGCCCGTGTGGTGATGCGCTTGGCAGATGCCGACGAATTGCCGTTCGAATTCACTCACTTAGCGAAGACGGTCGAAGGTTATCTCAAGGAACTGTCGGCTCTCGAAGATAGCATGCGCCTGGAAACCCAGGAGCAGAACAAGCTGATCGAAGACGGGACGCTGTCAAAGAGTTTCGATCCAACCAAGACGAACGTTGCGCCCAAGCCCAAAGACGTTCCGCCGTTCCTCAATCTGGCGCCGCTACAGAATGCGGTGGCTCGTTTGGCGAAGGCCGCGAATGCGCTGGAGGTCAAGCGCAAAAGTAGCGCGGTGCCAGATAGCGTGCTGATTGCGACGGAGAGAGCCTTGTTGGGCCCAGGCTTGCCGGGACGTCCCTGGTATCGGCACACGGTGGTCGCGCCTGGGCTTTACACAGGCTACGGCGTTAAGACGTTTCCTGGCGTTCGCGAGGCGATCGAGCAGCGGCACTGGAAAGAGGCCGAGGATCAGACCGTCATCGCCGCCGCCGCGCTGGACAGGCTGAGTTCGATTCTGGAGAAAGCGTCGCAATAGAAGGCATCCAGGCGGTGATGTTGGCTGGCGGAGCTAGCCGCCGAATGGGCCAGGACAAGGCGTCGATCTCAATTCACGGCGTCGCGATGGGACAAAGGATCGTGAACGCGTTGTCGGAGGCAGGATTGCCCGTCACAGTTTTAGGAGGTCCGCGGTTGATCGGCGCGAGCTATATCGAAGACGCTCGACCCCTTTCTGGACCCCTCGGAGCGCTTTCCGGATTTGTACCGACGGCGGAGTGGGTGTTTGTTTGTTCTTGCGATCTGCCCCTGTTCGACCCGGAGGTCCTCGGGCTCCTTGCTAGCGAGATAGAGGATCACGATGGCGCCGTGCCTGTAATCGCGGGGAGAGCGCAGCCGCTTTGCGCCCTCTACACGGGTTCGGCGATTCAAACGGCGCGCCTGGTTTTTGAATCTGGGCGCAGCAGCGTGATGGCTTGGCTGGATCGACTCGTGTGGGTTGGGGTGAATGAGGCACAGTTCGAGATCCATAGGATCTCGCCTTGGTCTGCTTGCGGGGTGAACACCCAAGAGGAGCTGAAGGACGCTCTTCGACGGACAGGTTTGCAATGAAGGAACCCACGACTGCCCTCCTAGGTAAGGCTACTGAGCAACGGATCCTCGGGCTGATCGCTGCAAGCGGGATACCTGTGGTCTCGATCGCGCTACGCGATCTCGTGTCTGGGCGCCAAGTCGATCTAGAGCCGGACGTGTCTCTTCACGCGGCGAGCACGATGAAAACGCCCGTGATGGCGGAGGTCTTTCGACAGGCAGCAAAGGGACGCTTTAATCTGGACGACCGGATCCAGGTTCGTAACCAGTTCGTCAGCATCTTTGATGGCAGCGCTTATAGCCTCAACCCCGATGACGATTCGGACAAGAGCCTTTACGGCGCCGACGATGAGTTGCGGCCTATACGCCATCTCGTCGAGCTGATGATCCAGCAGAGCGGCAACCTTGCGACGAATCTTTTGATCGATCTCGTCGGGGCCGGCAACGTCACCCAGTTGATGATCGAGCTAGGAGCGCCGGGGCTCGCCGTGCTCCGGGGCGTAGAAGACGGACCCGCACATCGGGCGGGGCTGAATAACACAGCGACGGCGCGATCTCTTTCGACCCTATTCGAATGTCTCGGCAAAGGCCGCGTTGTGAACGCCGCTGCATCAAAAGAGATGATTGGAATCCTAGCTGGCCAGAAGCACAACGAGGCGATCCCACCGGAGCTGAGTTCATCCTTGACGTTCGCCCACAAGACTGGATGGAACTCCGACCTTTATCACGATTCCGGCTTGGTGCTAAGCGAGGGTGAACCGATCCTGGCGTTCGGCGCACTTACGAAGGGAGGTGCGAGCAAGCAACTGGCTCAAGAGTTGATTCGGAGGATGTTTCTCCAGATATTTGAAGCAGACGTAAAAAGAGCGTGAGTCAGGACCTGTTGCTTTCATCGCTCTCCCCTTCAGGCCTCTGCTCGCGCTCGTAAAATCATGGTATCACATCTTGCGCCTGACAGCGCAATAATATCCACTGCGACCTGTCCCCTTTTTTGTAGACTTAGAGCAAAGGCCACTTTTCCGAAACCGAAACGAAGCTGTTGGGTTTGCTTGCGATCGGGGCAAGGCTTCGGTAAGCGGATGGCAAGTTCTTGCGGCGTTCTCGCATCTACGCCCCCACGCAACCGTTCATGGGTGGACATCGTAACAAGCATGTCCGCCTAATTCTCGTTAAAAAAGTACAATCCATTCAGCCGAAGGGCAGTCAGGAGATCACGATTTGGCAGTCGATACAAGCGATTTTAGAAATGGGATGCACTTTTACATGGATGGCGACGTCTGGACGATCATCGAGTTTCAGCACGTCAAGCCAGGAAAGGGAGGGGCGTTCGTCAGAACCCGGCTTCGAAAAGTTAAGACAGGACAGGTAGTCGAAAAAACCTTCAGAAGCGGGGAACGGGTGGAACCGGTATTCGTTGAAAAGATAAAGATGCAGTTTCTGTACCGTCAGGGATCGGAGGCGATCCTGATGGATTTGGACAGTTACGAGCAGCTTCCAGTGCCGAGTTCGCAGTTAGGGGAACAAGCAGATTTTTTGAAAGATGATACGGAAGTGGTCGCATTGAACGCCAACGGCGAAGTGTTGGGCTACGAGTTGCCAAACTTCGTTGAGTTAGAGGTCGCAGAAACCGACCCGGGCTTCAAGGGCGACACGGTCAGTGGTGGAAGCACCAAGCCAGCCAAGTTAGAGTCTGGGGCCACGATCCAGGTGCCATTCCATATCAACATTGGGGATATGGTCAAGGTCGACACGCGAAGCAGAGCGTATCTCGAGCGCGTCAAGAAGTAACGAATCGAAAATGGGGAAAGCTTACGGATCGAGGGACCTTTCAGAGTCCTTTCAAGATGTCTTGACGTGGTGTGCCAAGACGTTGTTTTGGCTAGGCGCGGTTTCAAGCGTCCTTTCCACGGCTCTTCTTATCGTCCTGTGCTTCCGCATAGCAGGCGACGCTTCGCTAGCTGCCGCCGCTTCTACCACCATCGATAACGCCACGAAGGTGTTGATCGTGGGGGTGGTCGGCGTCACGGTCGGCGTCGGTTATCTGTTCTGGGAGGAGGACGTGGCAAGCGGCATCTTGGTACTGCTGTCGGCTGTGATGTACTTCTCGCCTATGTTTCTGCCCTCGTTGTTCGGTGGTTCGAACAACGTCACGATCGGCAAAGCGATGTCAGGGATCGCGTTGGCCGGTCTCGTGATGGGAATTCTTTCCATTACGCTCTTGGTCGCGGAAATCGCCCTAAAGATCCGCACTCGAGCAAAGGTCGGAGTTCGAGCGGATCAACTGAAATATGGTAAGGGGATTAAGGAAGAGGCCGATCGGCAAAATGTGTTCCTAGGTAACTGCTGGCAGCTGCCTTATTGCCGGAAGTTCGTCCGAGAACGCTGCCCGATTTTTCATGCGAAGCGAACCTGTTGGCGTGAGCGCGTCGGTTGCATGTGCGAAGAGGAAGTGATCCGAAACGCCATGGAGAACAAGCCCATTCCAAAGGATGCCGTGCTTGCGGGCAAGATGATTCCCAAGAACTTCCGGCTCACAGAGATTCAAAAGTTCGAGCGATGCAAAAACTGCGTGATCTATAACGAGCACCAGCGGCACAAGTACCGTGCCTTCGTTTGGGCTATCGTTATCGGCTACGTCGCGCTTTACGTAGTGCTTCACGGCCCGCTGGTCACAATGGTCGATGGCCTCGTGACGAGAGTCAACGATGCCGTTCACATAGCGATTCTTTCAGGCGGCAAAGAGGCGAACAGCTTCGAAGCCCCGACCTTTTTTGTGGAAGGCCTGTCGTTCGTGATGGCGCTGCTTATCCTGACCTATGCCTTGAAGCTGCTCGAGTACTGCATCTTCAAGCTCAAGATTTAAGGCGGCCTGGGTCGCCCGTCCGGTGAATTCGGATCGTGCAAGGCTAACATTCACTCATGTCTGCGGGAACTTCGCTTGTGGCGATCGATGGCGCCTACGGCGAAGGGGGCGGAGCGTTGCTCCGCGTCGCGCTTGCGATGAGCGCCATGACTCAACAACCCCTCCGATTGTCGAACGTTCGCGGAGCAACCAACTATCCCGGACTCGATCCCGAAGACATCACCATTATCCGGGCCATGGCCGAATCTTGCGGCGCTGAGACCTCGGGGATCGCCATCGGGTCTCCAAGTTTTAGTTTCTTGCCCTCGCGCCGAGCGAAGGGAATTTCGGGTCGTCTCGACTCGGTACGCAACGAGTCGAACCGGGGCGCGAATGCACTGGTCGTGCTGAACTCTCTGCTGCCGCTCATGGCTCGAAGCGGCGTTTACTGCTCGGTAGTCGCCGAAGGAGAGACGTTTGGGTCGAACGCTCTTAGCTTTGACGCGTTCTCGAATGTGACGCTTCAAGCGTTGCGGAAGATGGGGCTCTACGCGTACGCCACCCTTCAAGAATCCGGTTTTGGCCGCGAGTCCGTAGGCGAAGTGTTGCTTGACGTAGAGCCGAGCCACATTCAAGGTATCGACTGGAGCGATCGCGGCGCCCTGCAAAGCTTTCAAGCCGTGGTTTCTACATGCAATCTGCCCCAAAATGTCGCGGAACGCGCCATCGACCATCTCAGCGTGCTTGCGAAGCAAGCCAATCTGCCTCTTACTTCAGAGCACCTTGAGATTCCCGGATCTTCTCAAGGCTGCTTCATTACCGTTTCTGCCGCCTTCGAAAGGGGATTTGGCGGCGGGGCCGCTATGGGCGCAAGGGGTTTGAGGGTTGAGTCTCTGGCTCAGGCGGCGTTCGAAGAAGCGCGAGAGTGGATAAAGTCTGAAGCTGCAACCGACCCATATCTAGCCGATCAGATTCTATTGCCCTGCGTCTTCGCAGAAGGATCGAGCAGCTTTTCGATTTCGCGGCTAACCCAGCGGTTTCTGACATCGGTTTGGGTTGTGAAGCAGTTCACACCAATCCACGTCACCGTTAGGGGATCAGAGAATCGTCCCGGCACCATTACGATCCAAAAATAGCGGATCTAGCGTCGAGCGGCGACAAGAATCCTTCGCCATCCCGCATCGAGATAGCTAGTCGACACGCCACCCTTTCCGTGGGAACTGTGTACGAAGTAGCCGTTGCCTAGATAGATGCCAGTGTGCCCGATCATTCCGCGCTTTGCCTCGTAAAAATACAGCCTATCGCCAGCTCGCAAGTCTTCAAGTCGATAGATATGTTTTCCGACATTGACTTGCTCTGCGGCTGTTCGGGGAAGACCTACTCCAATTTCGCCGAACATTTTCTGGACGAACGCCGAGCAATCGATGCCGGAATTGACGTCCGTGCCTCCAAACTTGTAAGGCGCTCCAGACAGGCTCACCGCGTTGTTCAACATGGTACTGATCGTCGAATCTCCGCAATTCAGGGCGGATCGGCTAGCAGAAGCCATCGAACGACTCTCGTTGCGCACGGTAGTCGTGACCTGGTACGGCAGCGGCTCGACAGCCTTGGACGGCACGAACCCATAGACTCCGTTCTGCAGAAGCACGGCGTCCCAAGCTTGCGAGGGCCCTGTGCGGATCACGAGATACTGCTTCGGCTTGACCCGATAGAAAATGCGGGAACGAGAGTTCGGAGACGCGTAGATGCGCGTGGAAGCAGTCGCCTGGCCAAGACGGCCAAGCACGACCTTGCCATTGTCTGCGAACGAGCACGCGGCCAGCGGCAGGAGGGTTAAAAGTGTGGAGAAACGTGTCATCGGTCGCGAGTTAATTATAGGTTGTGTTGAGGAAAGCTAAAGGTTCGCGGCTACCAACTTAAACGCTTGTAAAATTTCCAGCCCGTCGGAAGACCCCAAAAGTTGTCGCGACGCCCGCTCAGGATGCGGCATCAACCCCAAAACATTTCCTCGCTTGTTTAGTACGCCTGCGATCGACTCAATCGATCCATTTACATTCGCCGATGGGTCTAAATCTCCCGCCGCCGTCACGTATCTAAACGCAACCTGCCCACAATCGTTCAACTCTTTGAGGCCTTCAGAGTCCAAAACGTACCTTCCCTCGCCATGGGCAATCGGAATTCGAAGCACGCGATCGACTCCCCGGGTCCACACCGACTGGCGATTCTCAACGCGCAAATGGACGTCTGCACAGATGAACTTTTGCCGTTCGTTAAGCAGAAGCGCGCCGGGCAGAATGCCTGCTTCGCAAAGAACTTGAAAACCGTTGCACGCGCCGATCACCAATCTGCCTTCTTCGGCGAAGCGGCGAACCTCGTTCATGATTGGCGCCCGGCTTGCCATCGCGCCGCACCTGAGATAGTCGCCATAAGAGAATCCGCCAGGCAGGAACACAGCATCGAACTCCTTTAGCGAGTCGGACTCATGCCACACGTATTCCACGTCGATGCCAACGTCGTCTTTCAGCGCATAGTAGGCGTCCTGATCGCAGTTGGAACCGGGGAACCGAATTACTGCGGCCCTCATGCGCTCACCGCCTCGATGCGATAGTTCTCGATCACGGGGTTGGCGAGCAGCTTGTCGCACATCTCCTTCACGCGGTCCTCGCTGTATGGTTCGACCTGCAGTTCGATCAGCTTGCCAATGCGCGCTTCCTTCAACTCGTCAAATCCCAGGTTCCTAAGCGCTCCTGCAACGGTTCTTCCGGCGGAGTCTAGGAGAGAAGGTTTGAGGGTCACATAAACTCGCACGGTGGCCATGGATTCAATTTTGGCTTATTTAAGATGTTGAGTGACGCCGGTAAACTACAAGAAATGAAGCTGAAGCTTGGATTGCCGAAGGGCAGCCTGCAAGAGGCGACGTTCAGTCTTTTTGAAAGGGCCGGATTTTCGTTTCGCGTATCTTCCCGTTCGTACCAACCGGTCGTGAACGACGATGAGATCGAACCGATCCTGTTGAGGCCACAGGAGATTCCTCTCTACGTCCAACAAGGAGTGATCGACGCGGGACTGACGGGCGCCGACTGGATCGCCGACACGGGCGCCGATGTGAAGGAAGTGTGCGAGCTGCGTTACAGCAAGCTCACTAACAACCCGATCAAAATCGTGCTCGCGGCACATAACGACAGCCCGATCTGTTCCGTTAAAGATTTGGAGGGAAAGCGCATCGCTACCGAGTACGTGCGGCTGACCGATCGGTATCTCGCTGCCAACGGCGTACAGGCGAAGGTCGAGTTTTCTTGGGGAGCGTGCGAAGTTAAGGTCCCGACCCTGGTCGACGCGATTGTGGTCAACACGGAGACGGGGAACTCGTTGCGCGCCCACAACCTGCGAATCGTCGACACGCTCTTAACGAGCACCACTCGATTCATCGCAGGCCACGAGGCGTGGGAAAACGAATGGAAACGGCTGAAGATCGAGTCTTTGGAGATCTTGCTGACCGGCGCTATGAATGCCTCAAAGCTGGTGGGTTTAAAAATGAACCTACCGGTGGTGCATAAGAACGAGATCCTTTCGTTGTTGCCCTCGCTCAAGAACCCAACACTCAGTCAGCTTGCCGATCCAGAGTGGCTTGCGGCCGAGGTGATCCTCAACGAGCGCGAGGTTCGAGATCTGATTCCTGCACTCAAAAGAGCGGGCGCCACTGGGCTGGTCGAGTACCCGCTCAACAAGGTGATCTACTAGCGACGCCGCCACGAGGGAATTCAAATACGCTCCCTTACAGATGTCGAGTTCCGTTTCTCATTGATTGTCAAAAAAATGTATTGGGCGAAGAACTTCAAGTGGTTCGTGTTGCCACAAGGAGCGATCCCTGTCATAATTCGTGAGGCAGTTTCCAGAACGGGTTGGAAACCCATGATGTAGCCCGGGCCAGCGCTAACTCGTCCACCAAGGGCTCATTTTTCTTAACATCTGATTAACATCTAGGAGGGAGCATTAATTGGCCGGGCGAGAGAAATTTCGCCGATGCACATGGACGTTGGCCAGGGACATTTGCACCGGAGTTACCATGAAAAAAGCCTTTACGCTCATCGAATTACTGGTCGTCATCGCGATCATCGCCATTTTGGCTGCAATTTTATTTCCAGTATTTGCTCAAGCAAAGCTGGCTGCGAAGAAGATCACGTCGGTTTCAAATCAGAAGCAGATTGGACTGGCGATCCTCATGTACGCGAACGATTACGACGATATGTATCCGCGCCGAGACGGATGCACTCTGAACGACTCGTTTAACACCGTCTTTAACAATCAGCCTGCTGGGACCAACCCCTATGCTTGGTGCGGTAGCTCTTCCCTGAGTGGAAACGGTGAATACGCATTTCGAGACAACGTGTATAGCTGGCCCAAGTGGATCATGCCCTACGTAAAAAGTATGGGCTTGTTCACTCATCCTGTCATTCAAAAAAATGCCACGGACTGGGCAAACGGCGAACTTGAGGGTGGGTATGCACTGAACCTAGCGATCACTGGGGACCTGGAGCTTGGAGACCACGGCCTGAGCGGCGCTCCAGAATCCTACGGAAACATAACGTCATGGCTGGGAGGTCAAACGACGGCTGTTGGAACGCCTGCGGACACCATGCTGATCATGGAGCAAAACTCTCTCTCTGCCCTTGGCGGATATGAGGCAGGAACGACAAGCAATGGCGTAAACGTCACGAACTATCCCATGGCTGTTAAGGAGCACTGGGAAGCCTATTTTTATCAAACGGGCGGTAATGGTCCATGCGGCGAGCAAGATGGTGTGATTGACAATGTAAGCGCTCCATTTAATGCACAAGTGCCATTGAGCTATTGCGATGGGCATACGAAGTCGATTGCCGTCGGCCAGTTTTTGGCTAACACGCCAACGGCAGCACAATACGGCCTTAGCGTAACTGGAAATTTCTGCGATTACGCAGAAGACGGTTACTACGCAAGTGGCACCGATCCGTTGCCGTCGTGGACTCAGCCATGGCCAATGTGGGGGCTTCAATAGTGATTCGCCTGTCGAAGTTTTTTCTTGTGGCTGGCTGTGCTGCAATTCTGTCAGGTTGCAACGCAGGATCGGTCTCTGCCGATCAGCAGCAGGCCAAGAAAGATGCCTTGGACAAGGTGGCGAAGAAAATGGAAGGACCGAACTTTGTTCGTCGGCATTAAAGCCTGATTTGAGTAGGTAGCTTCCTTAAGATGGGCGCTCGCACGGAGGGCGCCCATCTTAGCAAAAGGTTTAGGCGAGTCGATGAAAGCCTTTGCTTATTCTGGTTCTAGCAACTCGCGGAACTCTCCCAGCCAAGGTTCGTACCTTCGCCATCGCTCCATCGATGAAGTGTAAACGGGTTGGCGAACTTGCCAGAGGCTCGGAGTAATCACATTCCGCTCGTTAGATTCGTGGTGCAGCAGCGACTCGTGCCAATCCAATTCGAGAAAGTCGACAATTTTACGCAGTTGAGTTACTCGATCTTGAACCAACTCCTCGTAATTGATCTCTAACAGTCGATTCGATGGGATCACTTTACGCCAGTGCGCCATCAGTCTCCGATACTGTTGGTATGCCAAAACGATATTCGCCCGGTTATAGGCAAAGTCGACAGGCACACGATTGGGCGTTGTGTAAATCGAGATGCAAGTGTCCACCGGGTGCCTACGCATGTGAATGATCTTGGCGTTCGGCAAGCTCATGTGTATCGCTCCCGCGAGTTCGAAATTTGCGGGCATCTTGTCAGTCACTCGATCGTACGAACCCGCGACTTGCGTAAGGCGTGCTACATATTCTTTGCCTAGCTCTCTGTATGTGCCGACGGTCGCGGGGTTTTGAACTTCGCCAAGAAGCCGGCCCCTGTTTTCAGGCCAAAATCGCTGCTCGCCCGCTGCGCCTATTTGAGGGTGAGACGATAGAATTTGCTCGATCAGCGTGGTACCTGACCGCATCATGCCGACGATGACGATTGGAATATTGCTGGCGTTGTCTGCTACAGCTTTGTTTTGAACGAACTCCTCCGTGAATTTTTCGATGATTAAGTCAAAGGTCTGGATATAAGCGGCTTGGTCGAACTCCGAGTCTCCCAATTTGATCCTCCGAGACAGCGCGTTTGCCTCGTCAAAATGGTGGATGGCTTGTGCATAGCTCCCCAGATTTTCGAGCGCTCTTCCAAGTCCATATTCAAGTAACGCTTTTTCGCGCGGAGGCAATTTCTTGGATTGGGCTAGGTCTTCCATCTTCGAAACAATTAGCGGATCCAACTCTCCGATCTTATTGTTGTGCACCAGTGCGAAGTAGGCAAATCCTTGCTTCGGATCTAGTTCTAAAGATTTCCGAAGGCATTGATTTGCTTCCTTGAAGCGTCCGAGCGATTGAAGTCTTAAGCCCAAAAGGGCTTGAGCTTTCGCGTCGGCTGGATCAAGTTCAACCGCCTTGGATAAGTAGGGTTCCGCTTCTTGCGATCGGCTGTCCTCCACTAGAGCGCTTGCCACCAATAGGTGAGCCGCTGCCGAGTTGGGATCGATTGCCAGAGCTCGAAGTCCAACTTTAGCCGCTTCTGATGGGTTTGTTTGGCTGATAAGCGTTTGTCCGAGGCTCAGCATCGAATCGATCGAACGGGGGGAAAGGGTAATCGCATGCTCGAACGCTTTAGCGGCTAGCAAGTCTCTGCCAAGCATATAAAGCGCGGTTCCAAGATTGTGAAAAATCGGAGCCATGTCAGGCCGTATATTTCCCGCAAAGCGAAACGACTCGGCTGCTCGCTCAAGTTGGAGTTGATCTAGGTAGCAGAGTCCAAGATTGTTTAGCCCGTACGCGTTTCTTGGTTGAGCTTTGGCCGCAATCTCGCCATGTCTTACGGCCTCATTCAGATCTCCGCCTCGACGATGGAGGATCGAAAGCCAGAAATTGGCCTCGAAAGAGGCTGGAACGATCCGAATAACGTTTTCAAAATAAGGGAAGGCCTCTTTGTCCCGGCCGGTTTTCGCTAGGATCACCGCTAGGAGAAGATTTGCCTGAGTGTTGCTATCGTCTATCTCGAGCGCTTTCTTGGCTAAATCTTCAGCTTCCTTGAGCCTTCCGCTGGCATGGGCCGCCGACGCGTCAGCCACCAACGAGTCGATCTGATTGGACATGCCTCTACATGCGAAAGTCTATCTCTACCTTCGGTTCGATTGCCTGCCAGATAAAACAAGAAGCCCCTGTATCGTCGTTACAGGGCCTAGGAACGAAGCCAACCCTATGGGCTGGCTTCGTCGCCTTTCTTGGCGTCGTCGAGTTTTTTGAACTTAGCCGCCGTTGGACTGT
>Ga0206876_1204_pt1 | contig 14218 bp, 10 predicted proteins | sample Alteio_BWOrgCont_10_FD_152619 | JGI IMG/M metagenome (GOLD analysis project Ga0206876, IMG submission 152619) | Enriched cells from forest soil in Barre Woods Harvard Forest LTER site, Petersham, Massachusetts, United States -... | ecosystem: Environmental > Terrestrial > Soil > Temperate forest >...
AAGACCTGCTCACACGAAAGTCGTGCTCGCAAAAAAACCGAGAGACCCGGCGATAAACCGCCGGATTACTTTCGGTTGTCTCTCCAAGGCGAAGTTCGTCCGGTCCCTCACTTTTCGCTGAGGCAGAGTACACCAAGTGGAGGAAAATAAATCTGGTGGTGTTATTTGAAACAATAAGGGCAGAGGTTAAATTGTGGGATGAGCGAGAAAGAAGAGGAAGTTCGACTCGCGGGGCGGACGATATCGCGAGGCGTGGTGATGGGCAGCGCGTTTGTTTACCGTGAAATCCTGGAGTCGCTCGAGCCTTGGGACGTTGAGGAGCATCAGATCGAGGAGGATTGCGGCGCATTGAAATCACGAAGTTTTCGGAGCAGATTCCTCTCGATATACTTTTGAACGGATTGCTCGTGGGGATTTTTCGCTCTGTATCCAGTGATCAAGGACTTGTTTCGGCGCAGGCTTGAGTTTTGTTAGGGCAACCGGGTGCATCCAGCCTGTAACGATCAGGCAACCCGGTCGCGCACTTGGGCGGCGATTTCAAAAGAACGAAGCCGGGCGGTGTGATCGTGGAAATGGCCGGTCAGCATTAGTTCATCCGGCTCGGCTTTTTCGATAATGGCGCGAAGTTCGTGCTCCACGGTCTTGGCAGAACCGACGGCGGAATAGGCGAGCGCGTTTTCGATCTGGGCCATCTCGAAGTCGGAGGCGTAATCAGCGATGTTGTCGATGGGCGCGGGCACGGGACCGGGAGTGCCGCGTCGGAGATTGATGAAGGCCTGCTGCACGGAAGTGAATTGCCGGCGGGCCTCGGCGTCGGTATCAGCGGCGAAGACGTTGACGCCTATCATGGCATGAGGGCGTTCGCATTGGCGGGAGGATTTAAAGTGATCGCGATAAATGGCGAAGGCCTGCATCAGGTCCGCCGGGGCAAAGTGGGAGGCGAAGGCGAAGGGCAGGCCGAGCGCGGCGGCGAGTTGCGCGCTGAAGAGGCTCGAGCCGAGAAGCCAAAGGGGAACGCGAGTGCCGGCCCCGGGCACGGCGCGGATTTTCTGGTCCGCCGTTGCGGGTTCGAGATAGGCCTGGAGTTCCTGGACATCGGTGAGGAAGCTGTCGGCGCCAGCCATCGGATCGCGGCGCAGGGCGCGGGCCGTTGCCATGTCGGTGCCGGGCGCGCGACCCAGGCCGAGATCGATGCGGTTCGGGTAGAGCGAGGCCAGCGTCCCGAACTGCTCGGCAATGACCAGCGGCGAATGGTTGGGCAGCATGATTCCGCCGGAGCCGACGCGAATGTTCTTGGTACCCCCGGCGATGTACCCGATCACGACCGACGTGGCCGCGCTGGCGATGCCGGTCATGTTGTGATGCTCGGCCACCCAGTAGCGGCGATAGCCCCAGCCTTCCGCGTGCTGCGCGAGGTCGAGGGAACGGCGCAAGGCCTCGCCGGGAGTGGCACCTTGCGCGATGGGAGAAAGATCGAGGATGGAGAACGGAATCATAATGTCGCCGTTAAGATATCCTATTTTGGCCTGGGCGCGAATGACCCGTAGTGCGGGGCTGCCGGTTCAAATACCCCAGCAACCCCTGTGTAGCATTGCTTAAATAGGGCATTCAACCTAAGACAAAGCCTTATGCGCTACATCATGCGTCAGAAACTTTTTTCTTTGGGAGATTCCTTCCAAATAAAAAACGAAAACGGAGATGACGCCTTTGTCGTAAAGGGAAGGCTTCTCAGCTTCACCAAGCAACTTTCGTTTCAAGATTTGTCCGGCAATGCGCTTCTCTCCATCGAGCAAGAACTGCTCTCATGGGCAGCCACCTATGAAATAACAAAGGAAGATCAGCTCGTTGCCATGGTCAAAAAGGAGCTGTTCAATGTTTTTAGCTACCGGTTCTCAATTGATCTGTCCGGATCGGATCCTCTGCAGGCAACCGGGAATTTCCTGGACCACGAGTATGCGATAGCCCGTGGCGACCAAACGGTGGCAACGATATCCAAGCAATGGTTCTCGCTGACGGACACCTATGGCGTGGATATTGGTGACGGTGAAGATGACGTTCTTGTTTTAGCAATCACCGTCGTCATCGACATGGTCTGTCATCCCGATCACAAGTAAGCTTTCGCAGCCAAACTAGGCTGTACCAAAAAGTTCGTCCTGCTTTTTGCGCAGGTCGAGGAGGAAGGAATCGGCGGGGATGTCGAGCATGTCCTGCGTGATGATGGTCCCGGCGGGGATGTCCTGCTTGAGGCGGCGTTTGGTGCTGAGATGCGCGGGGAGGGGGCCGCGAGATTTCAGCGAGGCGGCGGGGATGAGCGAGGCCTTGAAGGAAGGGTCGTGCTCGCAATTGAGGATTTCGCCGGCCTTTCGCGCGGTCAGGGTGGTGACGATCATGTCGTAGAGGGGGCGATAGGAGATGTCGTTGCCGGTGGGGATGCCGAGCAGTCCGGCGCAGAGCAGCGTGGTGGGCGTCTCGACACCGCAGAGATGATGAGGGCGGAAGATGACAGCCGCGGTGAGTTTTGGATTGGACCAAAGTCCCTTTTCGATGACGGCCTTGCGCGAGTAGTCGTTGCTGCACGCGATCACGGCGAAGACTCCGCCACCCATGTTCGCGTCGCGCTCGCCGCGCAGCGGGATGACGACGTCGATCACGCCGCGCTTTTCGAGGATGCCGCCTTCGGAGCGCGGACAGAGGACGCGGGGAATCTCGGAGATGCGCACGACGGGATCGTGCATCTCGGCGCCGTCGGGGACGAGGCCCGTCGCGTTGACGGCGATGACCGACTCGCAAAGGTCGAAGGTGGCCGAGCGCATGGAGGGCATCGACCTCAGGATGCGGTGACGTTCGGCGAGATACTTCGCACTTTCGCCCTCGGGGATGAAGCCAAGCCAATGGCGATCTTCCGGTGCGATGGCGGCGGTATCGTGCGCAGCGGAGGTCTCGCAATTCGGATTCCAGACGCCGCGCGCCGAGGAGAAATCGTCCTTGAAGGCAACCTCGCCATCGCGCGCCTTTCCGGCGGCGAGGACTTCGAGGCCCAGGCTTCGCAGCCAGCCGACCCAGCCGATCATGAGGCCGTGTTGGTCACCGTCGACCTGAGAGTAGACGACGCCCGCCTGGTCGGCGAGATGCTTCAGGATGGGGCCGACGACGGAATCGGGTTCCTTGCTGATCATGGCGACATGCTTGCCGTGGCGGATGGCCTCGAAGGCGTGACGCGCGCCTGCTTCCGGCGAGCCAGTCGATTCGGCGATAACATCAAGCGGCAGGTCCATGAGCAAAAGCGGGTCCTCGACGATGATCCGTTTCCTGGGCAGCGCACGCATCGCTTCCGCGCGGCTGTGACAAATCGCGATGTCATTCTCCGAAATACCGGCATGGGCAAAGGCGCGTTTGGCCGCGTCAAGGTTGTTGTCGGCGATGGCGGCCACATGTAAGAGTGGAATGGAGATCGATTGGGTCAGTACCGCTGTGCCGTAGTGTCCGGTGCCGATGAGGCCGACTTTGACGGGGCCTTTCGCGGCCGCCTGGCGATAGAGTTGCGAATAGATCATGGGGAGGGGAGGAGAAAAGTGAGGAAGCGCCGTACCGTCCGGTTGTTAGCTTTTTCCCCCAGCCCGGGCAATCACGAAACCATGGCGTTCCTGGCGGGGAGCAATACGGCGTCACGCACGTTGTTTAGAGGATGAAACGTCCAGCGCTTTAATCGACTGAACAGGTTGTAAATTCTGAGATCGCGCCTATAACTGGCCTTTTGCATTTGAAATCTCTCGACACGATGGCCCCCGAAAAACCACTCAACCGCTGGGACGCATGGATCCTGCGCATCATCGCGGTGTACCATTTGCTGAAGGCGGGCTTCTTTTTCGCCTTGAGTTTTGGACTCAAGCATTATGTCCGCGGCGACATGTACCAGTTTTTGCAGGATTACCTGATCGAGCCGTTTCATTTCGATCCCAGTAGTAAATTTTTGAAAATACTCCTGGCGAAGGCGTCGGACATCACCCCGCACACGCTCAGGTTTTTCAGCTACGTCTTTTTCGCTTACAGCATCATTTTTGCGATTGAGGGCGTCGGGCTTTATCTGCGTAAACGCTGGGCGGAGTACATGGTGGTGATTGTCGTCACTTCGCTGCTTCCGTTCGAGCTGTACGAAATTTACATCAAGCTCGCCTGGTGGAAGGTAGGGCTCGTGGTGGGAAATCTCCTGGTCGTCGCGTTCCTGGTCAAACTCCTGATCGACGGGGCCGAGCACAAGAAAAAGTAACCGCGTCCGGGTATTTTCAGGTGGGAGCAAGTGGACTCTTCTCCGGTTTCACCTAGATTAGGATAGGCTTCGTCTCCGGGACATTTTTGCATGAGCACTTCACGACCTCCGAAGTTGACCCGGCACAAGCCGTCGCGCCGCAAGGCAAAGCGAAATGTCCTGACTTGGACCCTGGCGGGCGTCCTGATCGCGGGCCTCTCTGTCTTCATCCTCGTTTATGCCTACTACAGCATGCGGGCGGGGCTGATCAATATCGACGTGATCAAGGAGATGCCCGAGACCTCCATCCTCTATGATGACCATGGGCTTCCCTACGGAAGCTTCTTTGAAGAAAACCGGATTGTCCTGCCGCCGGGGCAGCCGGTGCCGAAACTTTTGGCCCAGGCGGTGGTCGACACGGAGGATCGCCGTTTTTATTCGCACGGTGCGATTGACGTGATTGGTATTGGCCGCGCGGCCTTGTCGAATCTGACCGGTCACGGTTCCCGCCAGGGCGGCAGCACGATCACGCAGCAACTGGGACGTAACAGCATCGGCGAGATGCAGCGCACCTACGACCGCAAGTTGCTGGAGATCTTCCTCGCCCATCGCATCGAGCTGGCCTACACGAAGGAGCAGATTCTCCGCTATTACCTCGACCGCATTTATTTTGGCCAGGGACTTTACGGCGCGGAGACGACGGCAAATGCGTTCTTCGGCATTTCCGCGCGGCAGTTGAACCTGGCGCAGTGCGCGCTGCTGGCGGGGATGATTTCCAGCCCCAATTCGTCCTCGCCGTGGAAGGACATCAACGCGGCGCGATCGGCACGGGACCGTGCGCTGGACCGGATGGTTCGCGCGGGGGACATCACCCAGGCGCAGGCGGATGCCGCGAAAAAAGCGCCGCTGGCCCTGCGGCCCCGTCCCAATTTTGGCGGCGGTTTTGCGACGAGCGAGGTGCGCCGCCAACTCGAGCAAATTCTTGATGCGTCCACGATCCAGCAGGGCGGCTTGAAGATTTTCACCACCATCGACGCGCGCCTGCAATCGGTCGCCGAGAATGCGCTGTCGGCGCGCATCAATGAAATCGAGGCATCGAAGGGAGAGGCCCATCCCAACGGTTTTGGCGACCCGAACACCGGCTTGCCGGATGAGGATGTCCTTGAGGGCGCTTTCTTTGCCATGGACCCGGTCAACGGCGCGATCCGGGCGGTGGTCGGCTCGCGTGATTTTGCCTTGAGCCAGTATAATCGCGCGATGCAGGCCCGGCGCCAGGTCGGCTCGACGATCAAGCCGCTGATTTACGCCACGGCCTTCGCGGAGAAAAATTACAATCCGGCGAGCACGATTGATGCGACGAAGTTCAATCTTGCTGCGCCGGGACTGATTCCACCGGACGATAGCGGCTCGCAGACTCTCATGCGGATCAACGACGCGCTCGTGAAATCGGACGATTACTCGGCGGAGCGGATGGGCGTCATTGTCGGGCCGGAATTGTTCAACGACTATGCGCATCGTTGCGGCGTGACGACCGACATCCCGCCCTATCGTTCCAGCTACCTCGGCGCGTGCGACCTGAGCCTGAACGAATTGACCGGCATCTATGCGACGTTCGCCGACAAGGGCATCTGGGTCCGCCAGCACATCGTGGTGCAGGTCCTCGATAACAAGGGCCATGTCCTTTACAAGTACGACGGGGAGGCACACCAGGTCTTCACCCCGCAGGTGGCGCGGCAGGTCGCGGGCATGTTGCAAAACGTGCTGGATTTCGGGACCGGCGCGCCGGTGCGGCAGGAATATAAATTCACCGCACCCGCCGCGGGCAAGACCGGCACGACCAACGATTACAAGGACGCCTGGTTTGAGGGATTCACCACGCACCTGGTGGCGGGAGTCTGGATCGGGTACGACAAGCCGCGGGAAATCATGCCGGGCGGGTATGCGGCGACGATCGCGCTGCCGGTCTGGGCCAACGTGATGAAGCAGATGCAACAGGGGCCCGGTGCTTATCAGATGCTCGACTTTCCGGTGCCGCCGGGGTTGGAGACAGTCACGGTGGGAGGTGATTTTTTTGGTCGAGGCGAGCGCTATTTTCTCACGCCGGAACAGCACGCCTCGATGGACCAGGAACCGGCGATTTCCTCGGAAGACAACCAGTCGCCGCAACCGCAGGGAAAAGGTTTATTCGACCGCTTTTTCGATCTATTCAGATAGGGTGATCTACACCCAACGACCGTGTTTAGGGCTTGGGCTGAGGAGGCGCGCCGGTGGTGCGCAGGGCCGCCAGCCACGCGCCCCAGCGAGAGTGGTAAGGGGCTTGGCTGTTGTTTTTTCCCTGATGATCGCTGTTGGGCATGACGAGGACTTCCTTGGGGCCCTGAAGCTGGTTGATGGCGGCAAAGATGCCGGAAGGCGGCGCGGTGACGTCGATCAGGCCGAGGCCGATGAGCGCGGGACATTTTACACGGGCCGCAAAATTCACGGGATCAAAATAGCGCGAGGTGTCCATAGCCTGCTTTTCATCTTTCCAATAGGGCCAACCGGGTTGGCGCCCGGCGAGCCGACCGGTGTTGTCGCAACCGGCGGGGACCATGACGGCCATGGCGGTGACTTTCGGATCGAGCGCGGCGGTAGTGAAGGACTGCATGCCGCCTTGGCTGCCGCCGGTGACGACAAGGGTCTTGCCATCCCAATCGGGCCTCGAGGCAAGGTAGTTGGCGGCCTGGACGTCGCCTAGGAACATGCCAAGGAAGTAGCTCTTTTCGCGATCGTTGTCACCGATGGCCGTATAATTCTTCAGGGCATTCTTGTTCTGATCGTCATAAAACTCCTTGGGCTGATCGATGGGCAGATCGTGGGCCATGACGTTGAGCACGAGCCAGCCCTCGCCAGCGCGGTCGATTGCCCAGCCTTTTTGCAACGGATAAACGCCAGCCCACTGCACGATCAAGAGAACGGGCAATTTCTTGTCGCCCGTGGGCCGAGCCAGTTGTCCCTGGACATGGGTGCCGTTGATGTTATCGAGTTTGATCTTCCAGTAATCGACATTCGGCTTGCCGCTGTCCCTTTTCTCGAGGACCGCGTTGGCCGGGATGGTGGCGAGGAGATCGAGCTTGGTCTTCCAGAACGCGTCGAAATCATCCGGACACGGCGCGGAGGGTTTGATCTGGTCCGGGGCAATCGCTGCACCGGCCAACGCGATGAGCGGTTTTCCGCCAGGAGTCGGTGCGTGCGCGGTGATCTCGGCGAGAATGGTGCCGGGTTCACTCAGGGAAGTCTGGATGGTGGCAGCGCCGTCGGTGAACGTGAGCGTGCCTTGGCCGATGATTGCAGCGCCTCCTTTCTTTAGCGTGTAAGTGGCTTCCTTGATCGGTGCGGTAGTGTCGCCGGTGACTTTGACGTCCCAGACAATCTCTTCATTCGGTTGATAGATGGCGCTGCTTTTTTCTGGAGTGACCGTAATGACCGGATCGGCCAGCGCGAGCGTTGAACAGAAGGCACCAAGGAGAAAGACGAGAGAACGCTGCATGAGAGGGAACACAGGGTGACGAATCAGAGGTGAGTTCGCAATGGGAATACGGTTTCGGCGATAGTTTGTCGTCTTGTGAGGCAGGTTAACCGTTTATCAATTAAATTGCTGTCACAATAATCAATGCTCTAGTATGCATTTAACCATCAAGCGAAAAATAGTCTATCAACTAACATAATCTAATTTTGGAAGATATCTGCGAATAAACCAAGCGGTAGATATTCGAAGCTTAACCTCGTTTCGCATAGGATCGAGCGCCAAATAAATCGCTATCGCTATTATTTCTTTTTAAGAATTAAACTCAAGCAGCAACCCTTTCAACAGCCAACATTAACAAGCAACTGGATAAATAAACTGGAAACCCATGAAAAACAAACTCCTCAAATCGGTATTGGCGGCCCTGAGTTTTCTCGTGCTGCTAACGGTGTCATCTCAGGCGCAAATAGAAGTTCCTATCGTTAACGACGGGTTTGAAACGGGCACTCTTAGCGGCTGGTCGACGGTGGCCAGCGGCGGGTACGGATCGGGTGTCAGCGTCATCAATAACGTTTCCAACCAGATGAGCGAATACCCCAATTTTCCAAATCCGTTGCCGGGTACGGCATCGGGAACCTACTACGCCTCAATCTGCGGGTATGACGGCAATGGTCCCGAGATCGCCTATCAGGACGTAACGGCCAATGGACTGGGGAACCAGCCCTTGCAGCCCAATACGACCTATACCTTCACGGTTGCCATCGGCGTTGGTCGGTATAGCTATCCCAACGACTGCACCATATCCTTGGTCAACGGCACCACGCCCTCCGGAACTGTCTTGGCAACAGCCCATGCCAGTACCTTGGGGTTCGGCAATTTTGCGGGCACTTTCAAGGACCTGACGGTGACCTACACCACCGGTAGCTCCGTTTCCGGGGATTTGACCGTGGAAATAAGCACGACCTACGGTTATCCCGGTCACAACCCCATGTACTTTGATAACGTCCAACTCACCAAGTCGAGCTCGTCGTTCCAAGGCCTCGGCGTTTATGTAAGCTTTCCGGACAATACGAATCCCACCAACGAGACCACTTATGAAAACGCGATGAAAGGATACGAAACCGTGATGGGGCAACGTGCCAATTTTGTGGATGAATTCAGTCCCGACTATAACCAGGCCTTCTCGTCGTGGCCCGGCAACGCCGGATGGGGCGCGGGTTCCCTGGCCTTGGCCTGTTCGTCAACTCATCTCAATCATACTTACACGCCGATTGTCAGCATGGGCTTGGTGGACGTACCGGACAAGAGCAACGAAGTAGCCACCTTGAACTCGGTTGCGGCGGGGGCTCAAGACAGCGTCATCCAGCAATGCATTCTGGCCTATAAAAATGCCGGCTTTACGAAGATCTATCTGCGGCTTGGCTGGGAACAAAATGGAAATTGGGAGCCATGGCAAGTAGACAACAACGACACCAATTGCACGGCCTACGTTGCCGCATGGAAACATGTCGCCAATCTAGCCCACAATCTGAATACCAGCTATCCGATCACGGGGATAACGGTCAAGACCGTTTGGTGTCCCTGCATGACGAATATCTACGATATCGATTCAACCGGTACGGACGTCACATCGCTGAGTTATCCCACCGATGCAGGGTATACTCCGGGCGGGACGGGGGACCAGTACGTCGATATCATCGGCCCGGACATCTATCAATACGCCATCTATGTGCCGACGGATGCCAGCAACGGACATCCCACCGAGTTCTATGACTGGAGCACCAAGACAGACATCGCGAGCGCTTCCGCCTGGATACTCATCAACCAAAATCGCGAGCATTATTGGGATTATCCGCTGGCGCAAAATCAATACAACGCCACCTCGGGCTGGGGCATGCCCAAGTTCACCGCCATGGCCGAGTTGCATAAGAAACCGCTGGGCATCTCCGAATGCGGGACCCGTGGAGGAACGACGGCCAACGACACTCACGGCGTTGCCGACGATGGGGATTTCCCCGCCTATCTCGCCAACCGCCTCTCAACCGCGGTGGCGGGCGGAGTGCACATCGAGTACGTCACCATCTGGGATTTCAATTCCGGCGGTACGGGCAACTGGCACTTCTCCGATGGCCTACACCCCCAGGAACAAGCCGCCTGGCAGGCGTTCGTCACCACCATGGCGGGACTGGGACAATAACCTGAAGGTAAGCGTGCGAGTTTAAGTCACTAATTACTCGCGCCTCGCACGCGCCCTTCCTCTCCCGGCTACGATGCCGACGAGAGGCAAGGGCGCGATGCTTTTTTGGAGCGGTACGAATCGCTTTTAGCACGTTCCTTAGCACAGGAACGGATTCTGAGAAGAGTGGCTGGAGCCGGGATCGAACCGGCGACACGCGGATTTTCAGTCCGCTGCTCTACCAGCTGAGCTATCCAGCCTTTCTTCTCATCCCTAGGTAGTTAGGAATGAAATCCGGCGCTGTCCTGTGGCGCATGGAAACGCCCAAGGCATAACCGGAGCCTGAGACGTTACGACAATCTTGATGCAGGGAGCAAGCAGATTAGAACCGCCCAAAGCGGAGAAGGTAATAAGGGTTGTGCTTCGCTCGTGGAAAGGAGAAGATGCGGCGTTGTTCTGGTTCACGTTTGGACCAGCCTAAAGATCGGGCGGACTCAGCTTAAGTCCGCATGCGCGCATCGCATTCGGTAAGCGTTTGGCGCGCCAACAAATGCCGCAGTCAATTCAGAAGGCCGGTCAAAGAAAGCTATATCCCATGAAAACAAGCCCTTGGTTCTCGACGGAACGACAAGAAGATGTCGCTGAAAAAGCAGTCCACCACAACAACACCTCCTGCGTGGTGGGCGACGCGATCGAAAAGAATCATCACCGCTACGGCACGGACAATCGTCCGCTCTGCAAAAAGTGTTCCCAATTGGATGAAGCGGGGCGCTGATTCGCGAGTTGGCGCAAGCTGAAGTATCGTATAGCTGGTTATGAGCCATGTGACTGAAATCAAAAAGATCGCCTTTTTGGGTGATTACCTTCCGCGCAAATGCGGCATCGCCACCTTTACGCATGATTTGCGCAAGGCGATGGCGGAGCAGTATCCGGAGGTCGAGAGTTTTGTCGCGCCAGTCAATGACTTGGTCGAGGGTTACGAATATCCCCCCGAGGTCCGTTTCGAGTTCAGCGAGAATGATCTCGATTCGTATCGTCGCACGGCCGATTACCTGAACTTTAGCAACGCGGACGTGGTCTGTCTCCAGCACGAATACGGAATTTTTGGCGGCCCGGCGGGCAGTTTTATCCTGGCGCTCTTGCGCGACCTGCGCATCCCCATTGTTACCACGCTGCACACGATCCTGCAGAATCCCAGCGCGGACCAGCGGCGCGTGTTGCAGGACTTGAGTATGCTCTCCGCGCGACTGGTCGTGATGAGCGAGCGCGGTTCCAAAATGTTGCAGGACATTTATGAAGTACCGGCGGAGAAGATCGATCTCATCCCCCATGGCATTCTCGACATGCCCTTCGTCGATTCCAACTTCTACAAGGACCAGTTTGGGGTGGAGGGGAAGCATGTGCTCCTCACCTTTGGTCTTTTGTCTCCCAACAAGGGAATCGAAAACGTGCTGCGGGCATTGCCTGAAGTCGTAAAAAAATTCCCCAACCTCGTCTACATCATCCTCGGTGCGACTCACCCCAACCTGGTGCGCGAACATGGCGAGGCTTATCGTCTTGCCCTGGAACGGCTGGCCAAAGACCTGGGGATCAAACGCCATGTGAGCTTTTACAATCGTTTTGTCGACCAGGAGGAATTGAAAGTTTTTCTAGGAGTGGCCGATCTCTACATCACGCCCTATCAGAATGCGGCGCAGACCACGTCCGGCACGCTGGCGTATGCCTTTGGTTGCGGCAAGGCGGTCATCTCCACGCCTTACTGGCATGCGGAGGAACTGCTGGGCGATGGCCGGGGTATCCTGGTGCCCTTTGGCGATTCCAACGCGATGACGCGGGAGATCATTGGCTTGCTGACGGACGACACCCGGCGTCACGCTATGCGCAAACGGGCCTATTTGCTGGGACGCGAAATGGTCTGGAGCAAGGCGACGCAACATTACATGGCCTCCTTTCAGAGTGCCCGCCGCAACCCGACCAGTCCATCGATCCGCCGTCTCGAAGTCCGGACGCTGGAGGACGAGCGCCTGGAACTTCCGAACCTGCGCCTGGACCATTTGTCGCGGATGTCGGACTCCACCGGCATCTATCAGCATGCGGTCTACTCGCTGCCCGATTTTCACCACGGCTATTGCACCGACGACAATGCCCGGGCGCTGATCACCACTGTCTTGCTGGAGGTGCTGGAACTCGAAGGCCCCCAACTGCACCGTTTGGCGGAAACGTACGCGAGCTTCATGCAATATGCCTTTGATCCCGTCTTAAAACGTTTTCGTAACTTCATGAGCTATGACCACAGTTGGCTGGAAAAGGAAGGCTCGGAGGACAGCCAGGGGCGCGCACTTTGGGCGCTTGGGACCTGTGCGGGACGCTCCAAGCATCGGCACTTGCAGGCTTGGGCCGCGCAAATGTTCGAGCGTGCGCTTCCCTCCGTGCTCGAGGCAAAATCTCCCCGCACCTGGGCCTATACCCTCCTGGGCATCTTCGAATATTTTCGCCGGTTGAGCGGAGACCGGATCGCGGCGCAAGCTCGCGACATGTTGACCTTGCGCCTGATCGACCTTTTCGAAAGGACCGCCACGGAGGAATGGCCTTGGTTTGAGGAGAGTCTTTCTTATGCCAATGCCCTGTTGTCCCATGTGTTGATCCTGAGCGGTCGTTGGGCGGACAATCCGCGAGCGTTCGACATTGGGCTGCGCTCGCTTCGCTGGCTGGTTTCCTTGCAGAAAGCGCCGCAGGGACATTTCCGTCCGATTGGCTCGGCGGGATTTTATGCGCGCGGCGGGAAGCGCGCCGATTTCGATCAACAGCCGATTGAGGCCTACAGCACCATCTCGGCCTGCCTGGAGGCTTATCGGTCGACCAACGATGAGGCCTGGCACGAAGAAGCGCGCATCGCCTTCGAGTGGTTCCTTGGGCGCAACGACCTCGGCCTTCCCCTTTACGATTCAAAGACCGGCGGCTGCTGCGATGGCCTGCATGTGGATCGCGTAAATCAAAACCAGGGCGCCGAATCGACCCTCGCCTACCTGATGGCGGTGAGTGAAATGGAGCTGCTCGAACACGATCTCAAGGCCTTCAAGAAACCGACCGATCACGAAGCTGAAGCCCTGAAAGTCCACAGCCTGCTCAAAGTCTGAACGAAAGAATCAACTCGATGAATGTCACCCGAACGGGAATTGTGCTTAAACCCGACGCCGCGCGCGTTCTCTTCCGCCCTTTTGCGCCAGGTGGAGAGGAGCGCCCGCTGCGCATCCTGTCACGCGTGCTGGCGTTGCCGGAAACGGAAGTGGTCGAGATGCTCGCGCAGGTCCTCGCCGAATTCAAGACGCGCCACCAGAGGCTCTTCGATTATTTTCTCGCGCGCTATGAATTCGTTCGCGGTTTGTTGCCCACGGACCAACCTCTTTCCAACGAGCGCAAACTTCTGATCGGCGCTTATTTCACGCATGAATATTCGTTGGAGGCCGCGGCTCTCTTTAATCCTTCCATCGTTCCGCATCCGGACCAAACCGGACTAACGGCGGATACACTCCGTTTCGTCCTTAGCCTCCGGGCCACGGGCGAGGGCCATATTTCTTCCATCACCTTTCGCACGGGAACAATTGATGGTCAGGGCAAAATCGTCGTCGATACTCCCTCGCGTTTTGTCACGACACCGGACCATATCCCTCCCATTTCCTATCACAAGGGCATCTTCTGGCACCAACTTCAGGAACTCGGTCTGGTCGATTCGATTGCCGAAACGATCCTGAAGACCCTGAACGACAATTTCACCGTCGATGAGCTTGCCCAGGAAATCAAGTATCTGCGCCGTTACGCGCAGCATCGCAACATCGAGTTCGACCGCACGGCCATCCGCATCCTCAATTTGGCCAAATCAAATTACGAAGCGGTCTATCTGCCGGAGCAGCCGCTGACGGAACGGGTCATCTTTCCCAACGCGCCGAATGAATCGAACGGCATCGAGGATGCCCGCTTTGTCCGGTTCGTGGAAGAAGACGGGGTGGTGAGCTACATCGCCACTTACACCGCCTACGACGGCCGGGTCACCATTCCGCAGATGTTGGAAACGAGCGATTTTCTCCGCTTCAAAGTTTGTACCCTGAACGGCCTCGAAGTGCAGAACAAGGGGATGGCCTTGTTTCCACGCCGGGTGAAGGGCCAATACGTCATGCTTTCACGGCAGGACGGCGAAAACCTCTACATCATGTTTTCGGATGATTTGCATTTCTGGCACACCAAGGCGCCGCTGCTCAAGCCGACCTATAGCTGGGAATTTTTGCAGGTCGGC
>Ga0206876_1160_pt2 | contig 14214 bp, 13 predicted proteins | sample Alteio_BWOrgCont_10_FD_152619 | JGI IMG/M metagenome (GOLD analysis project Ga0206876, IMG submission 152619) | Enriched cells from forest soil in Barre Woods Harvard Forest LTER site, Petersham, Massachusetts, United States -... | ecosystem: Environmental > Terrestrial > Soil > Temperate forest >...
TTGTTATTCAAAGAGCTTGGTGTCGAAGGCGCTCTGACCGGGACTCCGGCTGCCGGCGACGCAACACTCAAATTCAGCGCGATGAGCGAAGTGGCCGCAATGGTTGAGACGCTACCGCTCGAACGGGCTGCGGAGGCGTACGCCCGTATGATGTCCGGCAAGGCGCGCTTCCGAATGGTTCTCACCATGGTGTAGCCGGCAATGTAGCCAGCTGCAGCCTCACTGGAGGTCCGTTGAGCAGCAATCCCGATGTGAAATCGATGACCCAAAGATTTTTTGCCGCCTACGACGCTCATGACGTTGACGGCATGCTCGCTCTTTGCGCTGACGGCGCACAAGGACGTTACCTTCCCTACGGCAAGAACAGCGTCATGCCAGTCCATGGTGGTCTTGAAACAATCTGGCGCGGCTTTCCGAAGGCCGTACCGGACTTTGGGGTCGAAATAATCGAGATGATGCCAGCTGAAGAGAACACTATCGTCGTGCAGGCACTGCTCGGTGGGACGATGCCGGCGGATGTCGCAGGCCTCGTAAGGAAAGGAGATGTTGGACGTATCGCCCACGCTTACATCATCCGCTACAACAGAGACGGAAAAATCTCGCGTTTGGATTGTTATTGGGACAACACCGCTATCAACGCAATAAAGGCAAGCGCCTTGTGAGCGATTCTGGAGAAACCCCATGAACAAGTTCCAGAACATCTTCGACGCGCAGAAGGCACTCTTCGCCAGCGGAGTCACTCGAACCTACGACTGGCGCGTGGAACAGCTCGATCGTATGGCGCGCATGATCGGGGAGAACGAAGAGCGCTTTCAGAAAGCGATGGCGAAGGACTTCAAAACCGCGTCGCAGGAGCACATCTTTGAGACCCAGGCATCGGCGGGCGAAACGGAGGTCCAAAAGAGCCAACTCAAGGAGTGGATGAAGCCGGTGGAGGCGCCAGTGCCGCGATTCCTGGCTAAGACCGGCCACAAAGGTATGGTCTATCGCGAGCCGTATGGCGTGGCGCTGATTATCGGCCCGTTCAACGGACCGCTGCTTTTGCTGATCCGGCCTGCACTGGCGGCGCTGGCCGCAGGCAATACGTGCATCCTCACCCTGAGCGAAGCGCTTCCGGCAACAACCAGTGTTCTGCTCGAGCTCGTTCCGAAATACTTCGATCCGAGCGCCGTGACCGCAGTGGCGGGGGGTAAGGATCCGAACACCGAACTACTGAAACTTCCATTCGACTTCATTTTTTTCACAGGGAGCACGGTTGTCGGCAAGATCGTTGCGAAGGCTGCCGCCGAAAATCTCACGCCCGTCTTGCTCGAACTCGGCGGAATGAACCCGGCGGTCGTGGACGCTACGGCGAACGTTCCCGACGCGGCAAAAAAAATCGTTTGGGGCAAAATGGCGTGGGGTGGCCAGTGGTGCACTTCGCCCGGCTACGCCTACGTCCACGAGTCTGTTGCGGAAGCTTTCGTTGCCGAGGCCAAGAAGGCGCTGGTAGAGCTGTTTGGCAAGGATCCGAAATCCAATTCTGACTATTCGCGCATCATCAACGGGCGCGCGGTGGAACGGCTCGCTTCGCTGATTGATCCCGCCAAGGTTATCGCTGGCGGAAAGTCCGATCTGGATGCGCACTACCTCGACCCCACCCTTCTTTATCCCGTCACCTGGGAAGACAAGTCCATGAAGGACGAGATCTTCGGGCCGATCCTACCGATCCTCACCTATAAGTCCCTCGACGAGGCCTTGAAGCGGATCGCGGCGACGCCCCGGCCGCTCGCGGGCTACATCTTCAGCCGCGATCAGATGACCATAGACCGATTCATTAGCCAGTTGTCCTTCGGTGGTGGCGGAGTGAATGTGGTGAACGTCTACTTGTTTGTTGAGACCATGCCGTTCGGCGGCACCGGCGCAGCCGGAATGGGCCACTACTACGGCAAGTACGGCTTCGATGCGCTCACCCACGCCAAGTCAATGTTGATCTCTCCGCCTGAGGTCGCCATCGAGCACCTCTACTCGCCCTTCACCGACGAGAAGAATAAGGCGCTTCAGGGTTGGTTCGAATACTGATGGTGAAGGCGAATGAAATTGGAACATGGGCGCTCAGCTAGAGCGCGGGTTCTGAACGCACCACGCGCAATCTTGTCGCGGCGTGACTTTGTCGGTTCGCTCGCGGCAATCGGCGCCGTCGCTCCGGCCCTGACACGCGACTCCGCATTTGCGTCAGAATTTCCCTTAATCGACCCGGGAGCGGTAAGCATGACGGACCCAATCACAAACGAAAAGATTCGAAGAGCGCGCCTGTCAGGACCTTCACAGGTAACGGCCAACGCAACTGTGGCCGAGATGGACGCCCAAGGCCGCCACACGATTTTGCTGAAAGGCACAAACGAGTGGGTCTGCTTCCCCGGTAACGAAAATGTTATCGGTGATGTACCCATGGCGCTGGACCCCATGGGAATGCAGTGGTTCATGGATCTGCTGGCGCGCAAGGCCAAGCCGACAAATACGTCGCCCGGCCTGATATATATGCTCTGCGGTGCGTACCAACACAGTTATACCGATCCCTTCGATCGGACGAGCCCTCCGATCCCAATTGGCCCGCATTGGATGCTTATCTGGCCCTTTGACGCAACGGCCGCCGGGATAGGTACTGTGATGCGGGATGCCGGTACGCTGGTGATGTTCGCAGGCACGCCCTATGCCCATCTCCACATTTGCGGTTCGCCGTGGGACGGCAACGAATATCGCCCCGGTGACCGCGTCATTCGTACACTGACGTACGGACGCCCCTAGATTTCCATGAGTATGAGGCGCTGTATCCAAAGGCTCCGCACGTGAGGACGTCATCACATGCCACAACATCCAGTGTTCACGTCTGATTTGCTCCTGTCGGCAGTTATCGCTGTTATCGGAATTGCCCTGCCGGTTTACGCGTTTGCAGCAGATCCCGCGCAGGAAGCAGCTACTGGCGCAGTGCACGCGGGTCTGGCAGCTCAGGCGGCGAGTATCGAGCAGGTCCACATACATCTACACCACACTGATGGATAATCCCGGTGCTGCAGTGCATGTGCAGTACACCCCGGTTCTTCGGGAGCAGGCGTGAAAGGATGTAACCGATTGACGTCGTTCAGGGCATAACCGGAGTCCTCGATGATGAAAGTCATTACGCGAGTTCTGACCAGCCTTTGACCCGATTTGCGGGCCCCGATCGCTTCGGTTGGGGCCGGCCTCTTCAACTTCGCTGCGGCCTGCAAATTATTTCCGACAATAGCGATTGAGGAACCCGAAGACATCATTTGCCCAAACGGCAGATCCAAAATACCCGAAGGAATGGCCGTCTCCCTGGGAATTCCCGTATGGCGGATAAATCTTTAACTCGTATGTCTTGTTAGCGTCCTTCATTGCAGCTGCCAAAGTCTTGCTCGGTGTAAGGTCATAATCGTTGGCGGCCTGAAAAAAGAAGATAGGTGTGTGAGCATTTCGAACTGCGCGAGTCATGAGCGTTTGCAGCTCAGGAGCATCCGCCCAACTTTGCGCACCTCCCGCGGAATCAATGGCTGCGCAGTAGCTGCCCCGTTCTGCACCCAGCACGGTCTCAATGCCTCCAAAGGAAGTGCCGGCCACTGCGATGCGATCAGGTTGCACGAACTCCTGGTTTCGCAACCAGGCTAGCGCCGCCAATTGGTCGTCGAGGTGATCCGTTTCGAGCAGCTGGACCATCACTGCGGCTGCTGCGGAGTGGCCTCCGCTTTTCTGGGCCGCGGCAATTTGGTCACCGATGTAGGGCCCCGCCGAAGCGCTAAGCCCTTGGCCGCGGCGATATGGCCCAAAAAATACCCACCCATGGCTTGCGAACACCGGACCTAGTGCCGCAAATGCGCTGGCGCTGACCATGCCAGCGGCGCTTCCGTGGTTGTAGACGACAGCCGGAAACGGCCCCTTCCCAGCCGGCTTATATAGAGCCCCATGCAAGGTGAGCTCCCCACTGGGAAATGTGACCACTTCTTCTGCGTTCGCGAGCGGTGACAACAACAAAAACAAGAGCGGCACGGACGCGAGTCTGATCATGGTGTGATTGATATCGCGTCCTTTTGGAAATCGTATCAGCGGACAACACGCGGTATCAGTGGATGTCGCGCCAGAGCGTTCAATTGCTGGGTAACTTTGCGGGTAACCCAAAAAGTCCCACCGCGCCAACCGCTTGACCTCGGAGAAATTTACTGCCGAGGTTAGATTCCTCTCCCGGGCACCATATTCAGTTCTCTTCTTTTATCAATCACTTACGTGGCTTTATTTTTGGGTCCGAGGGACCCGACGTGCCATTCGCACTATAGAGGATTTGTGCGAAGTGTACGTAAGCCATTGCGCTGCCAGCCGAATCCCAAATCAGTCTTTCTGAGCAAATTCGGGCCATTCGTGTCGAGTGTGGGTAACTCTGTCACGTCGCAGGCGAGTGGCTCCACGGCGCCTCAGACGGCGATGCCCCGCAAGTCTCACGCATCTTAAACGCGCGCCTTCCACATACCCCCGCTACCGCGAGCGTATTTGCACGGCGGAATGGATCACGGCTCTCGTATAGTAGATAGCAATCACCGGCAAACACAGGCTCCAGAGCGGGGACAGACTGTAGAAGCGCACCATCGGCCTCACCAGATATGCACCCGGTCTCCGGGTGACAGATAGAGCTTGTCGCCTGGCTGCACATTAAACGCGGAATACCAGGCATCGACGTTGCGCACCACGCCGTTGACGCGAAACGGGCTGGGACTATGCGCATTGGTCAACACCTGGTTCCGGAGCTCTTCCTCCCGGATCAGCTCGCGCCAGCCTTGTGCCCACGCTAGGAAGAACCGCTGATCGCCCGTGAGTCCCTTCAAGACCGGCGCGGCTTTGCCTTGGAGCGAGAGACGATAGGCCTCGTAGGCAACGGTGACCCCTGAGAGATCGCCGATGTTCTCGCCCAGCGTTAGCTGACCATTCAAGCGAAGGCCTGCCGCCTCGTACGTGTCGTACTGAGCGGCAAGCTTGTCCACCAGCGTCTTGAAAGCCGCGGTGTCTTCGGGCAGCCACCACGTGTGCAGGACACCTTTGGCATCAGACTTCGCGCCTTGATCATCGAAGCCGTGTCCCATCTCGTGTCCGATGATTCCTCCGATGGCGCCGTAGTTGACCGCCGCGTCGGCTTTGGGGTCAAAGAATGGAGGCTGCAGGATGGCCGCCGGAAAGACGATCTCGTTGAAGGTCGGATTGTAATAAGCATTGATGGTCTGGGGTGTCATGTCCCATTCGTCCCGATCCGTGGGCTGGTCGATGCGCTTCACCTCCCGGTTCCATTCGAAGACCGAAGCGCGGACCTTGTTCCCCAAGGCGTCATCGGGCCGCACCGTAAGCGCGGCGTAGTCACGCCACTTATCGGGATAGCCGATCTTGGTCCGAAACGCCGCGAGCTTCTCTTCCGCCGCCTCACGGGTGGCGATGCTCATCCAGGGAACGCTCTTGAAGCGCAGCTCGTAGGCCTTGCGCAGATTCTCCACGAGCTCCACCGCTTGTGCTTTCGCCCCCGGCGGGAAGTACGCCTGCACGTAAAGTTGCCCGACCGCCTCACCGAGCGCACGGTTGACGGCCGACACCGCGCGTTTCCAGCGCGGGCGCTGCTCCTGCTGACCGCCAAGCTTGCGACGAAAGAAGTCGAATGATTCCTCATCAAAAGCCTTCGGCAACACTGCGGCCGATTCGTCCAGGTAGTGGACCTTGAGATAGCTCTGCCAGACACTGACCGGAGTGGTTGTAAAGAGCTTGGCCAGCTTCTCAATGGCATCAGGTTGCCCCACGTCGAAGTCCTTGCGATCCAGCAGGGTCGCCGGCGCAAAGAAATCCCGCCACGGAAAGGTCGGCGCCAGCAGCTCCAAGTCTTTAAAGGTGCGTAGATTGTATGTGAGGTCGCGGTCGCGGAGTTTGGCGCGCGGCCAATGACATTCGGCGATTTGGGTTTCCAGCTCCAGAATCTGTTGCGCTTTGGCGTCCACGTCCGAATCGCCGGCGAGGCTCAGCATCTTCGCAAGATGCGCCCGATACTGAGCGCGAATCGTCTGGGACTTGGCATCGCTCTTGAGGTAGTAATCTCGGTCCGGCAACCCAAGACCCGCCTGGTCCACGCTCACGAGGTAGCGATCGGGATTCTTCTCATCCACACCGATCCCGAATCCGATGGGTGATTCGAGGCCGAGGTCGGGCCGTCCCATGAGGGTGGCGAGGTCTTGGTAAGAATGCGCGGCCGCGATGGCCCTGAAAACGGGTTCCGCGGGTTTAAGCCCAGCTGCGTTGATCGCTTTCTCGTCGAGGAAAGCCCGATAATAGTCGCCGACTTTTCTCGCGACACTGCCCGCCGGGGCATCCGCTGGCAGTCCCTGGATCAGCTTTCGCACGCGCTCTGAAGATTCCTCGCTCAGCGCGTCGAACGTGCCCCACTCGCTGCGATCCGCAGGAATGTGCTGTGTGCCAAGCCAATGGCCGTTCGCATAGCGGTAGAAGTCATCGCCGGGCCTCACAGACTTATCCTGCGCGGTCAGGTCGAGACCGAACGCCCCGAACGCGGCGTGGGTCGCCGGCGTGTCGGCGGGAGCGTCAGCGATGAGCAGAATTAGGGTGATCGCAAGCGCTGCGGATCTCATGGTCACGACGAGGTCTTCCTTGTTGATAAAGGCTCAAGAGTCGGCAATGGCCGGTACGGGGCGCAGCCGGTTCCCGAACGTGACCGGTGGCGGCACATCTCGTCATCAGCGGCGCAAGTACTGGGGCGTGCCGATGTGCCCGTACTTGCCGCAATGCGCTTCCACAGACGAGACTGGGCCGACGTCGCCCGGACGGCGTTGCCACCACCCACCCGTGCGCCAGCAGAGCGAGGGTCAAACGGCGCCCAGCCAGTGAAACACCTGGCCCCGGGCATTGGGCGTGTCCCTCAAAGACAAATGGCGGCGCATCTGTCGCGCTAATCACGGCTCAAACGCCCTGAGCACAATGCTCGGCGTGAGCACCTCTGGAAGGACCTTCGGCTCCGATTGGGTCCGAACGTAAACCAAATTGAAAGGTACGGCGCTGCGATTCCACTTGGCGAGTTCGGCAGTAATACGCGGATCGCTATTGGTCCAGTCCGCTCTTAGCGTAGCGACGTTACGTGTGCGGAAGTATCGTTTGATCTCGTCCGAACTAAAGACGAGTTTTTTATTCGCCTGGCAGGTCGCGCACCATCGCGCCGTGAAATCGACATAGATAGGCCGATTCTCACCGCGCAACTGCTGGACGCGCTCGATGCTCCAAGGCTCCCACGTGACATCGCTGGCCGCCGCGGACCGCGGCCAGCCCAGCTGCAGACCGAGCACCAACATCGCTAGCGCGCCCACCAGTCCAAAGCGCGAGTGGCGTGAATTCACGCCCGGCGAGCTGTATCGCCCGTACAGCCAGACCGCCATAGCAATGACCGTCAAGCCGAGCAACGTCATCAACAATCCGCTTTCTCTGACCTGCCCGTCCAGCACCCAAATCAGATAGCCCACGGTAGCGTAAAGCGGGAAAGCCATCAGTTGTTTAAAGGTCTCCATCCAGCGCCCCGGCCGCGGCAGCAACTTGACAGCCCGAGGAAAGATCGAGAGGAGCAGGTAAGGCGAGGACAGGCCGATGCCGATGGCGCTGAACACCAAGAACGCTTGCGCCGTTGGCAGGGTGAGCGCTGCGCCCAAGGCGGGCGCCAGAAACGGCGCACTGCACGGTGTCGCCACGACCGTGGCCAACACGCCGGTAAAGAAAGTACCGGCGTAGCCGTCTTTCGTCTGCAGCTTCGACCCTGTCCCCATGGCACTCAGGCCGAATTCGAATACGCCGCTCAAGCTAAGCGCGAAAATCAGCATCACGACCGCGAGACAAAAAACGAAAGCAGGCGACTGCAGCTGAAAACCCCAACCGAGCTGTGCTCCCCCGGCACGCAGTGCAGCCAGTACGCCGGCCAGCGCCCAGAACGACACCAGCACGCCAAGCGTGAACGCCACGCCGTGCAGTGTCACCTTGCGGCGCTCGTTGCCCGACTGGTTCACAAAGCCGACGATCTTGATGCCGAGCACCGGAAACACGCAGGGCATCAGGTTGAGGATAAGGCCACCTAACAGCGCGGAGACCAGCGTCGCAAACAGCCCCCCAATCGTTGCGCCGGAGGAAGACCCACTGGGAGTGCTGGCCGAACCGGGAGCCCTGGTTGTCGGACCTGCGGCAGCGGCACTGGCAGCTGTCGCGCTGGACCCAAACGGGACATCGATCTGCAGTCCGCGGTGCATGCCCTTCTTGTCCGTGTAGGCCAATACACCGAGCAGCTTGCTGGTCGCAGCCTCGGCATCGTCGGAGATCGGCAGGGTCAACGTGAGTGACCCGTCCGAGTTGAATGCAGTCTGCGGTTGATCGTATTGAATGAAGCCGACTTCACTGAAGAAATGTGGCGATTCGAGCGTGCCTGCGCCGCTCAGTTGCAGCGTCACATTCTTGCCATGCCGGGCCGCGGCGAGCTTCCAGCCCGTTGTCGGTTCGGGCATCGGCATCCTCGCAAGCTCCGCTCTCACCGCCTCATCCGGCTGCGGAGTGCCCAACGACACAGGTAGGGTCAGCGTCACATTCGCCTGGCCGGGAATGCAGATATCCGAGCACATCAGCCACTTCGCCTGGGCTTCGAGGGTCACGTGCTCGCCCGGCTTGAGGTTCCCCGCCGGCGTAAGTGTGACCGGCAGCTCAACAATTCCTTCGTAGCCGTTGCCGGTGATATTGCCGTTGGCATCCCTGATCACTGTCGGCACCGGCCATTGGATCGGACCTGGGGTCCATCCGGCCGGGAGACCCCAGTGCAGCGAAGTCGGATAGCCTGTACCGGAGCTGATCCAATAGGTATGCCACGTCGGCTGCTGATCGAGGCGCAGCGCGACCGTGAGCGAATGGCCACGCTGAACAGATGTGTCAGCCGCAACCAATGAAGCTTGCACTTGTGCACGAGCAGTGAACGACGCAAACACCACAAGTGCCGTCGCAACAGCTCGTACGTTCCGAATCAAGCTCATGATGGTGGTCGTGTGCTTAGAGCACTGACTCGATCATGTGCTTTACAACCGACTCGCCGTCAGAGTCATCGATCATGAAGTCTCTGTACACGATTCGACCCGTACGATCGATCACGAAATTCGTCGGCTCTCCCCGGACCTGGTACTCCTTGGACTCTTTTCCGCCGATTTCCTTATCGGGGGTACTCTTCAGCGGCAGAAAGCTGTACTGCGTCTTCGCCATGAAAGGCAGCACATATTCATCCTGATCGCGCTGGACATTGATGCCCAGATAGACCACGTCCTTTTCGCGGAACTGGTGCATCACCGCTTCGAAGTGGGGAAATTCAGCGCGGCACGGACCGCATCCGGGGAACCAGAACGTGAGAAGCACCGCCTTGCCGCGTAGGCTTGCCAACGACACCGTACCGGCCGAGCCGTATTGCTGCAGATTGAACGGCGGAGCAATCTTGGCGTTGGCGTCGAGGATGCGCTTGAGGTCAGCGTGGACCTGGGCGGCCGTTTTGCTCAGCTGCTTGCCGGCGCTTTCCAAGGCCACCCGCGTCGCATCCTCGGGCCATTTGGCTTGCTGCTTGAGGAGACTGGCGTACGCTCCCTGCAGTTGTCCCGCCTTGATCATCACCTGTGCCTTCAGGCGCACAAGCATCGCAGCATTTGAGGAGCGCGGGTTGGCGCTCAGTTTGTCCAGCAGCGCCACGGCATCGTCGGGTTTACCGCCGGCCACTTTCTGGTTGACCTGAATATAGGTCTGCGCGAACGCCACGCGAGCGACCCACTCCTTTGATCCCTTCGTGCCCTGCATCTCCTGCGCGAGCTTCACCGCCTTGAGCGGATCAACACGCAGGTAGGCGTCGAACAAATCAGACATACCCCCGGAGGACCAGCTGAACTTTTCCGGTGGGAACTGCTGGCGCAGGTGCTCAAGGATCGCAATTCGCTTGGCATCGTCCGGCGCCTTGACGGCCAGCCAGTAGAGCGCCTGCGCTCCACGCTCGCTGGTGGGGAAGCGCTTGGGAACATCGAACAGGGCGGCTTCCCCCTGGGACGGGTCCGTCTTATTCAGGTCGCTGGCATAGTAGAAGGCGTAGTCTGGATTGTGCGGATCGAGTAGCGCTGCCTTGTGCATGTATTCCAAGGAGGCCTTCTTGTCGCCCCAACGCTCCGCATCGAAGCTGAGCATCGAATAGATTTTCGCATTGTTTGGATCGCGCGCCGCGGCCTTGAGTAGGTAGGGCCTTGCCCCCGGATTCTCCCTGCCCTCCAATTGAACGCCCATGCCGTACGGAATGCCGACGGAATCGGGAAAGCGCCGCTCCCACTCCTTGTACTTAAGGTCGACGGTCTTTCTCATCTCATTGGCCTGCGATTTCGGCTTTGGGTCTTTCTGCTGATAGGCCTCGGACCGCCAACGACTCATGGATTCCTCGAGCTGCTCATGCGCCGCGAGGAAATCCGGATCGGCCTCGATCGCCTCGATGAAGGCCGCCAGTGCATCGGCCGGCTGCTTCTGCGTGTCCAGCGCTTTCGCACGCTCCACGGCAGCCTGAGCCGCCGGCGCCGGCACGTGCTGGGGTGACGCGACGGCGTAAAGCGGCGTGACCATCACCAAAAACAGTAATGCAATCACTTTCTTCATCACCTTCATCGTAATCGCTCCGGTGGTACTTACATCGTCGCCACATCGCCCTGGCTCAAGCACCCGCCTCAGAGCTTGTACTTGCGGGCATATTCCAGATGCTGGATACCGGCCCGCAGATCGACCCTTCAGACTCCCAGAGGACTGCGGAGTTAAAGAAGGGAAACGCGCCGACTCGTTTCCCACGAACCAGCAGCTACGACACCAATATTCTGAATCCCTGCTTGGCGAGCGAATTCCGGGATCCCCGTCGTCACTGACTTTGCCGGGCTGCTGAAGTCCTCAGTTTGCGTTGGGGCCTCTCAACTGGACGTACAATTCGTCCTGATGAGTGAACGATGCACCGCATACAATTTTCCGTCTGATTCCTCACCAGAAATTATCGCGGACTTCGCCGAGACAGCCGGATCGTGTCGCCTTCCTCCTCGACCTTGGCGCCGAGGGTGGTTGCGACCGCTTCGGCGAATGTCTGCGGGTCCGTCGCGCGAAACTGCCCGACGAGCTTCTCGGCGGCGAGGCCGGGGTCCGAGATCACGAGCTTGCGGGCGTTGTAGCGATTGAACTGTGCCGCTGCTTCGTCGAGGGATTCGCCTTCGAGAACGATCTGGCCCTCGCGCCAGGCGAGTGAGCGCTCGACATCCGCAGACGATTGCACAATCTTGGGCGGCTCGTAGGCGGCTACATAAGCCTTCGAGCCGGCGGCCAACTGTATCCGGCGCTCTTCCTCCCCGACCGTCCACGTCTCGACCAGGCCCTCCGTCACCTGTACGTCGGCGCCGTCATCGTGCCGGCGCACCGAGAACGCTGTTCCTACGGCGCGCACGCGGATACGACCCGCGCTGACTATGAACGGGCGCGTCTTGTCATGTGCCACCTTGAACCATGCCTCACCGCGCGTGAGCGTGACCTCGCGCGCGTCCCGCTGCATGGACACCTCGACCGCGCTCTGTGTATTGATGGCGACCACGGAGCCGTCCGATAGGGGTACTCGCCGGATTTCGCCGAGGTCGGTGTCGTAGCGATTGGGAGCGGTCATCAGTATCGCGACGCCGACGAGGCTGGCCGCAAGTGCCGCACTGGTGAACATCAATTTCCGTCGAACCCAGATCGGTCGCGGCTCGGGTTTCGGTATTACGCCCGCGAGCGCACGCGCCCGATCGACGAAGCTCAAAGCAGCCTCCGCGCGTAAGAGCGCGCCTTGGCGACGTGGGTCTTCATCGAGCCAGCGACGCAATCCGACGTCCGTGTCACGGTCAATCGAACCCGCGTCGATCCGTGTCGCCCACTCGGCCGCCTGATCAGCGATCTCGCGTGCGCTCTCTCGAGTGCTCACCAACTTCTCCTACTGAAGTCTCCAGATTCTCATCGCCTTCCAATCCCTTCATGATCAAACGCAATCCGCGCGCCGCCTGCTTTTCCACGACGGCTTGAGTGACCCCTAGCATCTGGGCGATTTCTCGCTGCGACACGCCGTGGATGCGTCGCAGGACGAATATTTGTCGGCACTTGAGCGGCAACTTCTCGATCAGCTGCTCTACCCGTTGCAGCTCGCGTGCTCCGGCCACCACTTGATCCATCGGGGGCGCCTCATCTAGGACGCTTAAGGAGCCAATATCCGTCACGTTGTCGATACGCACGATCTTCGAGCGCCGCACTTGCTCGAGCACAATATTGCGGGTTGTCTGAAACATGTACGCGCGCCCATTCGTCACGTGGGTGACGTCATCCATCGCCGCTAGCCGGCAATAGGCCTCCTGGATAACATCGTCGATATCCTGGTCGCGACTGGTCCAGCGCCTAAGCCACGCGCGCACAGCCGCCTCGTGCGGCAAGATATGACTGCCGACCCACGCTACGATGTCCTTCCGCGACTGCGCCAACGTCCTCCGCCCCCAGCCTGACAGAACCCGCCATAACGATAAGATGAACGAAACCCGCCGATCCGCCGCCAGAATCAAAAATATTTTCCGCCGAATTCGGCGACGCTAAACTACCGATTGCCAACCTATTGAATTAGTTACGCAATCAATCAGCAAAAACTCAAAAATCCGTAGGTAGGCACTCAGGCGCGAAGAAACGCCGATAGGATTGCCCCACCTCGCCCGCCGGATTAAACAAAGACATGTTTGACCGCTGTTGTGGCGTAGCGGTAATGCGCGTGCCGTCGCATCACCTGCCTAATGCATCCGCATCCCGCGCGGTGAGGATCGGATCCATAGCCGGTACTCTCCGATGCTTATAACCACTCATGGCCAACCTTATCGACGGCGCAGCGCATAGATCCAGGCACTGGGTTTCACATCGATTGGATGCGGACCTCCTGCCGCCTCCACGCGACGGGAGGCTGCAGAGAGTTCCCCAGCCAACCGTCGTGCACGATGGCGCCCGAGCCGAACCCGGCGCAAACAAATTCATCCGGACACAGTACGGAAAGTCGCGCCCCGTTCATCGTTATTTCAGAAGGACGCAATCGACGTCCCGATCGAAGGGGATAGACCAGATGACAGGTAAGGCTCGTTGCCGGGGAACTAGCACATTCATCTCGCTACTGGTGATCTTACTGGCGATGGTGAGCATCCAGCCTGCTCAAGCGCAGGGGAAGGATTTTTCAGTCCCGGCTCAACCCGCGACTACGGGAATTCCGGAATTCGCCCGACAGGCCGGGATTCAGATTCTGGTCTCGGAACCATTGGTTCGTGGAAAGCAAATCTCGGCCGTATCGGGATCCCACTCGGTGGAAGAAGGCCTTGCGATCCTACTGAAGGGTACCGGGCTCGTTGCGACCACCAAAGACGGCACCACGTACACGGTGGTTGCCGCTCCGTCGGCAGGTGCCTTGCGTAAGTCAACGGGAAAGACGAGTGGCGCGGAGAGTCAACCCGAATCGACCACCGGCCCACCCAACGCGCAGGAATCGACAACTCCGGAGGCTGCAACCGCCGGCTTGGCGGAAATCTTGATCAAGGGCACGAAGATACTGAATCTGGATGTCACGCGCACCGAGGATGACGTGCAGCCCTACACGATCTTTGACGCGCAAACGATCCAGCAATCAGGCGCGGTCAATGTTGAGGATTTTCTCAAGCAGCAATTGACCCAAAATACCCAAGGCATGACCAATGCCCAGGCAACTGGGACTGCAGTTCAGTCGCTGGGAGCCACCAGCGCCATCGATCTGCGCGGGCTCGGAGCCAATGAGACCTTGGTGCTGGTGGATGGACGGCGAATGGCGGGTGTCCAGCAAAGTGGGATTAGCGCCAATAATGGGGGGCAGCCCGATGTCAACGGCATCCCATTGACCGCTATTGAGCGTATCGAAGTGCTGCCTTCCAGCGCGAGCGCCATTTACGGTGGCTCGGCGTTGGGGGGAGTCATCAATATCATCATGAAGAAGGACTTTCAGGGCGGTGAGTTTCACTATACCTACGGCAATGTCACGTCTGGCCAGGTGCGGCAGGACAATGTCGGGGGGAGCTATGGCTTCTCGCTACC
>Ga0206876_1205_pt1 | contig 14185 bp, 20 predicted proteins | sample Alteio_BWOrgCont_10_FD_152619 | JGI IMG/M metagenome (GOLD analysis project Ga0206876, IMG submission 152619) | Enriched cells from forest soil in Barre Woods Harvard Forest LTER site, Petersham, Massachusetts, United States -... | ecosystem: Environmental > Terrestrial > Soil > Temperate forest >...
GGGACGGTGATGGACCAATGCGGGACTGAGAATCTGAGTAAATCGGAGTATATGCCCGAAGAAATCCACAGTTGACGACGGACATGTACCGCACTGAATTCAATGCCCGACTCCATCAATTCCGTGCTGAATTTAAAACCCTCGCCTTGAGGCATCCCAATGCTCCTGACCCAACCAGCCATGAACACACACGCCATCATCAACGACAAAATCCCAGTCATCCGACGCCATCCATGAAAAAACTCACCCATGATTCGATTAGGACGGGTTCATCTGTTTTCTTTGGAGTCGATCTGCGTGGCATTGAAAGAAGCAGATACGCCGAGAGCACGGTCAATGGAAGGACGATTGACCAGTAGGGAAACTGATACCAATTGAGTGAAACAGGCAAGTTGCCGATTCGGAATTCGATGTCTCCAACAGAGAACGGTCGATCTTTGATCGGACACATTACTGGTAGATTGGCAAATGTCATTACCCACTTGTTCGGTTTTACTTCTTCTGACGACCAAATGGTTATTGGCATCGGGTCCAAAGTCCTGACGAAAAGCGTTGCGAAGATCAGATGATTGGAAACTGAGACGACCTTGATGCACGAGGGCGACAAATATCGAAAAGTGAATGTGTGTTGAGTGAATGGGCTGCGAATCCATCCCACCATAAGCACACACGCCATCACCAGCGTCAAAACGCCGATTTTTCTTCTCATTGGTTTGAAGTATTCGCCCATGATTCACGTTCCCTCGGTGGGAATGGGTTCAGTGATTTTCTTCGAGGTCGATTTGCGGGGCTTGGAAAGAAGCAACCAAAACGAGATCAGGGTCAACGGGATAACGATGGACCAGTAGGGGATGACCCAAATCGCCATTTGGATGTCGTTCCACTTCGCAGTTGCGGTCAAGAAAATGAATCCCGCCAATTGGAAGTCCGACTCCTTGTCCCATCCTTTGTGTTCAGTGTTGTCCGGAAAAACCTGTACGCCCCACGACTTGGATTGCGAATATCCATTGGGCGGATGTCCCAGCGATGTTTCGGTCTCCTTTTTCATCAGAGTGAGTTCTCTCCAGACGATGACACCGCCCGTCGATACCAGTTCGGTATATGACTTTCGTTTCAATCGGCAAAAGTGGTCCGCCGTTTCGAGACTCCTGACCCACCCGCCCATCAACACGCACGCAATCGCCAGCGTCGCAACGCCGAGTTTTCGTCGCAACGGTTTGAAGTAGTCGCCCATGACTCACGCGACCTTTTCGGGGACGGGCTCAGTGATTTTCTTTTGATTCGACTTGTGGGGCTTTGAGGTCAGCAGATACGCCGAGATCAAAGTTAAAGGGCAAACGATTGACCAGCAGCCGATGCTTACCGCTGTAGAAGAACCCCCACGAAAAAAAGTACGAGCAATCCAATCCATAGTAAGTTCCATGCAATCCATTGATGTCGCAGATGAGTTGTTTGCCTGCTGAGAAAAGCGAGACCGCCAAATATAATTGTCGCCGTTAAAGCGATACGTTCTGCAATGTGTCTCCTTGTTTGCATTTCTGGAAGAACAGTTATTGCGTCAACCATGACCGATGTCACAGCAAATAGGGCGAAGAAAGTCCAACAGACGAGTTCTGTTTTCATCTGATCAGACCCGACTTTTCTTCGCCACGGTTTGAAGAACTCGCCCATGATTCATTTTCCATCGGCAGGAATGGGTTCGTTGATTTTCATCGGGGTCGATTTGCGAGGCTTGGTGAGAAGTAAAAAGGCAGAAGCCATTGTGATAGGTATCAGGACATGCCAATACGAGGTACGGCATACCAAATACCATCGGGTACTGTCCTAACTTTGTGTTGGTCCTGAGATCGGTTTTCGCGGCTTGCTGAGCAGTCGTTGATGCCGCGAGCGGCACCCGAGATAATGAAAATGTGCGAGGTGCGATGCCGGCATGAGTGTTCAACTGGATCCGTAATTTGGGTTGGATCCCACGATACTCAGATGTCTCCATCGCAGCGAGCCAAGGTGCCCCCATGATTTGGGGAGGGGGTATTTGTTTTCCAATCGTGGTTTTTACGTTTGAGATTTTCGGAGCAGCAACCAGGCCGAGAGCATGGTCAGTGGGATGGTGATCGACCAGTAATGAATAAGAATCACCCGCGACTTCACGTCGAAAAAACCAATTTCGGTGTAGCCTGCTCCCATGAAACGCCATGTCCATTTTATGGAATTCAATTCAATCTTCACGTCATCTTGAACTGTCCATACTGGCCAGTGCCACGTCACCTTATACGGCATGGGAACATCAGCGTATAAGCTCGCTTCCGCTGAACAGAGCGAAACGCAATTGCATATCAGCATGTCACCGAAATACAAACTTCGAATCCATCCCGCCGCAAACACGCACGCCATCACCAGCGTCACGATGCCGATCTTTCGTCGCCACGGTTTGAAGAAGTCGCCCATGATTCATACCGCCGTTTCGGGGACGGTTTCAATGATTTTCTTCGGCGTCGATTTTCGCGGCTTGCTGATCAGCAACCATGCCGAGAGCAGGGTCAGCGGGATGACGATCGACCAGTAGGGAGCAACGCACAAAAAAACTCTTGGATGTTGCCAACCTTGGACGGCATGTTTCCCAACTTGGAATCCCGCGAATCTCAAATTCCAATCGGTTTCAAAATCCAATGGGGTAATTGGCCGGATTCTTGACGAACGATCGAAGGATCTCCATTCTGGAACTCCGGGTTTCCAACCGGAATCCCCTGGATGGTTTTCCTGAGCCCAAACAATGTCGCCTCCGAATGACACCAAGGTTCCGTCTACACGCATACGAATGGGAAATTCGACCAGGTCAATAACGCTCAAGCTTCTTACCCACCCCAACGCAAACACGCACGCCAACACGAGCGTTATCACGCCAGTCTTTCGTCGCCACGGTTTGAAGTAGCTGCCCATGACTCACACAACCTTTTCAGGATTGATTTCGGCGATAGTCTTCGGTTTCGCAACTCGCGGCTTGCTCAGCAGCAGAAACGCGGAGAGCAGGGTCAGAGGGATGACGATGGCGGAATAGGGGATGCACCGTACCCTGTCTCGAAGGTTGCTTACATAGTCGTTCGAGAAAGCTTCTTCGGTATCCAAATATCTCGACGTCAAGAACTCGTCGCCTGGTGTAAATTCCCGCCATGAACTCGCTTGCCAACCGAGGGGCCGCAATGATGCCTTGTGGTTGTCGTGCTTCCACCAAATGCAAGATCGACACGAGAACACGTAGTGCCTGTCGTGCGGAAAGGTGATTCCCAGCAAATCTATTATGAATTCACTCCTCACCCATCCCCCAACAAACACACACGCCATCACCAGCGTCACAACTCCGAGTTTTCGTCGCCACGGCTTGAAGAACTCAGCCACGTTTCACGCTCCTTCAGTAGGAAACGGCCCGTTTTCTGGTGCCATTATAGGCTTCGTAGACGGCCCACGCAGGTCCGATCACGTGGGTGCGGTGACTCGATCGCGGTCACAAGGCACGGGCAAGAATACCCAAAACGATTCGACTCACCCTTTCGCAGATCGATCATTCATGTGGTGCCGTACTTTTCGCGGTGCAAACTCGATACTTTGGTCGCACCGCGTGGGCCTCTCGACGCTCTCTTGCTTACCAGCGATAGGAAGGAATTTCCTGGATGTCACCATTGATGATTGCCCGGCTGTGGATCATGGTGTTCCTGCATTACTTCGTCTGGGGTTCGTGGTATGTCACGATGGGGACCTATCTCACGAAGACATTGCAGTTCGAAGGAGGTCAGGTTGGGCTGGCGTATGGCAGCACGGCGATTGGGGCGATCGTTTCCCCGTTTTTTGCGGGGATTTTTGCCGATCGATTCTTCGCTACGCAAAAGCTGCTGGGAACGCTGCATCTGATCGGCGGGGGATTGCTGTTTCTCGTGTCCACTCAAACAACATTTAATGCATTCTATCCGCTGCTGATCCTGTACACGATCAGCTACATGGCCGGCCACGGCTTGACGAATACGTTAACACTGCATCATGCGGTTAACCCCGGTCGAGAATTCCCGATCGTCATGCTGGCGGGAAGCGTCGGCTGGATTTCGGCCGGTTTAACGAATAGCTGTCTGAAGCTTGAAGACAACGTGGGGATGTTTCAATTGGCGAGCGGCGCGGCAGCACTGATGGGGTGCTATTCGTTTACGCTGCCGCATACCCCTCCGAAAGGAGCCGGCCAGAAGGTTTCGGTCGGGACGATGCTGGGATTCGATGCGCTGAAGTTGATGCGCGAACCGTCGTTTGCAACGTTCATTTTGTGTTCGTTTCTGATCTGTATCCCGCTCAGCTTCTATTTTGCCTGGATGAACGTATTTCTGAACGAACTGGGCACCACCAATGCTGCGGCGAAGATGACAATTGGCCAGGTTTCCGACGTGGTGTTCCTGTTGCTGCTGCCAGTATTACTTCCGGTGTTGCGTGCGAAAGGGATTCTGCTGTTCGGTATGGCGGCGTGGGCCTTGCGATTCGGACTGTTCGCATGGTTCGACACGGCGCGAGACGGACATTGGATGATGTATCTCGGGATCGCCGTTCACGGGATGTGTTACGATTTCATTTTTGTGATGGGCCGGATGTATGTTGACAAGCGGGCGGGCGAGGATATTCGCGGAGCGGCTCAAGGGCTGCACGCGTTTGTGACCTTAGGAATCGGAATGTTCGTCGGTTCGTGGTTGTCGGGTGTAGTCGGACAACACTATGCCGGAACGGGGTCCGATGGAGCCGTCGTACATAATTGGAAAATGATCTGGGCGATCCCCGCAGTGTTGTCAGTCGCGCTGTCGATTTTGTTTGTTGTGCTGTTCAAAGATCGCGAAGCGAGTGCCGGGGAACTCACGAGCAAAGAACAGCCGCTTAACTCGTAACATCCGCCAGACGCCCTGCCTGCCATCGAAGGCGAATTCGTAGCGGTCACTCCGTTCATTGCTCTCGATGACCTTATCGCCCTTTCGCTGCTATCGATGGCATGGACTGTGTTCCGGAAAACGTTCCTCGGGCGAGAGTGACCGGAAAACGGTTGAGTTTGTGAAACTTGATCCGCGTCAGTCCAATCGGAGAGTGCCCGAAGTCGGACGAATCGCGTACCAACGATGCGCGCTGAGTCCAGCTTGCTCTGTCTCGTAATTCGGTCGTTTGATGGGACGTCGATTTCGCGATTCATCCATCACCGTAACTAAATTCCATTCCTTCAGATTCAGTGTGTGGAACGCGTCGGTCACGTCGATCGTTCTGCGTCGGACTGATTCATGTTACGATCTGATGTGACCCGACAAGCCGCCAGGAAGCAGACCGGTTGCGATCTCGACGTGCGAACTGCTGATGTCAACAACGATCGCAGAGATGCCCGAGAAATATGATGGAAAACCGAACATCGATCGCCGCAGTGCTCATCGCGTTCTCGCTCGTTGCTGTGATCGTTGGTGACGTAGAGGCAGACACAAAGCAGGCGGTGTCACCTCCCATCTTGTCGAAGCTGGACGAAGCCATGGTTATGGCGCTATTGCCGGACGAACGGCTGATCGCAGTTTTCGGCGGAAGTGGACCGAACGGGCAGGAGGCAATCGCGCGCTACTCGTCGGATGGTGGACATACATGGAGCGGGCCGGAGACGCTCTTTACGCTTCCCCAGGACATGGGTGTCTGGGGACTTCACTACGTGCTCACAGATCACAATGGTGAACTCCACCTCTTCTATACAACAGATGCGAAAACGGCGGGGAAGGGGTTGTACGAAATGCGCTTCGACATTTACCACGTCGGCTCCGCAAACGGACGCACATCCTGGAAGCCGCCGGTGTTTGTGCGCAAGGGATACCACGGGTCGATGCTCTCGGCGATCGAATTGAAAAACGGCCGGTTGGTTCTGCCGATCTGTTACTTGACTCCGCGCGTCTGGAGCAAACGCGGTACAGGATTTGACGCCTTTACCGACATGGGCCGGTTCAGTTCCGGAGTCGTCTATTCGGATAATGGCGGCGCTAGTTGGCACGAGTCCTCAGTCGAACTCAAAGTCCCCTCACCGTACATTGGCGCGGATGGAATCATTGAGCCGATTGCGCTCGAGCTAAAAGATGGGCGCGCATGGCTCCTGCTGCGGACGCAGCTTGGCCGCTTCTTCGAGTCTTTGTCCCAGGACGGCGCCACTTGGACCAAACCGACGCCGACTTCCATCCTTTCCTCCGATTCACCCCCCAGCGTCACCCGGTTGAAGGACGGTCGCATTGTGATGCTCTGGAATAACTGCCTGCGGTTCAGCTATGCCCAAGGCGGACGTCACGTACTGCATGCCGCCATCTCCGAGGATGAAGGTCAAACATGGCGCGGTTACCGGGAAGTGGCGCAAAATCCGTTCGTCGATGAGCCACCCCCACCCAATGGAGATCATGGCGTCTCGTACACGCTACCGGTGCGGACGAGAGACGGTGAGATCATCACTCCGATTTCAGTAGGAGGAACCGGAGGTATGTGGCTGATGCGATTCAATCCGGAATGGCTCTATGAAACCAGCCGAAAAATGGACTTCTCGTTGACAACGAAAGCCTGGAATGACTTCGGCACGAAGGGGGTCAACGTGGTCGCGCATCCGGACAAACCAGGAACGCTGGTTCTCCAAATGCTCAAGCCGGAAGCGGATTGGCCATCGGCAGCAGTGTGGAACTTTCCAAACGGAAGGAATGGTCACCTTAAGATCCGCCTGAAGCTGATTCCTGGCTTCGCTGGCGTGCGAGTTGGTCTGACCGATCACTTCTCCGTTCCGTTCGACCCGGAAGACCAGCATCACAATCTTTTCAACCTCAGCATCCAACCGGACGGCAAGTTCGGGCAGAGCGCGATGACGCTCGCGCAATGGCACACACTCGAACTCGAATGGAACTGTGCGAAACAAGAATGTCGCGTTTCCGTCGACGGTCGTCCGGTCGAGGCTCTTCCGATGCAGCGTCAAACTGCCGGTGTAAACTACATACGCTTCAGATCGATTGCAGACGCGACGGATGCAGCAGGCATGTTGATCGAAAGCGTCGACGCATCCGTTGCCGAATAAGGATTTTGGGGCCGCGTTCGAGCCACGGGCACCGATCGGAAATAGCTCGATTCGTTTCTTGTCGGCCGGTAGCTTTCGTGCGCACACTGTGCGTCGATCACATCGATGTCACGTCGACCGGAGCATCGAGGGTTGTGACTCAGGTTGTTCTGCCATTTCAGAAAGCAAGATCAATGACAAACGTGACGGTGTGTCTCCACGAACAATCAACATCGGGATGTTGAACGCTTCCGTCGAGCTTGTCACCCGCGACTTTTAAAAGGGTTCCTTATGCGACGACGCCAGTTTCTTGCAACGTGTGCTTGTGCCATCGGTTCGCGGACGATGTCGCAGTCTCTCTTGTCCGCCGAACCAAAAACGACATCGCTCTCTCCACAGGAATTTCAACGCAAGATCGTCGGACCGATCCTTTCTGTCCCCACCTGTTTTCGCCAGGACCTGACCATCGATCACGAGGGGATGAAACGCGTCGTCGAACTCGGTATTCGTTCCGGCTGCCGGATCGTCACTCTCACTGCGGGTAACAATCAGTATGACATTCTCACCGATGACGAGATCAGAGAATTGACAAAGAAGATGCGCGAAGCCGTCAACGGCCGAGCGATATTTATCTCCGCAGCGGGCAAATGGGAGACTGCTCAGACTATCGACTACGCCCGATTCGCCCATCAACTCGGTGCTGATGCTTTGCAGGTGACGCTTCCCAAACTGGACGATGATCGGATGCTGCAGCACATGCATGCCGTCGCTGCGGCAACGCCGCTCGGTCTTATTCTGCACGGTGATCCGCCCATTTCGCTATTGAAGCGACTGATGGCGATCGAGTCGATTGTTGGTTTCAAAGAGGAATACACGACGATCTATTCGCTGCAGTTGTATCGAGAATTTGGACAACGATTGACCTTGTTTGCGGGTGGAGAAAAGGCGAGGTTGCTCACGTATTATCCATACGGCATGCGTGCCTGGTACAGCACGTTTATGACATTCGTGCCCTCCGTGGCAATCCAGTTCCAGAAAGCTGTCGAAGCGGGCGACCTGCGACGCGCGGGGGAAGTCATCCTTCAATACGAAACACCGGTCTTCCAGCGATTCTCCCTCCCGTTCTGGCGCGCCACGCTGGAGCATTTCGGTCTCGCTTCGAGATGGTCTCGCGGTCCCGAGAAATCTTTCACAAATGACCAGATGGTTGAGCTCGCGAGTTTTTACGAAGGCTTGGGTCTAAAAACATCCCCCAATTGATCGACGCGACTTTGGTTTCGGTTGATCAAGGGCGAAAAAGGTGTTCACTGCCGTATCGTCAACCCTTGAGGAACCAGGAACCGCAGACATCGAAGTCCGAAATGTCGCAATCGATCTGAACGAATCCCACTCAAACGCGAAGGAGCGACCTTCGTCTTCGAGACAAGATCGGGTGATGTTTATCAGGTCTCGCATCTTTGAATCGCATACGATCCCAATCCACTTGTTAGCCCATGATTCACGTTCCCTCGGTAGTGATGGGTTCAGTGATTTTCTTCGAGGTCGATTTGCGGGGCTTCGAGAGCAGCAAATACGCAGAGACCAGGGTCAGGGGGATGACCAATAACCAATATGGGACAATCCAAACCGAAACTCGGACTGATAGGATTTCTTGTTTAAAGTTCGCAACGACGAATCCATATCCTGTCAAATTCCATCGAGAAGAATCTCGGATAAGCATCTTTTCATCGATGGGAACTGCGTGTTCACGGGTGACGCCAGACGTGAAGAACGGTTTCAGGAGAATGACTTTATCAAGTTGACCAAAGAAGTCCCTGACTGGAAAGTCGGATACGATAATACGGATTTTCACGTTGCCATTCTGTGAAAAGATTTGAAATCGCATGTTATTTCGAACTGAGAATGCGGCAGTCTCTCGACGGTTAATACTCCTAATCCACACCGCCGTGAACACGCACGCCATCACCAGCGTCACAACGCCTACCTTTCGTCGCCACAGCTTGAAGTAGTCACCCATGATTCACGTCAACTTTTCCAGTGCTGGGATCAGTGGCATTCACCTTAGCCGTTGGTCGCGCCTTTGACAGCAGCAACCACGCCGAGAGCAATGTGAGCGGGATGACAAGCAGAAAATAAGGAAATATGTAGTACCGGCGAACGTACCAGTCCCATGAATGGTTGATTCCTGAAAACGGCCCACCGTTGCGATGATTTGGTAAGGGAACTGAGTTCCAGTATTGGAAACTCGATTCGCGATATTCATATGGGCCTGCCTTGAGAATGGCCAGTCCAGTCCAATCATCATTCGAGATCATCCAGAAGACTCGGTCGGGGCCGATGCGTATCGCCAATTGATCCGCGACCACACGAGACCTGGCCCAGCCACAAGCCAAAGTGAGCGCCATCACCAGCGTCACCACGCCCGTCTTTCGTCGCCACGGCTTGAAGAAGTCGCCCATGATTCATGCGGCCTTTTCGGGGATGGGTTCAATGGGGGTCTGCCGTCGTCGCGGCTTGCTGAGCAGAAGCCATCCCGACAGCAGGGTCAGCGGGATGACGAGCAGCCAATATGGCAAACGACAGTACCACAGAACACTGAAGTTGTTCGCGTTCTTTTCAACTAACCTGCCGAAAGAAAAGATACCCTCGCCTGATTCAATGAATAGTTCTAAATTGGCTGACGCGTGGAACGACATCTCCTCGTAACGTGTTAAAGTTTTGACCCACCCACCAGCGAACACGCACGCCATCACCAGCGTCACCACGCCAAACTTTCGACGCCACGGCTTGAAGTAGCTGCCCATGATTCAGGTTCCATCAGGAGCGGGTTCAGCGTGCGTTCGAGTCGCTTTCCGCGGCTTGCTCAGCAGCAACCATGCGGAAAGCAGGGTCAGCGGGATGACGATGGACCAGTAGGGGAAAACATACCAGCGCACGACGGCCGCTCTTCCATTCTCATTATCAAATCGGGACGTCAAGAAATGAAATTCCCCGCAACTCCATTTCCAGGCACCGATCCAATCATCTTCGAGCATCCGAGGAATCACATCGTTTGACATGTCATCACCCAAAGGTAGCGAGACCCAACCCGTCGCGACTTCAAGCCCGAGAGGCGGTATGATCCGGGGATACTCATTCCCAAAACCGAGTCTCGCCCGACTGGAATGCACAGATGGGCAGCCTATAGAGCTAATTGGAACTGAATAAGAGTCCTGAGTATTAAGGCTCCTCAACCAACCAGCAGCAAACGCGCAAGCCATCACCAGCGTCACCACACCGATCTTTCGTCGCCATCCGCAGAAGAAGTCGCCCATGATTCACGCCACCTCGGTAGGGATGGGTTCAGCGATCGCCTTCGGTTTCGCAACTCTCGGCTTGCTCAGCAGCAACCAGGCGGAGAGCAGAGTCAGCGGGATGACGATCGACCAATATGGGGCACCGCAAGCATAAATGTGCACTCCACCGTCAACAGGGCAGTCTTTTAGGCTATAAAATCCCAAAAACCGATATTGTGTTTCTACCGTTAACGGATCAAATGGAAGACTAAAAATGTAGTCGGTCGGGATAGTTTCCGAGGACCAAAAAGGAAAGTCGCCAAGCTCCACTGGCGATACGATACAAAGAGTCGACAACGCCAACTCCTCTGACGCCGAATGCAAAGTAGACATAGAATACAAACTACGCCGAACGCTAAAGGCATCAATGACTGTGCGGCTCCTCACCCACCCCGCTGCAAACAAACACGCCAACCCCAGCGTCACCACGCCAACCTTTTTTCGCAGTGGTTTGAAGTATCTTCCCATCATCACGCGACCTTCTCCGGAACAGGTTTAATCGGTGATTGCCGCGGTCGTGAGTTGGAGAGAAGCAACCAAGCGGAAAGAAGTGTGAGCGGGATAACAATCGCCCAATAGGGCATCGAAACAAATCTGACCGACTGTAAACGTCGCGTCACTCGTTCTGTCGGTGACGGTAATCGAGGGAATTTCACAATCGTTGTACTGCCGGGAACAGTGTATTGTTTGCGGAAGCCATCCGAGAAAAAGAACGACGCCGCGCGTAAAGCCAAAAACCCAACAAAAGGAAAATTCCGGCGACCATAAAAAATCGTTCCGGCACTGGGATTCGCCCTTCGCTCGCGTCGAATACGGTGAGCGGTGTTTCACCGGTCGCGATCCGACCAGTCCAATTTGCAGTTGTCGATTCGATCGGCCCGCCATCACCATCCTTCAGCGGAAGGTCGTAGAAATATCCATGAAGCTGCACCGTATACTGTCCTGCGGGCAGAATAAGTTTAAACGGCCAGAAACCGAACTTCTCCGCGCGTGTCATGGAACTCTCGATTCCGATGCTGCCACGGTCAAGAATGATGATTTGTTGCGGATTGAGGATGGTTCGTGCAATGATGGCGTGACCCAATTTCACAACGTGAGATCTGACGTCGATTGGATTTCCGTCAACCGTTTTTACAGTAACGCCAGGCTCGTTATAAAGTTCGAAAATCAATGTGATCGGCGCATCGGACACGTTTTGAAGATGCATTAATACCTTGGCTTTTTCGCCATGCGAGTAACCCTCTTTCCAAGGGATCAATTCCATTGCCGCGCGCAATCCGTTTGAGGGTTCGCCCCAACCAAGCGTCCGTCCGGCAACAGCGGGTTTGACTGCCTCTTCGCGAGTAACATCCGGTTGATTGCTTGAGACATTGTCCGACGAGATCTCGAACGGAACCTGCAAGGAAGCGATGTCCCCGACGACCGCTGCGAGCAATTGGTCCGGAACGGGACGCTTATAATGACCTTCGTCGGACCTGTTGATCGTCTCCGTCGGCATGCCGTGATAATGGACGACGGCACGATAACGTCCAGGCTCAATTCGGTACGTCAATGAAGAACACCACTTCATTGGTCGCAATAAGTATCTGTGCGTCTGACCGGGCGCGAGTGAAATGATGCGTGCTTCGTGCAACCCGTGCAGGAAGAGATCGACATCAACCACCTGAACTTTTGGCCGTTCAATGAGGTTACCGGCCTCGTCAAAAATGTCGATCGAGAACATGAATTGAGCGACAAAATCCGAGCGACGATTCCCATTGACCTCTAGAGGATCAAGCAGTGTGATTTGCTCGTCGCCGACGTTTTCGATCTCAACCACAAATGCGACATCATCCGAATTCGAAAAACGTGTCTCACTTCGCCTTGGATCGATGGCGTCATCACTCATCGAACTCATTACAGGAACGGCGCGCGCTCGTAATCCATTCGTGGATTCACCCCATTCTTGGTGTCCGAAGGCGTCTTGTGCCAGAATGTTCGAGATCCATCCCAGCTCAACCAGAACAGACCAGACGAATCGCTTCTGCATTTGAGTCCTCCGTAACCGATCAGATCGCTTCGACGAACCGCATAAGATTCTTGCTGAATCTATGAATTGCAGCTATCCCAATTGGCATCTGACCGTGGCATCTTCCATCGCAAAGCCGCTCATCAATTGGCGATCCGGAGTCCGCGCGCTGTAAACGCTTAATCTGTCACGGAGTTTTGCGATATCTTTCGTCTGGCTTAGCCCGGAAGGTCAACTCGGTAAATGCCAGGGCTATCTGCAGAGAGGCAATGTCTACTGGCCCATGCACCACTCCGACCAAAATTCCATTCCACAACAACGGAGCTTAGGCCAGTCGTCAACAGCTTGTCGAAAGTAAGCATGTCCCGCGTCGCGGCCATGTGCATCACGTAAATTGCTCCCCGATAGGAAATAATTTCGATCACCCGAAGATTCCCCCGAACGCTCGCCCAACGTGATTTGGCAACAGTTGGCTGATCGGAGCATTTCCGAGCTCGTCAAGAAACCGGCCTACGACTGGGAACTAGACGTCCCAAGAACCTTGAGGCCGATTTCTGTTCGGCAGGCCCCCTCTCCACAGGAAGCATTGAAACAGCTTAGGAGGGCGGTGACTCGATTGCAGAATGAACGAATGACGGCTCGACATCCAATCTTTGGCAAAATGACCCATGACTAGAGGATGCGGCTTCATTTGAGGCACGCTGAGTTGCATCTCATCTTCGTCGTCGCCAAATAAACTGACTTCAGCGTTGCCTATCGTATCCTGAGCACAAGCAGTCTCTCCCATGCCACTCATGATCGATTCCTTGCATCAGTAACGCACAGTCAAATTGGACCGATCCGGACGGAAACAAGTCCCGATTCTCGAAGAAGCTGGATTTCACGTTCTTTACGTCCAATGCGTGGACCTGCCAATTAAAACTGCGAAGTTCCAGCCCGTCAAACTGACCCGGCTTGGTTGTTACCGAATACCCCAGCGAGCCACGTTCAAAGAAACCGGATGCTTCGCTCAGCGATCCGAAAACGGAATGTTGGGGAAGCTTCTCCGCGGCTTGTCCTTCCACCAATAAGTGCGTGTGTCCGTCGTCGCTGGTCAGTTCAATCCTAAAGTGATCATCGTGTTCCTGAACTTGGAACTCGGCGTGACTCTGCATACCAGGGAATAGCCGACCGCCCAGCAACGTATTGATCATGGAGGAGGTGTCTCGACGAGGAACGAAAACGCCTTCCTTCGTCTCTCCGTGATCGTCCCACTCTACGGCGATTCGGTGGGCAGCGTTTTCCGATGAAAGGCCCAGAAACGCTGGCAGAAACTTAGGCCGAAGATGCTTCAATCGAATCAAACACACGCCTGCCATGCCTGATCCATTGACCAGCTTTGGCCGAAAAGGGGCGGGAAGCAGCCGGGTAAGCACATCGGGTTGCACTCGGTAGTTGACCAGAATTCTGCGGTCGATAAGTCCACGGATCACTGGAATTTTCATGATTGGTTCCTTGAAGGACCAACCGCAAGTCAGAGCTGCACTTAACTCGACCGTCACAAGATTCTTGGCTCGGCCGCGGAAGGTCGTTGGATTCTAGATGCTCTCGTGCGTATCGGGTGGGGTTTCGCCGCTTTGACACAATTTCGTTGACTCTCCGCTGCGATCGCATCGATCCCATCTTTCGCCTCTTCGAGGGCGACGCTGAATCAAGCGGGTGTCGTAAGTCCAACACCGTTTGATTGGACTCGGTGATCGTGAGTGGCAACGGCAAGGGGCGCGCAGTAGCATTTTG
>Ga0206876_1206_pt1 | contig 14126 bp, 10 predicted proteins | sample Alteio_BWOrgCont_10_FD_152619 | JGI IMG/M metagenome (GOLD analysis project Ga0206876, IMG submission 152619) | Enriched cells from forest soil in Barre Woods Harvard Forest LTER site, Petersham, Massachusetts, United States -... | ecosystem: Environmental > Terrestrial > Soil > Temperate forest >...
AGGCGTCCTTTTCGAACCACGAGTGGTCGAGGCCGTTTTTGTCGGGTTCGGCGGCGCCGGTGAAATGCCAGCGGCCATCCCAGATTTCCACCCAGGTGTGGTTGCCGCGATTGTCAATCCAGGTGGGGATGCCGGTGAGGCGCGCGGGCACGCCGACGGAACGGCAGGCGTCCACGAGCAGGATGCTCAGGCCGGTGCAGGAGGCGAGGCCGGTCTCGATGGATTCGGAGGGGCTTTGATCGGCGCGGCGGCGCTTGGTGGAGTATTTGACATTGACGAGGCCGAAGAGCTTTTCATTGAGGCGCTGCGCGGCTTCGCCGGGGGTTTTGCAATCGGCGACGAGCGGGGCGCATTTTTCATGGAGCGCCTTGCGCCAATCCTCGCGGGTTTCGTTGATGTTGGCGTAGGGGAGGATGTCGTTGAGGAAAAGCTCGGGGGGAATGCTTTTGGCCCAGGGCGCGCGTTGTGCGACATCGTAGGCGAGGGCCATGTCCGATAGCAGATAGGAAGCTGTCATGGACTTGAGGTCGCGCGCGGGCATGTTTTCCAGGAGAAACTGAAGGCCGGGGCGCTGGGCGGCGGGCGCGTTGTGCAGCGCCTGCTCCATTTGGACGCGGTTGGTGCCGGCCTGAGCGAGGGCCTGCTCCACGGTGTCCGGCCACCAATGGGCGTCATCCCGCGCGTGAAGCGGAAGGGGCAGCAGGGCGAGCAGGAGGGCGGGGCAGAGGAGCGCGGAAAACATTTGCGGCGGCGATTTCTTCATGGAAGGGGACTATACGCCAACTCCGGGGAATTTGGAACCCCGGATTTTAGAAATGCGTAGTGACGGCAGGAGCGCGGCTGTGTCGAAGACCAGCCGCAGCACCATTGGTTGGGCCGGCGGGCGCAAAAATTCAAAGCGGATCGAGAGGCCAACGCGCTGCGGCTGGCCGCCTCCACCCGCGCGCAGCCGCGCTCCGCCTCCGCTTCCCCCGTCACTGACGTATTACGGATTTTATCCTCCCCATGGCGGCTCTTTTCGGCAGAATCAGCCCCATGAAATGTTTGACGGTCATCCTGGTGGTTTTGCCGCTGCTGGGGTGTTCCTGCGATACGGCAAGCCGCCGGCCAGTCCAGCCCACAGCGGCGTATCCTGCAATCTGGTGGCGTCCGGTTTCGGCGGAAGGCGCGCCGGCCTGGGAGATCCTTCCGCAGGCGGCCAAGCCGGGCGAGGTGATCCTTTCCAAGCGCAACGAACTCGGTCTGCTGTCCAATTTCGCCCCGACGCCGTTCGCCTTTCACGGCAAACGCTATGCGAGCCTCGAAGGCTTTTGGCAGATGATGAAATATCCCGAGGATTCGCGTGATCCGCGCGCCACGTTTCCCGGGGTGGAGTGGGCCTTCACGCGGGAGCAAGTCGGGCAGATGACGAGCTTCGCCGCCAAACACGCCGGCGATTTGGGCGAAACGAACATGACCAGGATGGGGATTACGTGGGTGAGTTTTGAAGGCGAACGGATGGAATACCGGCCGGCGGTTCCGGGGAGGCATTATCAACTGATCATGGAGGCGACCCGCGAGAAAGTCCGCCAGAATCCCGAAGTGCGGCGCGTTCTGCTGGCCACCGGAAACCTGGTGTTGAAGCCGGATCATCACCAGGAAGCAAACGCCCCGGCGGCGTGGAAGTATTACGACATTCTCACGCAGATTCGGACAGAATTGCAGCAGCAAAGGTAAACGGGGAGATGGTGCGCGCTGCAGGTTTCGAACCTGCGACCCCTACCGTGTGAAGGTAATGCTCTACCACTGAGCTAAGCGCGCTTCGTCCGACGCCGTCCGACTTTTGGCGTCAGCCGCTTGGGGGATGATGTTCCATGGAAGGGGAGGGGATTGCAAGTTGGAAATGGCTGACGTTGGATGGCGAGTCGGCAAACAGCCGGTGATTGCGGCTGCCGGGTGGGAGAGGCCACAGATTGACACAGATGCGCACAGATTTGGGAATTAGAGTTTTGAGTTTTCCGTTGGGAGGCGGCAAGAATCGCGGCTGGGCTGACTGGGTTGACTTTATTGGCGAATTTGCAGTGTTTTTGAGGTGATGACTGGACGGGCTGGGGAGGAGGTGCGAGATTTGGCGCAGTTGTATGAGAGGTGATTTTTGATGGGATGGACGGGACGAACAGGATGGGAGGCGGCAGGATTAAGATTAGGACAGGAGGATTTGGACAGGATCAACAAGATGGGATCGGAGGACGGCAGGCCGACGAATCCTAGTGAATCGGGCCTAATCCAAGCTAATCCAACCATTTTATGCGCCAAGTTCTCAGGAGGAGGATTTGGATTAAGATTATGACCAAAGATTTTGGGCGGGTGGAGGTTGACAAAATGGGGAGGCGGGTGCATAATGGCCGGGTAATCACTGAATCGCCCTGTCCGCTGATTGCTGAATATGGAGGCTAGAAGATCATCAAATTGGTCAAGACCAGGTGCCGATGGCCGTTTCTGGGCGCGGCGCGGGGTGGTCGCGCCGCCGCGGCGATTCCGGGCTTCATCATGGATGGCGGCATGGTTTTTTTGCGCGGTTTTGCGCGGTGTTTTTTTTGCGTCGCCGGCGTTTGGGCAGTCGGTGGTTTCAGTGGCGACGGTGGTGAACGGGCCGACGATGGGAGTTTGCCCGACTTCGGCAACGCTTTGCGGCCAGGTGAATTCGACGGGCGGGCAGATGCCGGCGGTGACGCTTTATTACGGGCCGGCGAATGGTGGCGGGAATCCGGCCGCCTGGGCGAACAGCGTTTCACTTGGCTATCAGGGCGGGGCGTTTGCGACCAACGTCGCGGGATTGACGCCCGGCACGACTTACTTTTACACGGCCCAGGCGGTGAACGGGGGAGGAACGGCCTGGGCGACGACGTCAGGTTCATTTACTACGATGCCGGTTCCGGTATCGCTTACGCCATACGTGAATCCGTTCATCGGCACGGCGCCGGGCGGTTCGGACTTTGGCTTTGACGGGGATTCCGGGGATGTTTTTCCCGGCGCCGACTTTCCACGCGGCATGTTCCAGTTCAGCCCGGACACGCCGTCGAACATACCCGGCGGATATAATTACCAGGATTCGACGATCAAGGGTTTCAGCCTCCGGCATTTCAGCGGGCGCGGCTGCGATGTCTATCAGGACTTTGCGTTCATGCCGCTGCTTGGCCCGTTGACCGCGTCGCCCGCCACAAGTTCGGCATATCAAACGGGTTTTTACCACACAAACGAGACGGCGTCGCCGGGCTATTACAGCGTGGTGCTGAATGACGGCATCCAGGTGGAGTTGACGGTGACGAAACGCACGGGCATGGCGCGGTTCACTTTCCCGAGCACGAATGCGGCGACCATCACGGTCAACGCCGGATCAAGCATCAACGGCGCGCTGGGGAACACGGGAGTCAGCATCATCGGCACCAACCAGATGGAGGGGCAGGCTTCCGCGTATATCGGCTGCGGCTCGCAGCCTTACACCATTTACTTCGTCGCCCAGTTTGACCATGCGTTCGCGGGTGCCGGGACGTGGAACGGAGGCACGGTCACGGCCGGATCGTTTTCGACCGGCGGTTCGCAGTCCGGGGCGTATTTCACCTTCAACGCGGCGACGAATCCGGTGGTTTATGCGCGGATTGGAATTTCGTTTGTGAGCATTGCGAACGCGCTGACGAACCTGAATGCGGAAAATCCGGGCTGGAGTTTTGCGAACATCCAACTGGCCGCGAACACCGCGTGGAACAATGTGCTGAACAAAATCGTGGTCAGCGGCGGCACGGTGGCGCAGATGCAGGCGTTTTACACGGCGCTGTATCATTGTTATTTCCACCCGAATGTTTTCAACGACGTGAACGGCCAGTACATCGGCATGGATGAGGCGCTCCACACGGTTCCCAGCGGGCATGCGCAATATGAGAACATTCCGGGGTGGGACACCTACCGTTCGGAAACGCCGCTGATTTCGTTCCTCAGTCCGGACGACGTGAGCGACATCATGCAGTCGCTGGTGAATTGGGCGCAGCAGGGCGGCGGCGGGCTGCCGCGATGGGAGCAGGCGAACCGCAATTCCGGCGGGATGATCGGCGACGGCCCGGTGGTGATGCTCGGAACGGCTTACGCGCTGGGTGCCACGAATTTTGACACCAATGGCGCGCTCACCGCCATGAAGTTGAACGCCGGAACGCCAGGAACGATTTCAGACGGCAACGAAGTACGCTACGATTTGAGCGACTACATCAGCCAGGGCTTTGTCGTGGATGACGCGTCCTCGACGCTGGAGTATGCCACGGCGGATTTTTCACTTTCACAATTCGCCGCGGCGCTGGGCGACACGGCGGACTATTACACTTTCCTGCGGCGGTCCGGGAATTGGCGCAATCTTTACAATCCCGCGAATGGCTTTTTGCAGGCGCGGAATTCCGGCGGTTCCTGGCTGGGCGGCATCAGCGCCACGAGCGGTGACGGTTATGACGAGGGCGACGCGGCCCAATACGCGTGGATGGTGCCGTACAACGTCGGCGGATTGTTTGCGGACATGGGCGGGCAGGCCGCGGCGGCGGCGCGGCTGACCACGTTTTTCACCACGGTGAACGGGGGATCGAGCAGCCCGTACGAGTTCATGGGCAACGAACCGTGCGAGGAAGTGCCGTGGGAGTTTGATTACACGGGCCAGCCTTCGGGCACGCAGGCGGCGGTGCGCAACCTGCAACTGCAGTGCTTTACCAACACGCCGGCCGGGCTGCCGGGCAACGATGACGCGGGCGCGCTGTCGTCGTGGTATGTTTTTTCGTGCCTGGGATTTTATCCTTTGATTCCAGGCGTGGGCGGATTTGTGGTCGGCAGCCCGCGTTTTCCGAACGCAGTCATCAACCTGGAGAACGGCAGCCAGATTTCCATCCAGGGCGTCAATGCGTCGGACCAAAATTGTTATGTGCAGAGCATGATGTTGAATGGCACGAACACGACAAGCCTGTGGCTGCCGTTTGCGTTGGTGCGGAACGGCGCGAACCTGGTGTTCACGCTGACCAACGCGCCGACCAGCTGGGGAACGGGCGCGGCAGATGTGCCGCCGTCGTTCGACAACAATCCGATCGTGCCGCTGGGCGCAAGCCTCTCCGCGAACGGGCAGCAGTTGACGCTCTCGTGGCCAAGCTGGGGAACGAATTACGCGGTGTATGCGGCGGCGACATTGCAGGCGCCGGCGCAATGGACGAGGATGACTGCCGCGACTGCGACAGTGAACGGGATGCTCACCATTACTCTGCCGACCGCGAATTCGCCGCAGCAATTTTTCCGGCTCGGGCCGCAATAGACCGCGTCTCAATTCCAAGTCCTGGCCGTCGCGGATGATGGCAAGGCGTCCCGCGATCATTCCCTGCACTTGCGCCCGGTCGCTGCTGAGGGGAAACCGTTCGCCGCGCTTTACTTGGCACGCATTGGCGCGGAACAACGGGTCGTCCACGAGGACGCGGATTTTTTGGAATCGGGCACCTCTATGGCGCCGGGTCGGTGAATTGTTCGAAACGTTGTTGCCAGATTTTCATGAGCGGCACCCAGTCGTTCTCGTCGCCTGCCCTGAGGGCGGCAAAGTAATGCTTTTCCCCGGCGGCATCTGTTGGGACGAAGTCCACGGGTGGAAGTTCCTGGCGGCGCAAGAGTTCACGGAGAAAGAGGCGGGTGACCCGGCCATTGAAGTCGTTGAAGGGATGAATTGAAAGCAGGCGACCTTCAGCGAAGGCGAGGGTTTCCAGCAGCATTTGATCCAGGCGGCCGGAAGTGTTTTCCAGCCGGACATGGAGGTCTTCACCGTACTCCCGCATCAACGCGGCAACTATGCGGGGCGGGGGCGGGCGGTGTTCGCCAACCACGACTTCGGTGTCCCGCCAGCGTCCCGCCCAATCGGGAACGAGGTCTCCACAGATTTTGAAATGAAGCTGGAGGATAAGTTCGGGCGCGAGCGGGCATGGGGATAAATTCCCGGAGGCGATTTCCCGCTCCACGGCCAGCGCGCGTTCGGCGAGGAGCGGCGCGAGTTGGGAGTAGCTCAGGATGCCCCGGCTGGTTTCAATATAACGGGTGGCGCCGCCTGGTGGTGTAGTTTCTCCAGCCATGACTGATCAACCGACTCCTTCTCAAAAGCCATGGACAGCGCGACTTGGCGGGGAATTCTCCGCCAGCGAATCTCCCGCCGGGACTCAGGCTTGAGGTCGCGCCAGTGCTGAATGTTGTCGGTCCATTTCATGCATCATTAGTATAGCCGCATCGGGGCAGAAAACAAAAGGGCAAATCGAAAGGCGCAAATGCTTCACCCCTGCCGGTTCTGGACGTGAAGGAATTCGACGCGCGTGCGGGCCTGGAGGGTGACGCGTTTCAGGCTGGCGGGGAGAAGCGCGAACTGGCCCGGGTGCAATTCCAAGTCCCGGCCGGCGTGGGTGATGACGAGCCGGCCGGCGATCATTCCCAGCACCTGCGCCCGGTCGCTGCTGAGGTGAAACCGCTCGCCGCGCTTCACCTGGCAGGCGTCGGCGCGGAACAGCGGATCGTCCACGAGGACGCGGACTTTCAAAACCGGGTTGCTGGAATAGATGCTGCGGACGACGCCGGGCGCAAAATCTTCAAAGTCAATGCTCGCCAGCGATTGCTCGAGGTGAAGCTCGCGCGGCTTGCCGTCGAGGCCGACGCGGTTCCAGTCGAAGACGCGGTAGGTGGTGTCCGAGTTCTGCTGGATTTCAAAAATCACCAGACCCGCGCCGAGCGCGTGGACGCGGCCGCTGGGCAGGAACATGACGTCGCCCTTGGCCACGGATTCGCGGTGGAAACAATCGGCCACGGAGCCGTCGGCAATCTTATTCTTGAATTCCGCCGGGGTGACGCCGGGGTTGAGGCCGACATAGAGTTCAGCGCCGCGAGCTGCTTCGGCGATGTACCACATCTCGGTTTTCGGCTCGCCGCCGAGCTTTTTGGCCAAAGCGGCGGGCGGATGAACTTGCAGTGACAGCTTTTCCTGCGCGTCGAGAATTTTGACGAGCAGGGGGAAGCTGCCGCCGCTTTTGAAGCCGAGCAGTTCTTCGGCATGATTTTCCATGAGCCAGCGGAGGTCGCGCCCGGCCCAAGGGCCGTTGGCGATGACGCTGGCGTCGCCGGGGCGGTCAGAGATTTCCCAGGATTCGCCGATGACCGCGCCGGGCGGGAGCGGCTTGTGGTAAAGGCGTTCGAGGTTGCGCCCGCCCCAGACGCGTTCCTTGAAGATGGGCTGGAAGGTGAAGGGATACATCAGGCTCAAACGATATTTGGAAGACGCGAATCCAAATCACCAAAATCCGGGTGAACTTTGGGCAGCCAAGAGGGGGTCGTTTGGAACGGGGGACGCAATATCGGTCTCCCTCTCTTCCGTGGAATGGAGGAGAGGGGCGGGGAGAGGAGGGGCAACCATTCGGACCGACACAAACCCCTCTCTCCGGCTCTCTCCCCACTCGTTCCTCGCAGGGTGAGAGGGATCGGAGGTGCTCCGGGAATTCTGGGTTGGGTGGAGAAAGCCATGACGGTTCGTGGACAAGACTTTGCCAGGTTGCGGGGGAGCTGGTCCTGACACAGACGGCTCACGCGGCGGCCTGCTTTTCCAGGATGTGGCCGTGGGCGCGGAAGCGATCGTAGCGCTGTTTCAAGCGTTGCGCCACAGGCACTTTCGCGAGGGCGTCAAGCTGGGCGAGGAGATGCTTCTTGAGCGAGGCGGCGGTGGCGGCGGGGTCGTTGTGCGCGCCGCCGAGCGGTTCGGGCACGACTTCGTCAACCAGGCCGAGTTCGAGGAGATTGCGGGCGGTGATCTTGAGGGCTTCGGCGGCCTTGGCGGCGGCGGCGCGGTCCTTCCAGAGAATCGCGGCGCAACCCTCGGGGCTGATGACCGAGTAATAGGCGTTTTCGAGGATCAAGACGCGGTCAGTCACGCCGATGCCCAGCGCGCCGCCCGAGCCGCCTTCGCCGATGACTGCCGCGATGGTGGGCGATTCGAGCAGCATCATTTCGCGCAGGTTGACGGCGATGGCTTCAGCGATGTGCCGTTCTTCCGCACCTACGCCGGGATAGGCGCCGGCGGTGTCAATCAGCGTAATGATCGGCAGGCCAAACTTGTCCGCGAGGCGCATGAGCCGCAACGCCTTGCGATAACCCTCGGGGTGCGCCGAGCCGAAATTGCGCAGAATATTTTCCTTCGTGTCGCGCCCCTTTTGAGTGCCGATGACCATGACCTTGTGGCCGCCCAGCCGCGCAAAACCGCCGACCATCGCGCGGTCCTCGGAGTAGAGGCGGTCGCCGTGCAGCTCCTGAAAATCCGTGAATGCCATCTGGATGTAATCCAGCGTGAAGGGACGCAGGGGATGACGGGCGACTTGAACACGCTGCCAGGCGGTGAGATTGGAAAATATTTGGCGGCTGGTCTCCAACATTTTTTCTTCGATCTTGAGAATTTCCTCCTCAAAGCTCACGCCATGGGAAGGCACGGGGTGCTTCCTCAGTTCTTCCAGTTTGCGGCGCAGTTCAAAGATCGGCTTTTCGAAGTCGAGCTGGTTCTTCATGTGTTGGTGATTTTAGGTTTTTCGCGGCGTGGCTGCAACGCCGAATTCAGGGCCGTGCGGACAAAAAAAGAGCCAGATTTCTCTGGCTCAGTGATGATGAGGTTAATACGCCCCCACCCGGGCGCTCAGAAGGGTAATGAAGTCAACTATTCCAACGCTGTCCGAACTTCATTACTAGCATAACCTCTCTGCCAACCCTAAACGAACAGCGAAATCCTCACAGGTATAGAGGCCTCAACACCGCATTTCGTTCGGAAATAAATCCATTTATTTCTCGGCCCAATTTGCGAGGCCATCCAAAACTCAAACCGGCTCAACATCCGACCAAATCTTCGTGCGCTCCCGCAGGCGCAACACCCTGGCCAGAGGCGTGTTACCGCCGTCCGCCACCGACATTCCCAGCGCCTTCTCTTTGCCCGCGCCCGAAACCATCACCCAGACTTCCCTCGCGGCGGCGATGGTCCCATAGCCCAAAGTCAACCGCCGGGGCGGTGGTTTCACCGCCGTAACCGCCCTATACACCGCCGGGTCCGCCATCACCTCTTCCGGCTCTCCCGGAAAGAGCGAGGCCACATGCCCGTCTTCACCCATCCCCAGAAACACCATGTCGAGCACCGGCCCTGCGCCGCCGCCTGGCGTCCCTGACGCAACATCGCTCAAGGCCTCGCGTAATGCAAATGGCTCGGGCAATTCCGCCTTGAGCCGGTGGATTTGCGCCGCAGCAATTCCTAAGGGCTTGAACAACAAGTTCATCGCAATGGCATAATTGCTCTCCGGATCGTCTGGCGGCACGCAACGCTCGTCGGCCCAATAAAAATTCATCCCGGAAAATTGCGCAACGCCTGCGCCGCCTGGTGCCTGGGTCTGCCGGGCAAGCTCGCCGAAAAATGTCTTCGCGATCCTCCCGCCGGAAAGCGCCACACTATAAGGCGCCGACGGATCCGGCCGTGACTTTAATTCCTGCAACCACGCGGTCGCCACGGCGGCGGCCAGCGCGGAGTCGCTCGGAAAGGTGAGCCGTTCAAAGGACATCTTGATCGTGTTGAAAACTGCGGCGGCAGTTGCGCCGCAACTACTTGGTGGGCTGCGGGTCGTGCCAGACGTGGCCGCGCTGTGCGAGCAAATCCTCTGACGCCACCGGTCCCCACGTTCCGGCCGAATAAAATTCCCGGTTGGTCAGCGGTTTTCCAGCCCAGCCCTCGCGGACTGAATCCACGATGCCCCAGGCGGTCTCCACTTCGTCGCGCCGGATGAACAACGTGGCGTCGCCGGCCATGGCTTCGAGCAGCAGGCGCTCATACGCTTCCGGCGTGTAGGCGCCGAATTCGGTGTTGTAGCTGAACCACATGCGCACGGGCCGCACGCTCGTGCTCACGCCGGGAACCTTGCCGTTGAACCGCACCGAAATGCCTTCGTCCGGCTGCAGGCGCAATGTGAGCGCGTTGGGGTCCAGCTTTGTGTCGCTCTGGACGGCGAACAATACGTTGGGCGACGGCCGGAACTGGATGCGAACTTCGCTCGCGCTCATGGGCAGGTACTTTCCCGTGCGCAAATAAAACGGCACGCCGGCCCAGCGCCAGTTGTCCACGAACAACTTCAACGCCGCGTAAGTTTCCACATCGGAATCCGGCTTCACCTTCGCCTCTTGCCGGTACCCGGGGCACAGCTTGCCGCCGACCGTTCCGGCGAAATACTGCCCGCGCACCACGTGCTTGGCGACGTCCGCCGGCGTCAGCGGGCGGATGGATTTGAGCATTTTGACCTTTTCGTCACGGATCGCCTCGGCTTCGAGATTGACGGGCGGCTCCATGGCCACGAGCGAAAGCACTTGCAGCAGATGGTTTTGCACCATGTCGCGCAGCGCGCCCGCCTCCTCGTAATAGCCGCCCCGCGAGCCCACGCCGAGGCTTTCGCTCACGGTGATCTGCACATGGTCCACGGAATCGCGGTTCCACAGCCGTTCAAAAATGGAATTGGAAAACCGGAACATCAAAATGTTCTGCACCGTTTCCTTGCCCAAATAATGGTCAATGCGGAAAATCTGCCGCTCGTGCGCATAGCGCGTCAGGTCGGTGTTCAGCTGCTTCGCCGAGGCGAGATCGTGGCCGAACGGTTTTTCCACCACGATGCGCTGCTGCCCCGGCAGGTCGCCCTTGTTCAGCAGTTCCGCCGCGTGCAGCATTTCCACCACCTCCGCAAACTGGCTGGGCGAGGTGGCCAGATAATAAAGGCGGTTCTTCCGCAGCGCCTCATCGGTGAACGCGCCGATCATCCGGCTGAGTTCCTGGTAGGCCGGCAACTCGGAGAAATCACCGCGGCAATAAGAAATGTGCTTGGCAAACTCCGTCCACACCGCGTCGTCCACCGGCTTCGTGCGCGAGAACTGGTTCAGCCCCTCGCGCAGTTCCGCGCGCCAGGAATCATCCGTCTTCTCGCGGCGCGCGAAGCCGATGATGCGGAATTCCGACGGAATCTGCTTTTCCTTGAAAAGGTGGTAAAACGCCGGGATCAGCTTGCGGGCCGTGAGGTCGCCGCTCGCGCCGAAGATCACGATGGTGCAGGGCTCCAGGGTTTTCCGGGCCTGGTTGAGCCGGCAGGCCATCAATTCATCCTGTTCATCTCGTTCCATGGCGGAAATCATCGCCCACGCAGGGCCTGATTTCAACGTTTCTTGTCAAAAAACCTTGGCGGCTTTGCCCGTTTGCGGAGCGCGGTTCTGCGAGCCGCGGCACTTCAGAATGCCGGCGGTCGCCAAAAATTGAACCAACCGCGTTGTGGACGGCGGGCTGCTGCGGGTCACAGACCCGCGCTCCTTCCTGCACTGCCGCATTAAATTAAATAACGCCCGGTGCGAAAATGAAGGTTGCAATTGCCCTTCGCAACGGGCAACTTGGGGCAGGTTCGGGGCGTAGCGTAGCCTGGTAGCGCGCGTGTTTCGGGTACACGAGGTCGTGAGTTCAATTCTCACCGCCCCGACCATTTCCTTCCTCCTTCCAGCCGGGCGCGGTTTTCCCTCGGTTTGTTTTGAAATTCCGGACGCCGGTTTTAACGCAAAGGCGCAGAGACGCAAAGGAGACCCAAAGAACCAGCGGAGAGAAAGGAAGTCGCGCCAGCTTTTGGTGTGCGTGCGCGCAGCGCCGCCTTTCCGCGACCGCAGCACGCCAGCCGAAAGCGGCGCTGCGCGCACGCAATCCAAGACGCTCCGCGAGGCAAGGCATCCACGCGGTTGCTTCCCATCCCAGCCCTGCTAATCTCGCCGCATGCCGCAATCCGCCGCGCCTGCCGCCGCCAACCTGATTCACCCGCTGAAATCCATCGTGGAACGGCTGGAGCCGGCGGCTTTGTTCCCGCGCGGCCAGCCGCTGGAGGTCGAGCTGGGCAGCGGCGACGGCTCATTCCTCGTGAACTACGCGCGCCTGCATCCCGAGCGGAATTTCCTCGGCGTGGAACGCCTGCTGGGACGCCTGCGCAAGCTGGACCGCAAAGGCCGCCGCGCCGGGCTGGAAAACCTGCGCGGCCTCCGCATTGAATCCGCCTATCTCCTGGAATATCTCCTCCCGCGCCGCTCGGCCGCCGCCCTGCACATTTATTTCCCCGACCCCTGGCCCAAGCGCAAGCACCGCAAGAACCGGCTCATCAACGACCGCTTCACCCAGCTTGCCCTTCAGGTGCTGGCCCCCGGCGGCATTGTGTTCCTGCGCACGGACGACTTGGATTACTTCACCCAGATGACCGCCGTATTCGCGGCCAACCCCGCCTTTCAAAAAGTGGAAACCCCCGCCGAGTTAAGCGCCGTGGTGACTGATTTCGAGCGCAACTTCAACGCCCGGGGCATAAAAACCCTCTACGCCGCCTACGTCCCGGTTGCCAGTTGAACCGGCTGCCAGGTCGCGCTGCTTTGAATGGGGCGCGGCGTTCACGCCGTGTCATGATCCACATCTTTCGCGGAGATATTTAAGCAGGAGCTTGGTCTTATTCCCCGTTCATTCCCCAGCCTTTGTCGGCTTCCGCGCCATTCCGCGCGTCCGGCGGGCAGACTCTGAATGTTCACCCTCCACGGAATGCCTTTTGGCCGGATGCTCCCTCCCGTCGCCCCCGGCCCGGCCCGACTTCCTAAACTGCTTTTCGGAGGGCTGAAAGCCCGGAATGTGATAGCCTGGGCTGGAGCGAGCCGCGCGAGCGGAGGCCCAGGGAAGCAACCCCCCGTCATTCCTCAAGGCCTGAAAGGCCGGACCTCGTGTCCGGGTCTCTCTGCCGCCTTACTTTGCCGGCAGCCCGTAAACTTCCAACTCTTCCCAGCAGTTCAACGCCCCGGTGGTGCTGCCCTTGGAGTAGCAGCGCACGTAACGGGCCTTCACGCCCTTGGCGTCGAGGATCTTGCCGCGGTGCGTCTCGAAAAATTCCCGGTCCGTGCCCGCGCCCTGGCCGCACAGGTTTTCGCGGTCATTGTTGAACAGCGTGGTGACGCCGGTCTTGAATTCCGGGTCATCGGACACCTCGACCACCACCGAATGAATGATCTGCACGTAGCGGTGGTCATGCCACATGGCGATCGCGTAAATGGAAAAATCCGCGCCGAGGTCCACCTGCACGTACTGCGCGCCCTTTTTCATCTCCACCGTGTCGCCGTCCACCGCCTCCTTCTTGCCGTCGGTGATCTGGCTCAGTTCGCCGTTGAAGGGCTTGATGCTGCTGGTCACGGGCCGGCCCAGCGCGACATTCTTCACGCCCGCCGGCGCCAGGAACACCTCGTCCTTGCTCGGGATGGGCTCGATGTTCGGGTTCTTGGGGAGATCCTCGGGCGTGCCCTTGAGCGTCGGTTCCGGGAGCTTGATGGGCAGGGGAGCCTTGTCCTCGGCGGTTGCGGTTGCGGCGGTGAGCGCGAGGGCCAGGCCTGCGGCGACGGCCGGGAGCATTGAGGCGGCGAAAATTCTTTTCATAATCATCGTTAGACTGTGCGAAAACCTAGGCGAAACCCGCCCCGCCTTCAAATCCAAAGTTTTTGGCGTCTTTGCGTTCCTTCAGCAATTGCAGCCTGGCCGCCTCCACCACCGCCCGGACCTGCTCCTTCGTCACCTCGGGAAAATCACACCGGAAGGTCTCCACCGAGTCGCCGGCGGCGAGATGGTCGAAGAAGCTCTTTACCGGCACGCGCGTTCCGCGAAACACGGGCTCGCCGCGCTGGCCGGTCGGGTCTTTCTCAATGCACTCCGCGAGACGCCGCGTCGCCTCCTGGATTTCAGCTTTGGAAATCTCCGCCATGTCTCGAACTTGAAGCCGCAAAGTCCTAATATCCGGCCACGCCGTGCTTCTTCATGATCCCGTTCCAGTTGACCAGGCCCTTGGCGTCGTCTTCGAGCGACAAGTCGCCGTCGGGGTAAAGCAGGCAGTCCATGCTTTTGAAGTCCTGGCGCATTTTGGCGATGTGCACGTTCAGCGCCGTGATTTCGCTGAGGACAAATTCCTCGCGCCACTTCTTCAGCAGCACATGCAGTTCCTGCTGGATTTTCTTTTTCATCCGGGCCGCCTCTTCGCGGACTTCCACCATCGCGT
>Ga0206876_1207_pt1 | contig 14101 bp, 10 predicted proteins | sample Alteio_BWOrgCont_10_FD_152619 | JGI IMG/M metagenome (GOLD analysis project Ga0206876, IMG submission 152619) | Enriched cells from forest soil in Barre Woods Harvard Forest LTER site, Petersham, Massachusetts, United States -... | ecosystem: Environmental > Terrestrial > Soil > Temperate forest >...
GCTCGACCGTGCCCCGAAAATCGCGGCGGCCGGGCCAAGAGGGGCCTACACCGAAGGTTGGGTTGTTCCATCCTCGTTGAGCAATTTACAGCCGACCGCGCCAGCTTCCGGATCTTCCGGAGAAAGTCAATCATTGCGTCGAGCGCTTGCGGCAGCACGACCGTGTCATTGTTCAACAAGAGAACATAGGTTCCGCGAGCCCGATCGAGCCCCCTGTTGTTCGAGTACGTGTAGTGCCGGTTGACGTCATTTCGCAGCAGGCGCACCTCAGGAAACGTTTCGGACACCATCTGGCTTGTCCCGTCCGTGGAGGCGTCGTCAACAAGGATGATTTCATACGCCTCCCTCGGGGGGTTCTCATAAATCGACCGCAGGCAGTGTCGCGTTAGCTCGAGCGTCTTGTAGCAAGAGATGATAATCGTCAGCGCGATGTCGGAATGCCCGATCTCACTGCCGATCCGTGGTTTGAGGCCGCTCATGCATTCTCATCCAACGTGCACTCTTGTGGCAGTAGTGGGAACGGTGAATCAGGCCCAGCCGAGACTCGGAATTTAAGGAAAATCGAGATCGCATACACAGAATTCACATTGTGGTTGACGCCTTGCGACTCGCTTCGCTCGACGCTTCGCTCGATCATCCGCAGCCTCGCCGCAAGCCTCGATGCGGTGGAGTTCGAACCGCACATCACCGTCTATTGCGGCCCATCAACCGACGCGGAGGTGCGCGCAGTCGCGCACGTGATCGCCAAGCAGTTCTCGCAGGTCGAGCTGACCGCAGATCGACTGTGCCACACGGAGCGCTATACCAAGACGCTATTTGTGCAGTTTCATGAATCCATCGCTGTACGACAGATGTTCGAGGTCGCTGCGAAAGGCTACTCTCGCCAATCGAACTATATCCTGAACCCGCATCTAAGCCTGCTATATAAGACCCTGCCCGAGACCAAACGACGGGAGCTCTGCGAGACGCTCGATGTTCCAATGGGCGCTTATAAATTCGATCGCATCCGAATGATCGAAACGGAACTACCGATCGAGGACGCTGGCCCGGTCCGGCGCTGGCGAGTGGTTTGCGACGAGGCCACCGGGGGACAGTAGTCAACGAACTGCGAGCGCCAACTGGAACTTGAAGCGAGCGCGGCGCTGCGATTCTCAAGGTGGCTGACGCGGCAAGACAATCGCCTCCGTGATCGGCCGCCGCTCACCTACCCTAGCGAGAGCCAGCCGCGCCAGCGGCATCGCGAGGGCCGTGCTGAAGAGCGCCATGAGGACCATGGCCGCGAAGATTCTCGGAGAGATGATCCCGGCGTCCAGCAGAACGGTCAGAACGATTAGTTCCGTCAGACCCTTAGCTTGCAGCAAGGATCCGAGGCCGAGACCAAACGACCATGTTTCGCCAAAAGCCCGCGCCGCCACGGCGGTTCCGCCGATGATGCCGATCGCGCCGACACCGATCGCGATCGTAAAAATTTGTAGCAGAGCTGGGGAACTCAGGTCGATCAGGGTCCGCATGCCGGTTAGCGCAAAGAAGAAGGGCATCAACAGCGCGACCGTCATGACTTGCAAACGATCAAGGATCGGCTTGTGTAAATTGGCGGGGATGATTGCCCCGATGAGAAAGGCCCCGATGATGAAGTGCAGTCCCATGAGGTCGGTTGCCAGCGCGGACGCGATCGTAGCGGCGCCTACCACCACTGCTCCCCGCGTGCCAACCCCCTCGTCCGGATCCTGCATGCGGGCCGTGACCATTCTGGCAAGCGCGGGCCGCACGACCCGAACTATGAGAAAGAGATAGACCGGCACCAAGACCAGAAGGTAGACCGCAGTCACTCCGTGACCGTGTTCGGCATGCCCCGCCGCCGCAGCTGTCAGAAGAACCCCGAGCAATATCCACAAGGCGATATCGTTGACTCCGGCCACGCCGAGGGCGAGTTGGCCTATGCGGCTGCCGAGCCAGTTCATTTCGCCCAAGATCGCGCCGAGGACCGGAAGGGCCTTCATAGTAAGGGATATTCCCATAGCCGCGATGAATACGGCAGGACTGACGCCGGGGAGGAGCTCCTCGGGATAGCGCCCCAGAATCCAGTATCCGGCGAGACAGCCTAGCGACAGCGGGACGGCAACGTTCGCGATGGCCACGGGCCAGAATGCCCGCTCCTTGCCGTTGAAAATGGCCGGATCGACGTGCAGGCCGGAAATCAGACCGAAAATCAGCACCGCGACGGACGCAAGTCCAGTCAGCGACGACAGGGCAGCCGGGCTGGCGAAAATTTGAAAGTAATCCGGGGCCACTTTGCCAAAAAACGAGGGACCTAAGGCAATGCCGACCATGATCTGCATGGCGACGAGCGGCATCAGGCCTTTCAGGCCAGACACACGTAACAATACTACCGGAACAGCGATAATAACAAACGCTTGCAGCAGGAAGATGGAACTAGGGGTCAGCAGGTCGGAATCCTTCCTATGCTCTCACAACGCGCCATGCGCCGTGACGACTCGCTTGACCGTCAGGAAGATGATCTTTAGATCGAGCCCGATCGTCCGCGTCCGGACATATTCCAGATCCAACGCCATCGTTTCACCCCAACTGAGCAATTTGCGACCGCTGATCTGGGCGAGGCCTGTGATCCCTGGCTTGCAGGTGAACCTGATCATTTCCTCCGGCGTGTGATATTGCAGCACTTCAAGCGCCTCGGGACGCGGCCCGACGAGCCTCATATCCCCGACCATGACGGACCACAGGTTCGGGAGCTCGTCGACGGAGAGCTTGCGCAGCATGCGTCCGACGCGGGTGATGCGTGGATCATTCTCGACGTGCGGATACTGGCTGCGGAAGTCCTCTCTCGCATACGCGCTGGGATAGTAGGTCGGAAAGCGCGTTGGCGCGTCCCGGTACATGGTGCGAAATTTGATCAGCGTGAAATAGGCCGGCACATAGTATTCGGCGTCCCGGTCGTAGCCGCCCGGCGGCGGATAGAGATCCATGCGTCCTTCGAGATCGCGCACGCGCACGCGAACCGAGCGCGCAGGCCGTCTATGCCGGAAAAGCACCGGTCCGGGAGAGTCCAGACGAATCAGGACCGCTATCGCCAGCATCAGAGGCGTTGCGACGATCAGTCCGACCGATGCGAGCGCGATCTCGAAAACCCGGTAGGCGGCCTCGGCGATACCGCTCGACTCAACCTTTGAGGCGGGGACGCGGATGACAGGAATCTTTCCCAAACGCGCGGGTCTCGGATCCAGTTCAGGATCAGCGATCGCCCTCGATTCCTGGCGCGGGACGCCATCGCCAAAGGCCTCCGGAATCGCCTTCATCTGGGACATCGCCTCGACCCCGATTTCCCGAGGGCGGAGTGTGCCCGCCGCCTGACGTTCGCGGATACGGTCGCCGCGTCGCGGTCCCGATCCTCCAGGACTTGCACGACCGTCGAGCTCGCGTCATTTGCGGGCAACGCCAAATATCCCGGCGAGCCCCTTCGTCCCCGATCACGCACGATTCAACTCCAGCCGATCGCCAGGAGCTTCCTCCGTATGTCCGAACAGCGAAGGCCGCGGGCGCCCGACCCGTGGCCTCCCCTTCGTCGTTGGGCCAAGCTATCGCTAGCCGGCCAGAGACGCCGACCACTTTTCGAAGTACGACTTGCTCAATCCCGACAGCGGCAAACCGATCGGCAGTCGGGATCGGCCGTATTTGGAAAACTCGAGATATTTCTTGATCTCCTTCAGATCGTCGGCGTTGGTCAGTTGCAGGTCCTCATTGACGAAATGAATGACCCCGCCCCGCTTCACCGCCGTCTCGAGCATCCGGTTACGGTCGTCCTCATCTTCGGGCAGCGCGAAGATGCTGTACATGATGACATTGCACTCACGGTCTTGGACCAGGTGCCACAACGTCGGCAGGTGCATCATATCCTCGAGGTCAAACAGTTCATAGTTGAACTCCAGGCTCTTCTTCTTGGAGTAATCCACCAGCATATAACGCTGCAGGTGCACCGGTATGCCGTAGGTCGACGCCGTGTTGTTAGCGACATAGAAGATATTCGGCTTGCCGTTGGCGAAAGCCTTTTCCCGGGGCGGCCGGGCGGCAAGCGCTTCTTCCTCTTCTTCGGTGTCGGGAATCAAATGGAAATAACCAGCCGGAATCTTGCGGCCAAGATAGTCGCCATAGATCCCTTCCGAGATGCGGAAATCCATGCTGACTCGGGTTCGTCCTGTGGTGTTGGGGCGGCCCGAGCCGTGGATGTTTTCCTGGGTGAAGAAGCAGCCGCTGCCCGGACCCGCCTTGATCTGCCAGCTTTCCTTGCCGAAGAGCTCTGTCATCTGTTGCATGTTGAGGCGGTTCTCGATCGCTTGTTTGATCAACTCACGCGACCTCTTGATGCCAATGATCTGCATGGATCGGCTTCGGTCTTCGTCCGCCGTCACGTCAACGAACGGCAACCACATGCTGCGCGAAGCGATGCCGTGACCATATAGCAATCCAGTATGATACGGGAAAAACAACTCCGGCGTGGTGGGAAGCATAATGCGGACGTTCATGAAACGCTGCACGGCGACCGGAAGTCGCAACTTGCCCTGAGTCACGACCTGTTCGCGCACGAAACGGTTCAGCATCCGGCGAAACTCGGGCAAGTTCGTATCCGCGCAGAGCTGCTTTGTGACGGTGTACACCTCACCGAGCGGGACGCTCTCGTGCAGGTAACTGAGATCGTCCAGCTTATATCCCATGCCGCGCACGCGGTCGAGGATCCACTCGTTAAACGGGTATTTTGAGTTGTCCCACGAATAAACCTTCGCGTCCCACACCGTCGTCAGGCTGAGTTCCAGCGCCGCGTCGATGTCGTTTGCGGCGACTAGTGGTTCTGTGATGTGCTCAGTCATGCCATTCCACTTTCATTTAGCGTTAAATTGCTGCGCCCCAGTAAAGCTGCTAAAGCTGCGCCCCAGTAAAGCTGCTAAAGCTGCGCCCCAGTAAACACGTGCACACGTCCGCCACTTCAGCGCCAGAACATGGCCGGACTAAGGCGAAATCGCACTTTTCTTGACGAAAGTTCCGAAACGTTCCGCCGCGGCGTGATGAAAGGGTAGCTCGGTTGTAGACAGTGGTTGTGACACTCCAACTTTGCGAATACTTAGCAGTTTTCTTTCTTGCAACTTCGACATAACTTTGGTGTTGGTTCGTTCCACGCCGCCTCGCATCGGCCCCTCAAAGCGGCCAGATTGGGGCGGCTGCCCCGTGTCCGGTCGAACGCGAACGGCCGCCGCAGAGCCGGGGCCTAACTGTCCCCCGCGGGTGCAGAAGGGCGGTTGAAAACGGCAATGGCGCGCGATCGTCCCCGAGATCCATGAAACCGGCTAAGCGTCAACGGCGGGCCGGACTGGCGCCCATATCGGCCGAGATCGCGCGCGAGGCTTCGAGAACCAGCGCCCCAAGTTGCGCCATCCGCTCGTCGCCAATCCGCGCCGTTGGGCCCGAGGCCGAGACAGCGGCGACAACGTCGCCCGTTTCGTCGAAAATCGGCGCGGCAATGCAGCGGAGCCCGATCGCATGCTCCTCGTCATCGACTGCGTAACCGCAAGCGCGCACGCGTTCCAGGTCGGCGCGCAACGCCGACGGAGAGGTGATCGTCTTGACCGTCAGGCGCGGCATGCCCCGTTGATGCAGAATCTTGGACAGCCTCTTGTCCGAAGCCGCAGACAGAATCGCCTTGCCGACTGCCGAGCAATGCAGCGGCACGCGCGTTCCGGGCCTTGCGAAGGCGCGCATCATCTGCCGGCATTCCACCTGCGAGAGGTACACCGCTTCGCCTTCATCCTCGACCGCGAGATTGACCGTTTCTCCGCCATCTTCCATTAGATGGCGCATATGGGGTCTCGCGACGCCGGCGAGGGTGCGGGTCCTGGTGAACGTGCAACCGACAACGAAGGCCTGAACGCCCACCGACCAAAACCGCCCTTCATGAGTGAAGCGGACGTAGCGCTCCTGCTCGAGCGTCGTCAGCAGCCGATGCGCCGTCGACGCCGGCAGCCCGACCTGTTGGGCGAGATCGGTCAGGGTCGCTCCATCGTCGGACGATTCCGCGATCCGGTTGAGAAGCGCCAACGCGCGAACGAGCGACTGCACCTGATCGCCGCCGGCGCGCGCGGCCGGCCGCGCCCGGCTTGGCGTTCCCGCGAGATTCTTTTTCACGGCCTGTCGTTCCATCGATACCCTCCCCCGCCGGACCTGAATGTCCCGGAAATGCAAAACAACGAGTAAACACCGACTAGCGCACGGCTGCTTTCCACGATACGGGAAAATAGCGATGAGGGCCGTTCTTCACGCTCATTGGAAGTGATTAAGCTGTTGTAATATGGTGATTATTACTGAGGTTTCCGGCATACGGAAATGATCCCACAATGCCGACGGAATCTGTCATGCTGTGTTCGAAACGTAGGCTCATGGGAGGATCGAGATGGCTCGAATGAATGCAGTGGACGCCGCAGTGCTCGTGTTGGAGCGGGAACGCGTTTCGGTGGCTTTCGGCGTGCCGGGCGCCGCGATCAATCCGTTTTACGCCGCGATGCGCAAGCGCGGCTCCATTCGTCACATTCTGGCGCGCCACGTCGAGGGCGCTTCGCATATGGCCGACGGCTATACGCGCGCTAAACCCGGCAATGTCGGCGTTTGCATCGGCACCTCCGGGCCCGCCGGCACAGACATGATCACCGGGCTCTACGCCGCCGCCGCCGACTCGGTTCCGATCCTTTGCATCACCGGACAGGCGCCGCGGGCGAGGCTCTACAAGGAAGACTTTCAGGCGATCGATATCGAATCGATCGCCAAGCCTGTCGCCAAATGGGCCGTCACCGTTCGCGAGCCGGCTCTCGTGCCGATGGTCTTCCAGCAGGCGTTCCACGTGATGCGCTCCGGGCGCCCTGGGCCGGTGCTGATCGATCTGCCGATCGACGTGCAAACTGGGGAGATCGAATTCGACATCGAGACCTATCAGCCCCTCCCCGTCTACAAGCCCGCCGCGTCGCGGCCGCAGGCGCGACGTGCAATCGAGATGCTGAACGCGTCAGAGCGGCCGCTGATCGTCGCAGGCGGCGGCGTCATCAACGCCGACGCCAGCGACCTCCTGGTGGAGTTCGCCGAGCTGACCGGCGTGCCGGTGATCCCCACCTTGATGGGCTGGGGCGTGATTCCCGACGACCACGACCTGATGGCCGGCATGGTCGGGCTGCAGACCAGTCACCGCTATGGCAACGCGAATTTCCTGGAGTCGGACTTTGTGCTCGGGATCGGCAACCGCTGGGCCAATCGTCACACCGGCTCCATCGACCTCTATACGAAGGGCCGCAAGTTCGTGCATGTCGACATCGAGCCGACGCAAATCGGGCGCGTGTTCGGACCTGATTTCGGCATCGTCTCCGACGCCCGCGCCGCGCTCTTGCTGTTCATCGAGGAGGCCCGCGCGATGAAGGCCGCCGGCGAGCTCAAGGACCGTTCAGCCTGGGCCGCCAAATGTCTGCATCGCAAGAAGAACATGCTGCGGCGCAGCCATTTCGATCATGTCCCGCTCAAGCCGCAGCGCGTGTATGAGGAGATGAACGAGTGCCTAGACCGCGACACGTGCTATGTCACGACCATCGGACTGTCGCAGATTGCGGGCGCCCAGTTTCTGCATGTCTATAAGCCGCGCAACTGGATCAACTGCGGGCAGGCAGGTCCCCTTGGCTGGACGCTTCCCGCCGCGCTCGGCGTCCGCGCGGCGGATCCAGACCGCAAGATTGTGGCGCTGTCGGGCGATTACGACTTCCAGTTCATGATCGAGGAGCTGGCCGTCGGCGCGCAGCATAAGCTGCCCTATCTGCATGTCGTGGTGAACAATTCTTACCTCGGCCTGATCCGTCAGGCGCAGCGGGGCTTCCAGATGGACTTTGAGGTCAGCCTCGCGTTCGAAAACATCAACGTCGAGCCCGAAGGCGACGCTGTGGCGGGTTACGGCGTGGATCATGTCGCGGTCGCCGAAGGCCTCGGCTGTAAGGCGATCCGGGTGAAGAGCGCCAACGAATTCAAGGACGCCTTCGCCAGGGCGCAGACGCTGATGAATGAGCATCAGGTGCCGGTCGTGCTCGAATTCATTCTCGAGCGGGTCACCAACATCTCGATGGGCACAGAGATCGACAGCGTCAACGAGTTCGAGGAGATCCTCTGTCTCGATCCCTCGCTGTCGATCCGCAAGGCCCAGGACATGCGGACCGTCGAGGCGCCCGCCAAGCTGGTGGATGCATTTGCGGAGAAGCGTTGAACGGAAGCCGATTTTCTGCTCCCGGCCGGTCGCCCGGCCGACGGCGAAGGAGGAACCATGCCGAGATTCGCAGCCAATCTGACCATGATGTTCACCGAACTGCCGTTCCTCAGCCGTTTCGCCGCGGCCGCCGAGGCGGGGTTCGACGCCATCGAGTTCCTGTTCCCGTACGAGTTCGATAGAACCGAGCTCGCAAGCCTGCTCACAGCCAACGGGCTGACGCTCGTGCTGCACAATCTGCCCGCCGGCGACTGGGCCGCCGGCGAGCGCGGCATCGCATGCCATCCCGACCGGGTCGCGGAGTTCCGCTCGGGCGTCGAACGGGCGATCGACTACGCCTCAACGCTCCATTGTCCGAAGGTAAATTGCCTTGCCGGCATCCTGCCCGACGGCGTCGCCGCCGATGCGGCGCGCGCCACGCTGATCGAGAACCTAGGTTATGCCGCGAGCAAACTCCAAGCCGTCGGGATCGGGCTCTTACTGGAGCCCGTCAACACCCGCGACATTCCAAAATTCTTCGTCGACCGCACGCGGCCGGGGCTGGACATCATCGCCGCGACGGGCTCCGACAATATCAAGCTCCAGTACGACATCTACCATGCGCAGGTGATGGAGGGCGATCTGGCTCGCACCATCGAGACCGAGTTCGACCGCATCGGCCACATCCAACTCGCCGACAATCCGGGCCGCCACGAGCCGGGCACCGGCGAGATCAACTACCCGTTCCTCTTCCGCCGCATCGACGAGCTGGGCTACCGCGGCTGGATCGGCTGCGAATACAAGCCCGATAGCACGACCACGGCGGGCCTCAGCTGGTTTGCTCCTTACCAACCTAAACGGCAGGCCAGGCAGGCTGCGCAATCCCACTCTTCCTGACTTCGGAGCAAGGTACATGAGCAACATCGGATTCATTGGCTTGGGGATCATGGGCCGCCCCATGGCGGGCCATCTCATTGCCGGCGGGCACAAGCTTTTTGTTCACGGTCACGGGACGCCGCCGAAAGAGCTGCTGGAGAAGGGCGCCGTCGCCTGTTCGAGCGCCCGCGACGTCGCGCGCGGCGCCGATGTCATCATCACCATGGTTCCCGACACCCCGAACGTCGAAGATGCGCTTTTCGGCCCCGATGGCGTCGCCGAGGGCCTTTCGCCAGGCAAGATCGTCGTCGACATGAGCAGCATCTCGCCGATCGCGACGAAGGAGTTCGCCAAGCGGATCAACGCCCTCAATTGCGACTACCTCGACGCGCCGGTCTCCGGCGGCGACGTCGGCGCCAAGGCGGCGAGCCTGACGATCATGGTCGGCGGTCCCGAGCGGGCGTTCGAAAAAGTGAAGCCGATCTTTGAGCTGATCGGCAAGAACATCACGCTTGTCGGCGGCAATGGCGATGGGCAGACCACCAAGGTCGCCAACCAGATCATCGTCGCGCTGACGATCGAAGCGGTCGGCGAAGCGCTGGTGTTCGCCGCCAAGGCGGGCGCCGATCCGGCGCGCGTGCGCCAGGCTTTGATGGGCGGCTTTGCGGCCTCGCGCATCCTCGAGGTGCATGGCGAGAGAATGGTGAAGCGCAATTTCGAGCCAGGCTTCCGCATCGCTTTGCATCAGAAGGATCTGAACCTTGCGCTTCAGGGCGCGCGCAGTCTCGGCGTCAGCCTGCCCAACACCGCGACCTGCCAGGAGCTGTTCAACGCCGCCGTCGCCGCGGGCGGCGCGGCCTGGGATCATTCGGGAATGGTGCGGGTTCTGGAGCGCCTGGCCTGCCACGAGATCGGCCAGCCGGTCGCCGCCGAATAGGGAGACGCGGCCCTGGGGGCCGTCCCTGGCCGCGTCTTTGAATGCAACGGGAGGGACCCAACGCCATGGATGAGCGCGCGCTCCTGCGGCGGATGTTCGATGCGGCCGTGCAATCAGCCGCCGCGGACGCGGTTGTCCCCCCCAATCTGCCCCAGCCGCCGGCCGGCCGCACGATCGTCGTCGGCGCAGGCAAGGCCGCTGCCGCGATGGCGCGCGCGGTCGAAGCGCACTGGCCGGCGGACCGGCCGCTCAGTGGTCTCGTCGTCACCCGCTATGGCCATGGGGTCGCACCGCTCGCTCGCATCGAGGTGGTCGAGGCTAGCCACCCGGTGCCGGACGCTGCGGGCCAGGCCGCTGCGGCGCGCATCCTCGATCTTGTGCGCGGCCTCAGTCCAGACGATCTTGTGCTTTGCCTGATCTCCGGCGGCGGGTCTTCGCTGCTGTCGCTTCCCGCTCCCGGCATCGAGCTGGCCGGCAAACAGGCGGTGAATCGCGCCTTGCTGCGTAGCGGCGCAACGATCGACGAGATCAACTGTGTCCGCAAACATCTCTCGGCGATCAAGGCCGGCCGGCTTGCCGCCGCAGCCGCGCCCGCTGAGGTCGTCTCGCTCATCATCTCCGACGTGCCTGGCGACGACCCTTCGGTGATCGCCTCAGGTCCAACCGTGCCGGACGCCACCACCCTCGCCGACGCGAGGGCGGTGCTGATGCGCTACGGTATCGACCCGCCGCCGTCCGTTGCGGCCCGGCTCGCCGATCCCGAAGCAGAAACGCCCAAACCCGGCGACCCGGTTTTCGCACGCACGGCGACTCGCATCATCGCCGCGCCGCAGGCGTCGCTTGAGGCGGCCGCGCTCGTCGCCCGCAAAGCAGGGGTCGAGCCGCTGATCCTCGGGGATTCCATCGAAGGCGAAGCAGTGGAAGTCGGCCGCGTCATGGCGGGCATCGCCCGTCAGGTCGCGCTGCATCATGAGCCGGCGCCGCCGCCCTGCGTGTTGATCTCCGGCGGCGAGACGACCGTGACCGTGCACGGCCATGGACGCGGCGGACGCAATGTCGAGTTTCTGCTGGCCCTGGCCATCGAACTGAATGGATTGCCCGACGTCTATGCGCTGGCCGGCGACACCGACGGCGTCGACGGGGCCGAGGAGGTCGCCGGCGCCATCGTCGCGCCCGATACGCTCGCGCGAGCGAAGGCTCTCGGCGTAAGCGCCAAGGCGCGCCTGGCTGACAATGACGGGCACGGGTTTTTCGAGGCGCTCGGCGATCAGGTCATCACTGGCCCCACGCTGACCAACGTCAATGATTTCCGCGCGATCCTGATCAGCGCATAAGGGGCAGCCGACAAGATGGCCGTGGCATGAGGCCTTGAAAAGGCAGAGACTGGAACAAAACAAAAATAAGGGACGCCAGGGAGAGCACAAATGTTCCAACAACTTCTGACCCCGGTCGGGGACAGCCTCGGCCTTTCGTTTCTCGTCGCGGTCCTGCCGATCGTCGCGGTGCTCGTCCTTCTCGGCGTCTTGCGGAGGCCGGCGTGGCAAGCGGCCCTGGCCGCCCTCGTCACAGGGCTGATCGTCGCCGTCGCGGTCTGGCAGATGCCGGTCGGGCTCGCGCTCAACTCGGTCGCGGCCGGCGCCGTCCTTGCGCTTTGGCCGGTGATGTGGATCGTCGTCAATGCGCTGCTCCTCTACAACATCGCGGTGAGGTCCGGCCGGTTCGACGCCTTCCGCGCCTGGGTCATCGAGCATCTTCCGAACGACCGGCGCGTGGTGCTGGTCGTCATCGGCTTCTGCTTCGGCGCGCTGCTTGAGGGCATCGCCGGGTTCGGCACGCCGGTGGCGATCACCAGCTCGCTGCTCATTCTCGTGGGCTTCCCGGCGCTCGAGGCGCTGGTCTTCGTGCTGATCTTCAATACGGCGCCGGTCGCCTTCGGCGCGCTGGGCGTTCCTATCACGGTGCTCGGCGCGGTCACCGGCCTTCCGGCGACTGCGCTCGGCGCGATGGTCGGCCGTCAGTTGCCCGTCATGGCGCTGATCCTGCCGTTCTATGTCATGGCGATCTACGGCGGCATGCGCTCGGTCCGCGCGCTGTGGCCCGTCCTGCTCGTCGCGGGCGGCAGCTTCGCGGCGTCGCAATTCATCACCTCGAACTTCCTCGACTACGCGCTGACCGACGTGCTCGCCTCGCTCGGCTCGCTCATCGTCACGCTGCTGTTCCTGCAGGTCTGGCATCCGGCGCCCGACCCGGAATTCCGGATCACAGAAGCGGCGCTTGCTCAGGAGGCAACCTCAACCGTCGCTCCCTGGCAAGGCTGGCTGCCCTGGCTCATCGTGTCGGCGGTCGTCATCGTCTGGACGCATTTCGGCTGGGCTGCGATTGGCCAGCAGAATATCCCTTGGCCGGGGCTGCACAATGCGATCTCGATCACGTTGTACAACAACAAGCCCTATGCCGCCGTCTGGGCGTTCCAGCCGCTAGGCACTGGAACCGCGATCCTGGTGGCGGCGATCATGACGGCGGTCCTCGACCGACTTTCGCCGATGGCTTTCCTCGAATGCGTCGCCAAGACCTTCGCGCAGTTGTGGCTTGCGATCATCACCGTGATGCTCATCGTCGGGCTCGCCTATCTGATGAACTATTCCGGACTCGCCTACACGCTTGGTTACGCGGTCGCCTCCACCGGCTATCTCTTCGTCCTGCTGTCCCCCTTCCTCGGATGGGTTGCGGTGATGCTGTCCGGCAGCGATACGTCGGGCAACGCGCTCTTCGGCAATCTGCAGGTCGTCGCCGCGCGTCAGCTGAACCTGAATCCGATCCTGTTCGCTGCTGCCAACTCGTCCGGCGGGGTGATGGGCAAGATGATCTCGCCACAGAACATCGCCACCGGCGTTTCGTTGACCAACCTCAAGGGCCACGAGGGCGTGGTGTTCGCGCGCACCTTCATTCACAGCATAGTCTTGACCCTGCTGCTCAGCGTTCTGGTCGTGCTCCAGCAGTTCGTCTTTCCCTGGGTCATTCCGACTGTGGGAGGCGTTCAGTGATTACGATGCCTCCGCCGGACCAGGCGGTTCTTGCCCGCCGCGCAGAGATTGTCGCGGCTCTGCGCCGGATCGTGCCCGGAGAAGGCGTGATTGACGCCGAACATGAGCGTCGCGCCTTCGAATGCGACGGACTGACTGCCTATCGTCAGCTGCCAATGGTGGTCGTCCTGCCGGAAACGACTGCCCAGGTCGTCGAGGTGCTGCGCTATTGCTCGGCAAACAATGTGAAGGTGGTGCCGCGCGGCGCGGGCACTTCGCTCTCCGGCGGCGCGCTGCCGCTCGAGGACGGCGTGTTGCTGGGGCTCGGCAAGTTCAACCGCATCCTCGAGATCGACATCGCCAATCGTTGCGTGGTCGTGCAGCCGGGGGTGACCAATCTCGGCATCACCCATGCCGTCCAGGCCCATGGATTGTACTACGCGCCGGATCCCTCCAGCCAGATCGCCTGCACCATCGGCGGCAATGTGGCGGAGAATTCGGGCGGCGTGCACTGCCTGAAATACGGCCTCACCACCAACAACGTCATCGGCATCGAGATGGTGACGATGGATGGCGAGGTCGTGCGCCTCGGCGGCAAGCATTTTGACGCCTCGGGCTACGATCTGCTTGGCGTCATGGTCGGCTCCGAAGGGATGCTCGGCGTCGTCACCGAGGTGACGGTGCGCGTCCTGCCCACGCCGCCCGGAGCGCGGGCGTTGATGATCGGCTTCCCCAGCGTCGAAGGCGCCGGAGATTGCGTCGCCGCAGTGATCGGCGAGGGCATCATTCCGGGCGGAATGGAGATCATGGACCGCCTCGCAATCGAAGCGGCGGAGGCTTTCGTCCACGCCGGCTATCCGCTTGACGCCGAAGCGCTGCTGATCGTCGAACTCGACGGCTGGGCCGAGGTGGACCACCTGATCGCCGCCGTCGAAGCGATCGCCGCGCGGCACGGCGCAACCTCATGCCGCGCCAGCCGGTCCGAAGAGGAGC
>Ga0206876_1131_pt1 | contig 14002 bp, 11 predicted proteins | sample Alteio_BWOrgCont_10_FD_152619 | JGI IMG/M metagenome (GOLD analysis project Ga0206876, IMG submission 152619) | Enriched cells from forest soil in Barre Woods Harvard Forest LTER site, Petersham, Massachusetts, United States -... | ecosystem: Environmental > Terrestrial > Soil > Temperate forest >...
ACGGGAAGCCGCTCTCCTGGAAGAAGTTGATACTACCGGCACTGCTGCGATGGGTTCCTGTCCCGTATTGCAATGCGAGGGCACTCAGCACGCTGAATTTGTAGCTCGTAAACAGTGTCAACGTCAGTTCGTGCAGATCTTCATTCTGTTGCCACAGGCTCGTTGCATACATGGCCGCCAGCAACGGCAGATGAAACGTAAGGGCGTCGCCACCATCGCTGAGTACCTCGGAGATGTTTCCCCACCGAGGTCCGTGCAGTTCGGTGTCGTGGGCAACGCGGCTGTCAGCGTTGTTACGCAGAATCGCAGCTCCTCCCGCGGCAGTCCCTAAAAAGAAAACATTGTCCCACGTTGCGAGTTCTTCGAGATCGTCTTTCAACCTCGTTGGCATGCGATGAAAATCGCTGAAGAGGTTCAGTTGCTCGTTCTCCGCTAGCGGAGACGATTGATCCGTGGATGTTGAGGAACTCGATGCGCCGAACGGCTGAAGTTTGTGTGGAAGCGACGTCGGCGGTGGTTTTCGCGGTTCGACAGCGCCGGTTTCCGCGGGGCCGAATTCGTTCTCTTCTGTTGGCGTGGCCTTAAACGGATTCGGCCTGACACGTTTTGTCCGTTCCGCGAACCGCGGTTGAATTGACGGTCGGGTTGTCATCAGGGGAGGGGCGATCGAGTCCTGGTCGGTGTGCGAAACCTCGACGCGGTGCGAGATGCATCCAAAGAAGAATATTTGAGACGCCGCCAATCCGAGTGAAATCCACGGGCAACCGTGATGCCGATTGAGGCCCGATGGCGGACTCGGTCTTTGATAACGACAACAGTAAATCACGAAGAGAACACCCGTTGAGGTTGATCATCATGATATGAACAGGACAAGCTCCGCATTTTAAGCTTCGGATGGGTAATCGAAATACTCAGAAACTGGAATCGACAATCGACGAATCTAAACCAGAAGCCATCATTTATTTGCTGTCGCAGACGCCGGTTCTTTTGCTGAGGGTCCTCCTGCCAATCGGTTGGCGCTCTGGTACAATCTCGCTTTGCGGACGAACAATTCCGGGCGATTGTGGAGAAAGGAGTGTTGTCTGCGAATTGCCGAAACCGCAGGCAGGAATCAGTTATTTTAGCGTTCATTCCTCAGATGAATTTCGGATCCCGCGACGAAGTGAGCCAGTCAACATGCCGCGATTGCTAATTGTAGAAGATCAACCAATTCTTCTGGAGGACATTCGTCGGGGTCTTGAGGCGGAAGGATATGAAGTTGTGAGCGCAGGGACCGGGCGTGACGGTTTGCGGCTTTGTATATCCGTCCAGCCCGATGCGGTGATTCTTGACCTCATGCTCCCGGATGGAGATGGGTTGGAGTTGCTGACGACCATACGCGCTGGCGGCTTCCACGGCCCGGTCATGATCGTCTCTGCGCGAGACACGGTTGATCACAGGATCACCGGATTAAACATGGGGGCGGATGATTATTTGATCAAACCATTCGTCTTTTCAGAATTGCTCGCTCGTGTCCGGGCATTGTTACGACGAAATACCGGTTCGGTGGAATCGACTTTGCGAATTGACGATATCGTTCTCGATCAACTGTCTCGGACGGTCACTCAGGGCAATCAGCCGATTGAATTGACAACGAGGCAATTCGACGTTCTCGCATATCTGCTCAAGCATAAAAACGAAGTTGTCTCTCGCGAGATGATGGCCCGAGATATCTGGCATGCGGAGACGGCCACGTGGACGAATCTGATTGAAGTCCAGGTCAATCGCTTGCGAAATAAGCTCGAAAATCAAGGCCACAAACTACGACTGCACACCATTCGTGGTGAAGGTTATCTCTTGGGAGAACGATGCTCGTGACGAACGCTTGGAGTATTCGTTGGAGACTCACTGCATGGTATATCGCGGCTTTGTCGGTCATCCTGCTGATATTCGGCGGACTGATGTGTGCCATGATGAGCCGGCAAATGCGTCAGCGAATCGACACGGAATTGGCGGAAGAAGCCAAAGAGTTAGCCGAAGAAATTGGATTTCTCCATTCGATTGAAGAAATTCGCGCTGTTTTCAAACGGCGCTATTCGGATCATGGATCGTTCAGCTTCCAGATCAGCCGCGCTGACGGTTCCGTCGTCTGCGGAAACGCTTGGCTTCGCGCACACACACTCCCGACGCCGTCTTCGCGCAACAATGCGGCGATTGCGTCATTGCGGGATGTTTCGTTGGCAAAGCTTGGACTGCATCGTCTGTTTGGTCGGACGATTCAGGGTCCAGCAGAACCGCTGATCATTCATGTCTTGGTACCGTATGCGCAGTTTCAACGAGAGTTTTTTGAATTTGCAAAGAATCTGATTGTCGCAGGTGGAGTTGCGCTACTTGTTGCGTGCGCGGGAGGGTTGCTGATCGCACGTCGTGCATTAAAACCGTTGGAACGGATTATCAGCGCAGCAGAGCGGATCTCGGCCGAAAACCTCACGATGTCGATCGAAGTGAAGAATCCTCGGGACGAATTGGGGCGGCTTGCGACCACGCTCAACGATACTTTCAAGCGGCTGCGCGATTCGGTGAGTCGGATGCAAAGGTTCACTGCCGACGCAGCGCATGAACTCCGAACGCCGTTGACCGTACTCCGAACGCGATTGGAGGTCGCTGTTCGATTACCAGTCGATGAAGAGCATTTGCGTAATTCATTTCCAATCGCTCTCGAACAAACAGAGAAGTTGACAACGTTGATTGATCAACTCTTGATTCTCAGCCGCCATGACGCGGGCCTCTCGAAGTCACTCTTCGACGAGGTCTACCTCAAGCCGCTCCTGGAAGACGTTGTGGAAATGTTGCGGACGGCAGCGACGGTGAAGGGTGTGTCTCTTGAAATGTACGAGATTCCGAATTGTGTGGTGTGCGGGGACGATATCTTGCTCAGCCGGCTCTTCTTCAACCTGATCGACAATGCGATCAAATACACTCCCGCGGGCGGTCTCGTGAGATTGACAGGATTCTGCGGCGATCAGCATTTGCGGATGATGATTTCCGACACGGGTGTCGGGATCGCGACCGACCATTTGCCGAAAGTATTCGACCGATTCTACCGAATTGATCATTCTCGAAATGGTCCAATGGGAGGCGCGGGATTGGGGCTGGCAATCTGCCAGTCGATTGTCGAAACGCATCAAGGTGAGATTTCTGTTGCCAGTATCGTCAACGAAGGAACGACGTTCACGGTTGTGCTTCCGCTGCTCGCTGACGCTGTGACAATAATCGACGCATACAGGGAGGTACCGCATGCGCAATCGCGCCATTCGAACGCAACTCAGTTGTCCTGATCGGCAATCCCGTGGATTCACACTGATCGAAATGTTAACGGTGATGGCTATTGTCGGCGTCATGTTAGGATTGCTCTTGCCAGCCATTCAGCAAGCACGTGAAGCGGCGAGACGTTTGCAGTGTTGTCATCATTTACGACAATTGGGCTTGGCCATGCATAATTATCTTGATGTTCATCAAGTCTTGCCGCCCGGTTCCTGTTTTTCAACAATCGATGGAAACTTGGATGTTGGGTCGTGGTCGATTCATGGACGCCTGCTCCCATTCCTGGACCAGTCCGGTGCGTTTGCACGCATCAATCTGGATTTCGGTTGGAATGATCCCCTGAACCAGGAAACGGGAGTCCCGCAAATGAAGGTTCCTGTTCTCAGTTGTCCAAGTGATCCACTCGGAGATACCATCCACTATTCGGGTCCCGACGAGGGCTACGTGTATCCCACAAATTATGGTTATAATTTTGGGACTTGGCTGGTATTCGATCCGAAGACTAACGTTGGGGGTGATGGCTGCTTTCATCCCAACAGCAGCGTTCGTCTTTCCGACATCACGGACGGGCTCAGCAATACACTTTGCGCCGCTGAGGTCAAGTCCTATCAGCCGTACATCATCAACACGCTCGACCCTGGCCTAATCCCCCCTGACAGTTCCGAGATTCCCGCACAGTACGCGACAGGCGCGGAATTGATTCTGGGACCGGCGCGAGATGACAACGAAGGACATACAGAGTGGTGTGACGCACCCGTCCACGAATCCGGGTTTACTACTGTCTTTCGTCCCAATCAATGCGTTCGATTTTACCAGGCGAGCGTCGGCACGTATGACATTGATTGGTCGTCTCGCTACGAAGGGACCAGCACCACCCAGCCAACGTTTGCAGCCGTCACAGCGCGAAGCCACCATTGTCGTTTGATACACGTGCTGATGATGGATGGCTCAGGGCGCATCGAGAACGACGAAATCTCCCTCGCCGTCTGGCGCGGTTTGGGCACTAAAAGCGGTTGCGAATAGCCGTGTTCAGCGTCGGAGACGATCCAATTGTCGATTCGATGACCAATGGAAAATCCATTATGGAGGACGCAACACGTCAAACGGAGGTCTCTCTGTTCCGTTCGCCGCAAAAACTTTTTTTGCGGTCGTTCAGCCAATTTCTGTCCATTCTAAACCAGATGTAATCTATCGAGGGTTCTTGGAGTTTTTGGATTGATGGGTTCGAGATATACACTCAAGTTCTTCATCAACCGTTGCGAGTGGTCCTGAATTTGCGCCGTCTCGCTGACACTTCCTCCAAGGCCCAGGAACTATGATCTCGGACAAAGTCGACTCACAAACGGATGAGTGGTCAGACTGGCTTCTCCATCGTCGGCATGCGGACGATCTGGAATACGCGCAGCGGGTTCGCGAAGCGGTCAATCGTATTCGCGACCGCGTCGTTGAAGGAGCCAGGCTTTGTTCCGGGATGATTCTCGCCGATATCGGTGCGGGTGACGGACTAATCGCGTTTGATGCCATTGATCGTATTGGTCCCTCACTTCGGGTCATTTTTACTGACATTTCGGTGCCTTTGCTGCATCACGCCGAATCGCTCGCGGTCGAACGCGGAGTGCGCGAGCAATGCACGTTCCTTCAATGCTCTGCCGATCATCTCGCAGAGATCCCTGATGCGTCCGTCGATGTTGTCACCACTCGTGCCGTTCTGGCCTATGTTTCCGACAAAACTGCCGCTCTGCGTGAATTTTACCGGGTCCTCAAACCGGGAGGGCGCATCTCGATCGCGGAGCCGATTTTTCGTGACAATGCGTACGAGACGATCGAATTGAAACGGTTCATCGAAGCGCAGCCGCCTGAATCCCGAAACCGCTTTTTGCCGTTGCTGCACAAATGGAAAGCGTCACTCTTTCCCGACACGCCGGACTTGATGGCGAAGAATCCGCTCACCAACTTTTCTGAACGTGATTTGTTTCGCTATGTTGCCGCAGCTGGATTTACGGAGATCCGCCTGGAATTCCACATTGAGATCCTTCCCTGCATTACCACTTCATGGGACGTCTTTGTCGGTTCTTCGCCTCATCCGTGGGCTCCATCGCTCGAGACGATCCTCACAAGTCAATTTACAGTTGACGAACGGCAAGACTTCGAGCAAGCGATGCGACCGGTCGTCGAACAAAATCAATCCACTTCCACCGAGCGCAACGCGTATGTCACTGCGATCAAACCACACTCACGATCGAAACTCGATGTCATCAACTGAGAAACCGAGTGGTTAAGAAATGATGTCTCCGGCGTATCGATTCACGTTCTGCACTCCAGGCCGTGCTTGGTGCTGAATGTCGCAGACTCATTGTCACCGTACCAAACGACCAGGTTCTATGAGCCAAAACAAGAGCCAAGACAAACTTGATTTGCAAACTGACGAGTGGTTCAAGTGGCTTCTCCACGAACGACATGCAGGCAACGCGGAATTCGCGACGGTCATTGGCGCCGCGACCAAGCGCGTTGCGGATCGTGTTTTGGATGCTGCGGATCTGGCTCCTGGCATGACCCTCGCGGACATCGGAGCTGGCGACGGACTCATTGCATTCGGCGCCATCGTTCGCGTCGGCCCATCGCTTCGAGTCACATTCACCGACATCTCCTTGCCGCTGCTTCGTCACGCGGAACGACTAGCCACCGAGCGCGGTGTGCGTGATCAATGCACGTTTCTCCTCTGTTCTGCCGAAAAGCTTGCCGATATTCCCGATGCCTCGGTCGATGTCGTGACGACCCGTGCCGTTCTCGCCTATGTTTCTGACAAGCAGGCCGCTCTGCGCGAGTTCTACCGCATCCTCAAGGCTGGCGGCCGGCTCTCCATTGCCGAACCCATGCTGCGAGATGAAGCCATCGAAGCAGTTGCCCTGAAGAAAATGCTCGATGATCAACCGCGGGGTTCACAAGACCGACTGCTGTCAATCGTACATCGCTGGAAAGCCGCACAGTTTCCCGATACCGAAGAGAAACTGGCGCAGAGTCCGATCACGAATTACTCAGAACGCGATCTTGTCCGCTTCGCCCAGGTTTCTGGTTTCAAAGAGATTCACATGGAGTTTCACATTGATATCTTTCCATCCATTATTACCGCATGGGATGTTTACCTCGGCTATTCGCCGCATCCGTGGGCGCCGTCTGTCGGCACAATTCTTGCGGAACAATGTAGTTCGGAAGAACGAGAGATTTTTGAACACGCCCTTCGTCCGATTGTCGAGGGACATCAATCCAATTCCATCGAACGTGTCGTCTACCTGACGGCGACAAAAAGCCGGGTCTGACATGTGGATTATTTTACCGTGGCGGCTGCCGAATTGACTGAGACCCAATTTGAGTTCAGCAGGATACTCGATCCACGGAACGCGACGATCTGGAATTGATAGGTCGTACCAGGCAACAGTCCATTTATCCTGAGACTGTCCGTTCCTGCGCTGACCGTTGTCAGCAGGTATTTCAGTGGTCCCTGGGTAAAGTAAATCCCATAGCTTTGTGCTCCCGCAACGGGCGTCCAATTCAATCCGACGCTGTTCGACGACAGAACTGTTGCCGTCACGGTGAATCCCGTCGAAGCGATGGACGGTAGTGTGATGCTGCTTGATACAGCGTGCGTCAGACTGCCGTCTGTGGCGTTGAATGTGTAGACGCCGGATGTGCCAAGTACCAGGTTATTGAAGATGGCAATACCACTGATTGCAGCCACATTGGTCGTACTTGCGGCTGTGAAGCTGCTATTCCCGTTCGCGACGGAAATCGTCACGATGGATTTGTTAGACGTGACAACGTTGCCGAACTGGTCCTCGACAGCGACCGCGGTGGACGGAAGTGCCACTCCAACTTTACCGGTCGCCGGCACCTGCACGAATGCAACCTTGGAGGCCGCGGCGGGATTGATGGTGAAACTATGAGACGTGCTCCCTGCGAGTCCGGCGTCATTCGCACTCAATTGATAAGAACCTGCCGCGTCGAGAACCAGATTCGTAAACGTGGCGATGCCATTGATGGCTTTGGCACTCACCGTGCTGTTTGTCGCAAAGCCACCAGGTCCCCCGCCGATGGTCAGGCTGACGGTCGAATTGTCAGTTGTGACAACCTGTCCGTTCTGATTTTCAACCGCGACCGTGACGGTCCCCAGCGCCTGTCCTGCTGTTCCTGCCGTGGGCAACTGTTGAAAGGCGAGCTTTGACGATGTCGATCGCGGCGTTGTGGGTGGGGGTGACGCGGGTGGTGGTGATGTGGGAGGCGGTGACGTAGGAGGCGGTGATACAGGAGGACTTGATGCCCTATCCAATCCCGAAACCAGTAGATTCACGACGGGGCTACCCAATCCGGTGACCAGGTCATAGCCGGTGCCGGCCGGGAATCCATTATTGCCGCTTGTAATATCGTGGAAGTCAGAAGGATTCGACTGATGCAATTGGTACAGCATCGGAAGAGTTTGGCTGGCTCCGTCCAGCGTTCCCAGTCCGTTCTGGACGCGTCCCTGATCAGCGATGGCGATGACGGCGGCCCATGACGGTGCCCCGACGCTGGTCCCCCCAATTTGAACCCAGGGAGTTGTCGTCCCGAAGCTGAAGGAATCGTAGATTGGGACTCCTGTGTGAGGGTCTGCATCAAATGCAACGTCAGGTGCCGCTCGTTGCGTGGTCGTTTGAGTGACGACGCCCGCCTGGTAAACAGGCTGCGATTCATACTGACTGGTCCCGCCGCCACTTTCTGACCAAGCCGTTTCAGAAAGATAATTTCCCGACGCCGCAAGATTCAGCGTCGTTCCACCGACCGCGAGAACATTCGGAGAATAGGCAGGATACTCGCTGGGTGCTCCACTGTCCCCTGTCGAAGCGACGAATGTCACTCCCTGATGTCCGGCGGGCGTGGTGAAATAAGAATCGAAGATGGACTCCAACGAGAATTCCGGTCCCCCCCAACTCATTGAAACAACAGAGACTCCTGGCAAACTGGCCGCGGTTCTAACGGCGGCGAACAAATCCGAAAGATTGTTGCTGTTCGCTTCGACGAGCACGATGTTTGCACCTGGTGCCAGCGCATGCGCCCACTCGACGTCCAGCGATTCTTCGACTTCCCAATTGTTTTGCGTGTTGGCTGAGGGGTCAGTGGGCGGAAGGTTGGTGGTACTGCCGGTTTGAGAAACGACTTTCAGGCTGGGAGGGTTCATCAGTCCAAACGCACTGTCGAATGCGCGCAGATCGGTCTGGATGGTGGGGTCGTCATAGGCGTCCACAATCGCGATCGTTTGGCCTGTTCCATTTGGTCCGCTTTGGAGTGAGACCTGATTAAAGCCATAAGCTGTCTGAATCTGGCTGGGGGTGTAGAAGCTTCCTCCTGAGGGTGCGGACAACTTTTCAACCTGCAATGTTGGCTCGGCGGTCATGCCGCTCGGGACGGGAGCGGCCGAAAGGAGTGTGCGCTGCTCCAGCAATTCGATCTCGGCGGCGATCCCCGTGACAAGGGAATGACTCGGACGCCGATTTCGATGCGATGCCGATGGCCTCCGTCCAGCACCGGAGAAGGTTTGACGAAAATGCTGAATAAGTTGACTGAAAGGTGTACTCATCACCATGCTTCCTCAATGCTGAGAACCTGCAAATCTTTAAACCGCAAGCGCCGGTGCGCATCGGTCTGGTTTTTTTCGCAGAAGCGATCCGAGCAAATTTTGCCCAAGCGTTACCATCAGGTCACTGCTCGGCAGAATTCATCGTCAACAAGTCCGGATCTCGTGAATCTGCCGCGCAGTGGATGTCCAGATCAGCCAGCATTCCAGATTTCACAAGAATTCACGCAAGTCTGAGGTGTTCGAAGAGTCTCAGAAAGCTCCCCAGGAATTGACGATTTCGCGAAGTTTCCGTCAAAGACCAGTGATGCCTGTTAGGTAAACTTTGACGTTTTTGCGGGTTGTAGCGTCGCAGCCTGAATCCGTCGCGAGCGACTCCGTAACCCGATTGTGCGAGTTTTTTCTCGTTCCCAAGCTCCGCTTGGGAATGCACGTCTACGAAGCTCCGCTTCGTGAATCGCCGCACGACACCGCTCGTGATTGACCCCAAGCAGAGCTTGGAGGAGGTGCGTTCCCAAGCGGAGCTTGGGAACGAGAATCGATGCCGACAGGGGAATTGAATCCCCGATCTCATTCGACTGCATAGTGCGTGGTCAGGCGATACTTCGGATGCTTCTCGAGATAGGCTGCAATCCGGTCGGTTCTCGAGATTCCCACAGGCAGGAAGTCGAGTGCCTGTTGCAGACGTTCGTCAGGTTCCGCGCAACTGAAACGCAAGAATCCACCACCCGCGTCTCCGAAGCATTCGCCACCAAGGCAAGCGACTCCAAATTTGTCGTCGGCCCCTTCCAGCAGATAAAGGGCGAGACCGTGGCTGGTAATCCCCAGGCGATTACAGACAGGTGCGACGTTGGGGAACACGTAGAAAGTCGCCGCGGGATCGAGCGATCGGAATCCGTCGAGTCGATTCAGTCCATTGGTCAAAAGCTCGACTTTCTTCCGGAACTTTTGCATGACGGCATCGCGTTCCGTCGTATCTCGTTCAAGCGCGGCTTTTCCCGCCAGTTGTACCAGCGGTGGCGTGCATGAGAGTGTGGTATTGATCATCTTGCCGATCGCGTCCGAGACTTCTGCCGAAGCGACAGAGAATCCCAATCGCCATCCGCTCATGCTGTAGCTCTTGCTGAACGTGTACGCGGCGACCGATCGTTCCAGCATCCCCGGTTCGGACAGCAGCGACTCGTGCGTTCCCTTCCAGACCATATGGCAATATGGTTCATCACTGAAGACGGCGATGCTGGTTCCGCGCAGCAGGTCGGCTACGTCGCGCAGGTCTTGCCGCGTCATCACACCGCCGGTCGGGTTATGGGGTGAATTGAAGAAGATCGCCTTGGGCGACTCGTCCGTTTTCAAAAATGATTCAATCGCAGACAACTCGGGTCGAAATCCGTTCGATTGCTTCAGCGAGGCCATGACGGGGCGCGCATTTCGACGAAGAATGTTTGGCAGATAAGTCGGGAAATAGGGGCTGAAGACCAGCACTCCGTCGCCCGGATTGAGAAACGCTTCGCAAAAGAATTGCTCGAACACCTTCGCGCCTGGAGCGACAATAATATTCGCCGGCTCGGCCGGAATCTTGAACTCGTGCTTCACAAATCGAGCGGCCGCTTCCCGAAATTCCGGCAGGCCGGGTGATGGACAATAATGCGATTTGTTTTGCTGAATCGCCTCGACACCCGACGATTTTGCCGACGCCGTGCTGTCGAAGGGACTGTCGCCGATTTCGAGTTCGACAACATCTTTGCCATTTGCCTTCAACGCTTTCGCAACCGCCAAGACGTTAAATGCGGTTTCGACGGTCAACGATTTCGCGAACTCACTCAGTTGCACGGCCATGATGATTGCTTTCACGAGTAAGGAACAGAACACATTGTTCAATGTAGGGTGGGTTGAGTCTTCGAGCCCCACCAGATCATCGCCGAAGACTACGTCCTGCTTCATTCAGACGATTGCCCTGAATACATACAGCTATTTCGTCGAAATTGCCAATTGCAGCGGACGCAAAACCTGCTCGACGACATATCTCTCAAGCAGATCCTCGCACTGGGTTCTCAGTTCCGCCAAGGTGCCCTCGTAAGACGAGTCCGATTCGAGGCTTCCATATTGCCGAACGGTGAAGAAGACGCTGATGTGGTCTTCCGGGAACTCGCCGCGCCGAACCTGATACGCATTGGTGCGAGTTTCAATCATCAGCCTGGCCTGGCGACGGCACGTCTCTTCCAATGCAATCGTCATCGTTGGTTCGTAATTCAAAACTTGGCGTCCGGGGATTTCCAGCAGTCCATCCAGTGCCGAGCTCACCCCCAAGGCTTCCGCCACAAGTTCGTCGTGATTGCCCCGATAGTTGAAATCGAAGCCCATCATGTAGTCGAGCGCCTCGCAATCAAGCGAACTGACGGACAGCATGTACGGGACCAATTGCAGGACGAGCGTGTGTTGGTCGAATGCATCGTCGATATCCGAAGGATTGATATACCCACTACAGATCCGACGGGGTTCCAATGTGAGCCAGCGCTGATGGCCCTGGTCTTTGTCTTCTTCCAAAACGTGATCGCCGTTTTCCCGCGTGTAGAAGTTGCGCATGGTCGAATACTGTTTTCGCACTCGTTCGAAAAAGCTGAGTGTTGTTTCTCGTCCGGCGGGCAACGCCATCTCGGTGTTGAGATTCATGTTGATGTAGAAGTCGTCCGCGAGATTGGCATAAGCGGTCATCAGTCGTCTTCCTAAAATCAAATGTGCCGGAACATGGGCGAAATCAAAGGTCGCATTCGCCCGACCGGCACGCTGCGGATATTCCAATGGCAAGGGTTGTCCGAAAGTAGGAAATTCACCAACATGTCCTACCATGATCATGCATTGTATAGGTCTGTGGAACGGGGGTCAAAGTGATCGGTATGAAAGCACGAGCCAAATCAACGACCTCTCAATCAAAACGCATCCAGACGACGCGTCGCAATGCCCTTCCGTCGGACCAGAACCAGGCCAGAGATCAGTTCTTGCTGTCGATGTTTCCGACGCCACTGGGCTGGGTCGGTCTGCTGGGTCAAGATGGTCAATTGATTTCCATATCCGTCGGTCAACCATCATCGAAGTCCATTCAGAGTGCCGTTTCGAAAGCCGCTCGGATTGTTCACCTCGAAGATTGGAATCCCGGTCTGCGGAATCTGTTCGAAGCCTACTTTGAAGGAGAAGTCGTCGATTTTTCTCAGGTGGAAATTCGACTGCCCCCGATGACGTCGTTTCGCCAGCAGATCATCGCCGCGACGCGGCGACTGGCCTATGGAGAAACGGCCAGCTACGGCGAACTGGCGCGTCGTGTCGGCCACCCCCGTGCGGCTCGCGCGGTGGGCACTGCAATGTCCTGCAATCGATTTCCAATTCTGATTCCCTGCCATCGTGTCCTGGCGGCGGGTGGAAAGATTGGTGGTTACTCATCGTCGCGAGGAATTGCCTTCAAGCAGCGGTTACTGGAAATGGAAAGCCGAGCCATTGGTGACGCGCGCAAGTTTCATCGTTGATCGTGGAGACAGTTGCCTTTGTCAAAAATCTTGTTTTTTTTGACCGCTGGTGCCACGACAGTCTTTGTCGTGACAATTCTGGCCATGGTCGCAATGCTGGTGGGAGACCCCAAAGCGCCAGTGAATCTCTGGTTCAACGATCATGGCGCCATCGTCATGACGGTGGAAGTCGTTGCTATTGGGATATTGGGAATGGCGGCGATGATCGTCGATCGAATCGAAACGTTGCGAGAATTGCGTGACAAATCTCGTGGGCCGCAAGCTGAAGGTTCTGCGGACGGGCAAACAAAAAACCCTCCGAACTGATCAGGTTCGGAGGGGTTTTCGATTTTCACGTGACACAGAAGAACAGAAGACGGCCCGACTCGGAGAGTCAGGCTACGGGGCTGTTCAGCCGGCAACGGCGAACATTTCTTCGGTGACTTCGACGTCGACTTCAGAACTCTCTTCGGTGGTGGCGGCAGGGATTTCTTGATCTGTCGAATCGACGAATCCACGCAAATGAGCGGCACGGGTTTCGTGCTGCAACTTACGCAAAGCCTTCGATTCGATTTGACGAATTCGCTCCCTGGTCACTTTGAAGATACGTCCCGTTTCTTCCAGCGTATAGCTGTATCCGTCGCCCAGACCATAGCGCAACTTGATGATCTCGCGCTCCCGGTAAGTCAGGCTGCGAAGGACGACTTCAATCTTATCCCGCAGCATCTCTTGCATGGCCGATTCGGCGGGGTTCGTTTCGTTGTCGTCTTGCAGGAAGTCACCGAATGAACCGTCTTCGCTCTCGCCCACCGGCGTATCGAGACTGACCGGGTGTTTCCAGGTCTTCATGATGCGTTCGGTCTCTTCGAGCGACATACCGACTGATTCCGCCAATTCTTCCATGCTTGGATCGCGGCCAGTCTCCTGGCGAATCTGCTCGCTCTTCGCCTTCAATTGCGAAATGCATTGGAACATGTGCACCGGAATACGAATCGTACGAGCGTGATCGGCGACCGCTCGCGTGATCGCCTGGCGGATCCACCACGTCGCATACGTCGAGAACTTGTAACCGCGGCGATACTCGTATTTCTCGACACCACGCATCAGGCCGGCATTCCCTTCCTGGATCAAGTCGAGGAAGCTGAGGCCGCGGTTGCGATACTTCTTGGCAATCGACACCACGAGTCGCAGATTTCCGCCCGACAAATGTTGTTTGGCGCGTGTCCAGGCATCGAACTTGGACATGATCCGTCGCATGCGATCACAGAAATCGACGGGCGTTTCCAGAACCAGTTCCGTCAAATCATTCAGCTCGCGACGCAGGATTTCGGCTTCATTCACGGCGGCAACGGTCCGACGCTCTGAAAGCCGTTGAATTTGCACCTGAAGTTCTTGCATCCGTCTGCCGATTTGCTCCATCCGCCGCATGATTGGCTGGACTCGCTGAGTACGGACGCTCAGTTCTTCACACAACCAGGCGAGTTTCCGCCGCCTGACTTTCATGCGCTGCTTGATCGCGGTCAGCTCTGGCTTGCTCTTTGAGACCTTGCAGGCTTCCCAATCGACCTTGTTCTCGCCGAGCAGACGTTTAATGGTT
>Ga0206876_1211_pt1 | contig 13802 bp, 16 predicted proteins | sample Alteio_BWOrgCont_10_FD_152619 | JGI IMG/M metagenome (GOLD analysis project Ga0206876, IMG submission 152619) | Enriched cells from forest soil in Barre Woods Harvard Forest LTER site, Petersham, Massachusetts, United States -... | ecosystem: Environmental > Terrestrial > Soil > Temperate forest >...
AGAAAATGGATTGGGACCTGTGGTTGGGACCGGCTCCCTGGGCTCCCTATAACTCGAAGCGTTGCAGTGGAAGTTATTCGATTAACGGTTCGAGTTGGCGATCATTCAGTGATTATTCCGGGGGCGGCATGACCGATTGGGGCGCCCATCATTTCGGGGGCGCGACATTTATTTGCGACGTCCGCGATCTGCAGCCCGAAGCAGTCGACTATTTTGATGACGCGGATGGCAAATACCTGGCGTATCGATATCCCAACGGCTTGACCATTTATCACAATCGGCCCAAGTCAGAGAACATGCAGATTGAAGGCACGCCGGGTGAGAAGCTGCCCCCCAAAGCGGTGCCGAACTACAAGGGCGACAGCATTTACAGCGACTTCATCGAATGCGTGAAGACTCGTGAAAAGCCGTTCCGCGATATCGAATCGGCCGCGAATACAGCAATTCTGGCCCATCTCGGCAACATTGCCTACCAGCTAAAACGCTCGTTGAAATGGGACGCGGCAAAACAGGAATTCGTGAATGATATGGAAGCGAATCGCCTGCGTGATCGAGCTCGCCGCGAGCCGTGGCAGATCTGATAGACGTCCTTCATCCACAGCCCGTGGCGCAAGCCAGGGATCTTCAATGGCCATCAATGTCGAAAACAATGACACACGAAGCACCGAATACTCCTGCAAAGGGAACCGAATATGTTAGACGCAGCTTTTGAAGCACTGAAGACATTTGACTGGGGAACCGATCTGGCTGTCGTGGCTCCGATCGAGGACGCCGCCACGGCCGCGCACGACAAACCCGAACTTCGCCGTGATCTGGAAAACCGCCTGATCGCGGCCTTGAATGGCAAATTAACGCGGGATGCTCAGGATTACATCTGTCGCAAGTTAACGACTGTCGGCTCGGCGGAAGCAGTTCCTGCGCTGTCGGTACTTGTGGTCAAACCCGAACATTCGCATATGGCGCGATTTGCACTCGAGCGAATCACGGCTGCCGAGGCAGGGCACGCCTTACGCGGTGCTCTCGCCTACGTGACTGGAATTACGAAGATCGGCGTGATCAGTTCTCTCGGCGCCCGACGGGAAACGGCTTCGGTGGCGCCGCTCGGTAAATTGCTCGCGGATCCTGATCCCGCGATCGCCCGTGCTGCAGCTCTGGCACTGGGTGCCATTGGCAATTCTGAATCGGCCGCGGCTCTACAGTCCGCACTGCAATCATCGACCGGTAGTCTTCCGCAGCTTGTCGATGCACTACTCAGTTGTGCCGAATCGTTGCTGACCAGCAACAAGCCCGCCGACGCGAATTCAATTTACAAAACATTGACCAGCGACAACCATCCCCGACTGGTCCGTTTGGCCGCCACGCGCGGCCTGTTGGCCTGTGCCAGCAAGCAAGCCTGACACGAAAGGCGAGCGGGGGATGTGAATCCCCTGATTCTTGTCTTCATCAATGCACCAATCATGAATTCACCGGGAGAGCGCACCATGGTGCGGCGTATGTTGCAGTGTTTCGTCCTGTTCGGCCTGTTTTCGTCCATGGCCGTACAAGCCGCAGGGGCGGCCGACAAAGCGTCTGATGAATTTGTACAAATGATCGTCAAACTGATTGGCGATTCGGATAAAGAGTTCCGTGCCGCGGGCCTCGAACAGGTGCGCACCGCCGCCAAGGGAACGGCGGCAACACAAGTCTTCGCGAGCAGGTTAACGAAACTCGACGACGCAGGTCAGATTGCATTGCTGCATGCACTGGCGGATCGAGGCGATGCCAGTGCGCGTCCGGCAATCCTCGAACTCTTCGGTTCCAGTAAAGATGAACAAGTCCGTGCCGCTGCGATATCGGCCATCGGATATCTGGGTGGACCTGCCGACCTGCCGCTGCTGATCAAGACGTTGTCGGCGGATTCCGCAGTCGAACGATCCGCTGCGAAACAGAGTTTGGTGCAAGTTTCCGGCGACAAGATCTCGAAGACGCTCGGCGCTGACATGAAATCCGCTCCTCCCGCCGTGAAGGCGCTGCTGATCGAAGTGCTCGCCTCACGACGAGCCAGCGACGAACTGCCTGCCCTGGTCACCGCCAGCGTCGACGACAACGCGCAAGTTCGCGGCGCGGCGATGGCGGCCCTTGGACAAATCGGTCGGCCCGAACAGATCGCCGAAATGCTTCCGGGCGTCCTCAAGGCCGAAAAGGGGAGCGAACGAGACAATGCCGAAAAGAACGTCGCCCTGGTCTGTTCACGCATCGAAAACGAAGAACAGCGTGGCAAAAGCGTCATTGATTCTCTGAATACCGTGGCTCCGACCGACCGTGATGAATTGCTGGCTCTGGTAGGACGCGTCGGTGGTAAGACACTCGTCAATTTCGTGGCTGGCATTGCGACGAGTGACGATTCGTCGCGACGACGAATCGGGATTGATGCCCTGAGTAAATGGCCTGATGCCACTGCCGCTGACAAATTGTTAGAAATCGTGAATACGACCACCGACCCCGCGGAGCGACACCAGGCGTTTCAAGGATTCGTGAAGGTTTCCGCCGCACGCAACAATCGAACCGACAAACAACGCCTCGACAGAATGAAAGAGGCGATGAAGGTCGCCAAGACGCCAGAAGAGCAGTCGCTGGTCATCAATCGGACCCGCACCGCTTATGATGTCGAGGCCATGCGATTCGTCCTTCCCTATGTCGATCAGCCGGAATTTGCCCAGATCGCCTGTGAAACGATCGTCGAGATTGCGCACCATCGCGATGTCCGCGATGCGAACAAAGCCGAATTCGACACGGTGCTGGACAAGGTCATCGAGATCTCGAAAGACCCCGTCGTCGTCGATCGCGCACAACGCTACAAACGCGGTCAAACCTGGGAACGCCCGAAACGGTCGTAGGATCGCGCAGGCCTAATCCAATTGCATCGCGACGAATTTCAAATACCGAAACTCGGGAAGTGCGAGCGGTGTGGGGTGGTCGAACGGCTGGCCTGAAATGTTCAAGACGGTTCCCCGCCGTCGGGCTTTGGAAACGCCCTCTTCGCAGCAGTTCAGGAACATCGGCAAATCGATATGGCTCGAGCAGGATGCGACGGCCAGCATCCCCTGCGACGCCGTGACGCGAGCGCCTGATTCAATCAGGTTTTGATAGGCCGTCAAAGCGGCTGTCACTGATTCCTGATTCGGCGCGAACGAGGGTGGATCAAGAACGACGACATTCCAGCGTTGTCGTTCATTGGCCGACTGGATCAGGAATTCAAATGCATCCGCCACGATTCCCACATGCTGCGATTCCGCCAATCCGTTCATCTGCCAGTGTAAGTTTGCCGCGTCGATTGCAGCCGGGGCGAGGTCAACCGAAGTGACACTCGCGGCGTGTCCCGCACCCGCTGCGACAGAGAATCCACCCGTGTAGGAAAAGACATTCAGCACTCGCGCAGCGTGCGACCACGATCGAATGAATTGCCGATTGTCGCGCTGATCCAGGAAAAAGCCTGTTTTTTGTCCATAAACAACGTCGGCCGTGAACTTCAGTCCGTTCTCAAAAAACGAGACAGTCTGGTCAGGTTCCAGACCGCTCAGAGACCGTCCTTTTGCGCCACGCTCCTTACGTCGTTCAAAGACGCGAGCCAATCCCCGTTCACCTGCCAGCCAAGGTCCAATCTCTTCGGCATTCCAGAAACCGACGGGACCATTGCCATCCAGTTTCAAGACCGCGGTATCACCATAGACGTCGACAATCAGCCCCGGCATTCCATCGCCCTCGCCGTTCACCAGACGATATCCAGTCGTTTGCCTTGGCGAGCGGGGGGTGTTAACCCCCTGATTCTGACCTTCCTCAGCAAACTGACGACGCAGTGCGAAAGCCGCGTGTAAACGACGCTCGGCCCAACGACTGTCGAGCTTTTTCTCAGGATCAGTCTCACAGATGCGCAGCGCAACCGGACACGTCGAATCATAAAATCCACGCGCGATGGCCTGCCCTTTCTTATTGTCGAGCAGCACAGCCTGGCAACCCGGAGGTGCCGAAGGCAACTCGCGCAGTGCATCGGCATAGACCCAGGGGTGTCCCCGTTTGATCATCCGCGTCAAATCGCGATTCAATCGCAAAACAACCGGCGACGTCGAAGTTTCAATGAGCGGCATACCGAACAACATAAAGCAAGCAGACCGCACGGAGAAGGATCGCCGCACGCGAAAGGCGCGATTCGGTGCAATCGAAAATTTGGGGGGCTGATGAATGGATTCAGCCGTGGACACGGCGTCAGCAGTTAGTCGTGGGCAGACGTCTCGTCAGCCCACGGATTCTATCGCCATCATTAACTGAAAGCCGCGAACGCGGTGATAGTGGTCATCCATGTTGTTCGGTTTCGAACAAATGCCGGTCGTCAAATGCTCGTCCATCAGGCAGAAGTCGTACGTGCGAGAACTGCGCGGGCCTTTGCCTGGAATATGCCGATAAACTCGATCGCATCGACGTAGTCCTTGTACTCCTGCCGCTCTGCCTCGGTCAGTTCGTCTTGGTTTGCCTTTGACGCAAGTTCGTCAAGACGTGCCTGCAACTGCGGATCTGCCCGCATGTCAGCGAGACCCTGCGCCACTTCGGGCGTAAGAATATCAGTGACCGGCTCAAGCACGCGGTCCAGAGCAGCAGATTCAGTGGACGTACTCATGGACACAGCATACGACCAATCGACGAAACTCCCAAACGGTTTCTTTGAGAAAACCCACCGGGAGGACGTACGGCAGTCCGAATCGCCATTGTGAAACTCTGCGGACATCAGTTTGCGATATTCCGTTTCGGCTGCGTCTTTATCAGGGCCGAAGTATTGCGGTTTTCCGCTGATTGTGGCCACCCACTGCTTTCTCATCTTCCACCACCACACTCCCTTGGATTTTCCCGGCATGTTGATTATCCTCTCGAACGAAAGACGAACTTCACTTTCCATTCTGTGTACGAAACTGTCTCAGTCAAGTGGCGAGTTGACGTAGACCCTTTCAGCCCCTATAGCTCAATTGGTAGAGCAAATGACTCTTAATCATTAGGTTCTAGGTTCGAGCCCTAGTGGGGGCAATTCTTCACTGGTTACAGACCTGCTCAGAAGATGCAATGGCGGAAGGACTTGGAGTAAATGGCTTCAAGTCCTTTTTCGTTTCCCAACATGATTTGGGGGCATATTGGGGGCAGCCGTTGGTTTTGCGTGGCTTCTGCATCGCTTGCCGCTTTCGCGACAGTTATTGCAGGAGAACATGCAATCATGGCTTGGCTCGAACAACGTGGTGATCAATTCCATTTGGGTATTCGAATCGGCGATCGCAAAATCAAGCGGTCGCTTCAAACCAACGATGCCGATGAAGCACGGCAAACAATGGCCAGGGTTGAACGGCGTCTCAAACTCATCGAGCAAGGCGACCTCGTTCTCCCCGACGGGGCCGATCTTGTAACCTTTCTTTTGTCCGATGGAAAACTCACGCAGCCTGTCAGGGTGAAAGCGGGCATTACCCTTGGGCAACTTTTCAGCCAGTATTTCACCCACTTGCCTGCCGGGTCGCTCGAATCGAATACGATTTACACGATGCGGATACACATGGAGCACGTCAAGAAAGTGCTTGGTGAGGGCTTCGCTGTTGAGAGCCTCAAGTACTCTGACCTTCAGCGTTACGTCGATGCCCGCTCCAACGATCAGGGACGCCGTGGCAGAAAACTCAGCACCGTCACCATCCGTAAGGAATTGACCAGCTTCAGCGGTGTGTGGACTTGGGCGTTGCGCATGGAGCATGTCAAAATTGCATTTCCAAACCGGGGGCTACGCTACCCGAAGACAACAGAAAAAGCTCCCTTCCAGACTTGGCTGGAGATCGAGCGGCAGATTGAACTCAGTCACCTGAGTGAGAGCGAACAGGCGGACCTATGGGATGGGCTCTATCTCACCGCCGCTGAAATTGACCAAGTCCTCAACTTCGTCGAAAACGATCCGGTTAACGCGGCGATGTATCCGATGCTCCTCGTAGCCGCTCACACTGGAGCCAGACGCGCTGAGATCATTCGCTCGGAAGCTGCCGACTTCGATCTGTCCGCAAAGACCGTGCGGCTTCGAGAACTCAAACGGGCACGTGGCAAACGCACGATGCGAACAGTCCCGTTGTCGGAACGCCTTACCAAGGTGATGACAGAATGGCTAAGGCAGCATCCCGGCAGATACACATTCACCAAAAATGGCAAAAAGCTGACAGTTGACGATGCCTCGGATCATTTTGATCGAGTCCTGGCCGGAAGCAAATGGGAGAAGATTCGCGGATGGCACGTGTTTCGCCATTCGTTCATTTCGAACTGTGCCAGCAAAGGCGTTGATCAGAGGATGATTGATGCCTGGAGTGGGCATCAAACCGAAGAAATGCGGAAGCGTTACCGTCACTTGTTCCCGACCGTGCAGCGAGAAGCGTTGCAATCGGTGTTCGGTGGATGATGGAGAGCGTTGTGTGGCCCGTCAGGCATTTGGAACCTGCGGGCCGCATCTTCGATTTTAACGTAGTTCCAGTTGCAATCGTCGCCCCACCGCGTGAGCGGCGCGCGTCAACGCTTCAAGAGTGACATTGGTATTCTCGGGGTCGAGCAGTCGATCGAGCTGCGAACGGCTTGTATGCAGCTTACGAGCCAGGGCGCTTTTGCTCATCTGCTGATCCTCCATCGCGGCGGCAAGCTGAAAGGCAATCACGCGTTTGACAGCCTGATTGGTGCTCTCCTCGTAGCGTCCTTCTTCTCTGAGAAAGTCATCAAAACTTTGCCCGATTGAGCCTTTCTCTGTGGTCTTTTTCATGTCAGTCCTTTCTGCCGCGTCATTGCGATCTCCAATTCCCGCAGTGGCGTCTTCTGCGTTTTCTTGATGAAGCCGTGCAGCAAGACCATGCGTCCCTGATGCACACAAAACAGCAGACGGCTGATTCGGCTATCACTCAGGTTGCTGCGAATCTCCCACAATCCCTTAAACCCAGACAGTGATCGGCAAAGCGGCATTCCGACCGGCCATCCAAATTCTGTCGTGCGGATGTCGTCGCCAACCGCTTTCCGGTCTGCGTCGGTCAGGGACAGCAGCCACTCCCGAACCGGCATCCTGCCAGATTCGGCTTGAAAGAAAGCGGCGGGAAGCCGTTTGACGATTGCAGTACGCTTCATCACCATGACTGTACCATATATAGTACACGAGTCAACAGAAATCTACGGAGCTCTTGCTCGCTTAATTGCGCGCCAATAACCCTTCCGCCTGGATTCGTTCGAGTTCTTCGTGAGAAATCATCCACTCTTTCGAATTGCCGCGTCCACATGGCCGCTTTTCGGCCCGGATGCGGAAATTCCGGCACCACTCCCTGACCGTAAATTCCGCCTTACCGAGAATCTTCGCCACATCCGTAGTCGAATAATATTTCTGTGCGATGCGTTCCTGAAGCAGCAGACGGAGTGATTCTTCAATCCGATCAAGACGCACCGCCAATGTTTGAACTTCTTCCATTGCGCCTACCCTCAATGCTCCTTTCGCTCTCAGGCCAAATTATCGTTCCATGCCATCGTTTTCGCGGCTCACGTCGGCCTGTTCATGTCCGGCTTGTTCCTGTTCATGTTCCGGTGTCTTGCTGTATTGCCCCGGACCGTACGGCACGAACGCACTCCCGTTAAACAAGGCGTTTGCCATTTCCATCTGCCCTTGCACTGCCAGGCGCTTGCCCTCAGCCGCCACGTCATCCAAAAACTTCGACATGCTTTTACCCTTTCAAAAGTTTCGACATTTCTAAAACACAGTTCGTCAGGATCAGGCAAATCATGAACGAGATTACGAGCGCGGCCGACCAGGACAGTTGCCGTTTGGCGCTCCCCTTTTCGTAATAACGCTCTAACCGGGTTAGGATCGGCTTCTGACCTGCCACGAACGTCACGGCCAGACGCTCATCCATCGAGAGGATTTCCTCAAACTTAAGTAGCTTGCGGCCCATCTGTGACCAGTTGCGAGAGGAGTTGTTAGAAGAGGTCGAGTACCCGTGTGCCCCGATACCCGAGGGTGATGAGTAACCACTGCTTGTCCCGCCGCTATCCACCACGATCGTCTGCTCTCCCACACGGTTACTGATGTACTCAGCCGAACTGTCGTTGCAGGCGAAGAATACTTGACTGACATTCGAAAGAACTGTCTGGTCCTGCCCCTCAGGGAAGCATGTTTTGAGCTGTGCGAGACTTTGGTAATACAACTGAGCTCTGAGGCCATATCCGCGATAGATCGCCAGCACTTCATCAATCGTTCGCATCCGGCGAAGATTTGCCGCTTCATCAAGGATCAAATGGACTTTAGCCATGTTGTAAACCTCCCCGTACGACCGCGCGGGTGAGGCTGCCAATCCACATGCGCAACAGCGCCGTTTGGCTATTCATGTGCTCAGGCGGGAGGATGCAATAGATCGTCATCCTTCCATCCCTGAGCTTGTTCGGATCGAAACTACTCCGGCGGGTATTGGCCGCTACTGCCGGAGTGTCGAGAAAGCGCAAATGGCGATTTGCTGTCGTGAGCGTCGACGATAACTCTTTGTCGCGGAAGTGCGCCAACTGTCCACCCAACCGGGCATACATACCGCCGCTTTGGCACAACAGTTCGATCAGTTGAGGGATTTTGTCGGGATTGCTTAATACATCCCGTGCCGTCTGCAATGACCGGTTATCGCTCTGCCCATCCATCACCACCGCTGCAATAGTCGCGCAAATCCAAGCCTCAGCGCTATCGTTCCAGTGCGGTTCTCGCTCATCCCCCGCCCGTACGACCAGTTGCTCGGCCAGGTCGCGGCATTCATCAATCGCATTGGGTGAATCCCTGTTGATTTCATCAATCGGATTAAAGCAATCAGGCTCATCAGTGAAAGCACAGAAAGGATCGAGCAACACGATCCGATGCCCGAACACTTTCGCGCGATGCCGAGCGGTCAGCATTGCGTTCTCTGCCTTATAGTCAAGAACAACCGCAGACTCGTTGGTTTCCAGAAGCCACGGGATGATAAATGACGCGCCCTTCCCAGCACCGGTCGGACCGAATACAGCCGTATGAACGGAACGCGATAACCGGACAGTCTCTCCCCGCCTGCGTATGGGCATTCCCAACAGACAAAACTTCTGGATAACTAACTCACACGCATCCCGCGCCGACACGCGGGAGTCCAGCGCGGAGAGCAGACTCGGAATGAGGGGCGCAACCGCGCCTTGGGTCATGCGGCCGATCGCCAGTCCTTCATTTCCACCGATCATCCCGATCCGCCGCAGTTCGCGCTCGCTGGCCCACTGAGCGGTACCGTAGGCCCATCCTGGCTTCCGACGACATGCTTTTTCTATCGCGACGAACGCCAGAGGAATGAGCAGCGGAAGCGGAGAGACCATCAGCGAGAATACGGCGACACAGAACACCGCTTCCGTGATTGCAATCACCAACAGGAGGCGTGACAGGCTATACATCGGTGACCCTTCCACTAACGGCCAGCGACTTGTCCCGCATCACGTTTTGCCAGGTCTTGGCATCCAGCCGATCCTTCACTCCCTTCCGGGCGGCCTCTAGGCATTCGACGAGTTTTTCCACAACTTCCGTAAGCGAAAGGCTGCTGCCGGTGAGCATGACCTTCGTTCCACAAGGAAGCGGAATTGTGATTCGAGCCGATCGGATGGGACTTTTGGTGGCAACTTGTTTCGTTTGTTGAACCACCCGCGTTAACTCCTCCCGGCTTGCGCCTTTGAGCTTCATATAAAGCAATTTACGTTGCTGCTCTTCGGACGCTTGTGAAGCGACGTAGACATCGCTGATCCCCACGACTCCGTTCCGCAGAGCTTCTTGCCATTCGAGGATACACTTCGAAGGCGAGAGTGATTTCGTGACGGCTGATGGATCGAGTTTCAGATGATCCGCCAAATCCTTGGCGCTCCAATGTGGATTAAGCCTTCGCAGTTCTTCGTAGGCAGTCCATTTTTCAAACGCTGACATATCCAGACGATGGATGTTTTCGGTGAACTGGATGACTTTGATTTCAACCTTGCCAAGCGGCTCGTTGTAAATCGTCACTGCCAGGTCGGGAAGACCGACGATCCATGCGGCCTTGAATCGCCGGAAACCGTAGATCAATTCGCCATCCGCCAATGCGCCAACGGGAGAGAGTTGGCGATTGCGAAGGCTCTCGCCCAGATTTCTCAAATCGTTTTCGCTGCCAAGGTTGTTGCGGACCTGCGGATTCTCTTTAAACCAGGAGAGCGGTTTGCGTGTAGTTTCTGGCACGTGATGATCCTTGCTGTCGAAATGAAGGGGAACTCGGGAGGCGGCCGGATCGCTCCTGACCGCTCCTCCCGAAAGACGCTTTTAATGAAATTGCAGTTTCGCCTCAGTTCCGGCTGATGAACCGGACGATCCGACGGACATCGAGACAGATGTCCCGACGCAGCGCCAGCCAGGCGGTCCTTGGAACTCGGAATTCACGGCCGCACGCACACTGCACGTGCGGCCGAACGAAGTTCGCATCTGTTGCACACAACCGGTGACAACAGGGGCAGCGATATCGATAACACCACACAGCGAACGACTCCACTTTCGTTCCACTAGCGGCGTCCCGACGTCATCGCCACACCTGCCGCCGTCAGTCCGGCGGCAACAGCCCCGAGATCATCCACGAGGCCGAAAGGCCCGAGCAATGCCTCAGGCACAATGTCGACAGGCGAGATGCAATAGATTCCACAGAAGATCGCCACGCCCCAGCCGACTATGGGCAACAGGAACGCCCGCAACTGGCTTTGCGGCATGGACAGCAACACGAAGAACGCCACGCCCAGCAGCGTTCCACAGATCAGCATGGTCTGAATGACCCCGAAAACACTTTCCACGATGAACTCCTAAAAAGTCGGGAACCGCAATGACAATACGATCGATTCCCGATACCACTTGATTTGAAACAGCAAAACCGCTCGCACCAAAAACGGTCCGGTCGGAACACGAAATTCGCGTGACGACCGGACCATCTCGTCGGCAGCCGATGACCGCCGACGCCTGCCTTGTCGCGCGTGATTTAGACACCCACGACTCCCGCTCCTGCCAATGCGAGCAGCAAGCCAACAAAGAACTTGATAACCACCACAGTCACTGGATCGATCACTCCCAGAATCATCAACATTGGAACTGACAACATGGCACCCAACCTTTCGTAGAGAGAAACTCCAACAAATGGCTGCCGACACAACACATGTCGGCAGCCCCACTCATTGCAATGACAGCGTCATCCCTGCATCCCGGCCGCCTTATTGCGGTCACTTTGCTGCGCATGCCTTGCACGGCGTCTTGATTCACGAACTGTCCATTAAATTGCCCTCCATACAGACGTCCGGCTCTCAACAACCGTGAGTGAAACTACGAATTGTTCCGCCGAACAACGGTCATTTGCATCCAACTGCTTTGACAAATTTTTGCAGCAGGATGGGCTTATTCTATGAACATTGCAGTTTCGTACTTACACTCAATACAAAGAAAGATGATGTGTCATTTGTACGAACGACGGCGTGGCGTATTGTGCATCGATTAGCACACACTAATTAGTAGCCACTAGGTACTTGCGAGTACGACGTTTTATGTGGACTACTAATACCGTATAGTATATTGCATTATAGGGTGAAGTTCTGGGAACACCCTCTCAATGCTGAAATCAGCAACTTTCTGGCGTGGCTCGTCGGCAAAGTTGACGTGAGGCGACTGACGCATGAGCAGGAGTCAATCATTCTGCGAGCCGGGAAAAAAGTCTTCGAAGACGCCGGATTGTCGAAGGGGCCTGACGCTACCCCCGATGTGATTGCCGTCTTTCGGCACCGACTCCACGTTATGAAGACGAAAACAATGGAGCTCTGTCCACAGCTGACCCAAACGGTGAAGAATTTTGATGATCCTGACAATCAACAGGTCCTCAGTTTCCAACATTGGATTACCGAGCAAGTGCTTGCGGGTGTAATCACTGATGAGTTCTCCCTACAGATCGAACGTGCGGGCGATGCTGCATTTGAAGCAGCGGGTGGATACTCCGCCCATGCAGATATGCCGCGCACTTTTCGGTCGCAGTTGCAGGCAATGCAAAATGCAGTCGTGGAGATTCGTCCAGACCTTGCTGAAGAGGTTCGGAAGTGGTCAACTGGCATGTCCGGTCGCCAATAAACTCATTGTCAAGCTATCCTTAAGCGAACCTCGTCGCCGCATTTCGCACAAGAGCGCGACAAAGCGTGCCATTCTATCCGGCCAACTGCAAAGACACCCACCGGAAATAGTTACGCAACCAGATATGCAGAAACCCGTTGCGACAATTTGCATCCCATGCAACATGGCTTGCAATATCCTATCGTACAATAAAACGCGGCAGCCCCACCTTTAAGGAGTTGAATGACCATGACAGAAAAGTCGCCGACTATTTTTCCCGTGTTTTGCCGTCTCCGTATGGCTGATGCAAAAGGGCAAAGCCTTTTTGCAAAGGCGAACCATTCTGTACGGATCGACGGATGGCTAGATGAACCGAAAAAACGGCGTCGTTCTCAAGTCTGCGACACCTTTCGCGAAGGGGGTAGCCGGTACTGGGTTTCACAAATCGTCACCGCCTGGAATCTAGACAACATTTCTCCGTTGGACTTATCCAATTTGCTTGGTACCAGTTTATCGCAAATCAGCAGACTTCTAAATCATTCCAGCGCCAGTCTCGGCGTCCTCGGGCAATTTGCTGCGCGTCATGGCTATTCAATCCCCACACCGAATTTCCATCGTTGGTCAATCAAAGGGTTAGTTACCGCTCTTCAGAAGACGGCTTGGCTCCGTCAGGTAAGTAGGACACGAAGCAACCGAACAGGTCTGCCTCCAAAACTTTCGGAACATTACATCTACATCCTTGCCACACTCGTTTCAGGCGAATTGATTGATCGGTGGGATGCCCTCACCGATCAATACGAAGACGACCTCTTTTCGGCAGCGAACGATCGCAACTTCGCCAAATTCTTACAACGCTTCACTGCATCTTATTTACGTCTGACGCAACATATCCCCGCCGCTCAGAGCCGAAGTGCTATCTACTTTCCCAATGGAAGAATCTCCGATCCCTCCCGTTGGGAACTCTGTCGCGATATTGATGCCATGTGGCGGGAATCCTACGCCGACGTTGAGCGAACTTGGGCGGCCGTCAACGGCTTGACTCCTTGGGAAATCGGCTTAATGGAAGCCGATGACGACGAAGCCGCCTGAACCTTTCGGGCAATTTCGTTGAATTCATTTGCACGGACGCACGATCGCCTCTCTGTCGAGACAAACAGTATACCTTTACTTCAAGGAGTAATCCCATGGCCTCTGACTATGCTTCCGAGGAGATCATTCCAGTCTCTCCTCCAAAGACTCCACCTCTCCAACGATTCTTACCCGTCGAATCTTTCGATGCTGGTGATCGTTTCTCGTTTCGCGATTATCTGACCGATAATCCCCCCGACGGACACACCCACAAAGTCGTCGCCCAAACGCTTGGTGAGATCGTTGAACTTCAGGAGGGACTGTCCAATGAACAACTTTACGATGAACTACACGCCCGGTTATGCGGTTCGGAACCGCTTGAGCGTGAGCAATTGCTTAAGTTTATGGTGCTCTGCATTCAAGCTATTCGTGAAAAGTTCGTAAGCCTGTCCCAAGGGGCCCTGCCGCTCCAGCCTCCATCCGGTCCGTCAACGGACACTTGGCCGGCCGGCCCTAAAAGCATGGCGATTGCAAAGATTCTTCCGCGAGAGATGCTTGCATTCTTGGAGGCAAT
>Ga0206876_1212_pt1 | contig 13785 bp, 11 predicted proteins | sample Alteio_BWOrgCont_10_FD_152619 | JGI IMG/M metagenome (GOLD analysis project Ga0206876, IMG submission 152619) | Enriched cells from forest soil in Barre Woods Harvard Forest LTER site, Petersham, Massachusetts, United States -... | ecosystem: Environmental > Terrestrial > Soil > Temperate forest >...
CGCCTTCAATCTGAGTCCCCTTGGCCTCATCGGCCAGAAATTCATCCACTTTGCTGGTGGTGCGGTTAAAAACACACACCTTATAGCCGTGGTCGTTCATGTTCAGCACCAGGTTCTGGCCCATCACTGCCAGCCCGATCAAACCAATGTCACAAGTTGCACTTGCCATCATTTCTCCTTGCCCTCAACCGCTCATGGGTGGGGTTAAACCTACATCAGAATAAGGTCTCTGTTTCCATGCTACTGTAACGCCCGTCACACAGCATTCAGGCCAATTCGAGTACAGAACAGCCCAAATTCGGTATTGAACGCACGGGAAACCGTACCGCCAATACCCAAGCCGTGTAAAGTTTTCAGGCGACCCGATTTCGAGTTCCGGCCACTTTGTGTGTAGAGTTATGTCAACGGGCGCACCCCCGGTCACCCACAGTCAACATGTAATTAGGAGGCTTCAGATGTCCAGCTCCCCGCTGTCCAGCCCCTCTCGCCGCTCGTTCCTGCGCACTGCAGGAATCGCCGCTGCTGCCTTTCCCATCATGTCTGAAGGTCACCTTGCCTGGGCTGCCATGCAGCAGCAAACCAAACCTGCCCGCCGCCAGCGCCCCGCTGCCGACGCCAACGGCGCTGCGCCGGTGATGATCAACGCCAATGAGAACCCGCTCGGCCCCTGCCAGTCTGCGCTTGCCGCCATCGATGCCAGCGCGCTCACCGGCGGACGCTATGACGCCAACGGCGGCCTCGACAAGCTCGTCACTCTTCTCAGCCAGCAGACTGGTGTGACCGGTGACGTCAAACTTCCTGAAGACCACATCGCAGTCTATGCCGGATCGTCGGAGCCGCTGCACTTTACCGTGCTCGCCTTTTGCTCTGACTCCAAACCCTACGTCACCGCCGATCCTTCCTATGAAGCTGGCATGTGGGCCGCACAAGCCGCTGAGGCCAAGGTGTCCAAGTGGCCGCTGACTGAGACCTACGCGCACGACGTGAAAGCGATGGTCGGTGCAAGCCCGACTGCAGGCGTCATCTACATCTGTAATCCCAACAACCCCACCGGCACGCTCACTCCCAAGGAAGACATCGTCTGGGCCGCCAAGAACAAGCCCGCCGGAACCGTTCTGCTGATCGACGAGGCCTACATCCACCTCAGCGAAGCGCCCTCCTGCCTCGATCTTGTCCAGCAGGGCTTGGACGTCATAGTGCTCCGTACCTTCTCCAAGGTCTACGGCATGGCCGGCATCCGCTGCGGTGTTGCCTTTGGTAAGCCTGAGCTGCTGGCCAAGCTGCAGCGCTACGGCATGAATCCGCTGCCCGTGACCGCTGTGACAGCAGCGTCAGCCAGCCTCTCCGAAGCCGACCTCGTCGCAACCCGCCGCAAGATCATTGCCGATACCCGCAACTCCACCTTCAAGTGGCTGGCGAACAAGGGCTACAAATTCATCCCATCGGTTTCGAACTGCTTCATGATCGATACCGGTCGTCCCGGCAAGGACGTGATTGCAGCAATGCAAAAACAGAATGTCTTCATCGGCCGCACCTGGCCCATCTGGCCTAATCATGTCCGCGTGAGTGTTGGAACTCCTGCAGAGATGGCTGCATTCCAGGCAGCGTTCGAGTCGGTAATGTCTGCTCCACCGGCAACCGCCTAAACCAAATCAGTAATTAGCAGGTGGCAGCGTGTGAATTTTCCGCGCTGCTTTTTGCTGCTTGCTTTAGACTTCCCACATGCATCGCAGACCCTCCGGCGTTACGCTCTCCGCAGTTGTTCTCGGCATCTTCGATCTCTTTCTGCTGCTCGGCGGCATCTTTTACGTCGTGCTGGCCGTGTTATTTGCCGGTAGCTCATTCATTCCTCCCACCGCCCCAGGCCAGCCGGCTCTGCCTCCGCACCTGCTGCCGGCAGTGATGGGATTTATCGCCGCCTTAATGCTGCTCTGCGCCGTGTGGGGCATCAGTACCTTCGTTGGTCTGCTCAGGATGCGCCGTTGGGCCAGCATCTCCATCATGATCATTGGCGGCTGCCTGGCCATGGTCTCGCTGTTCGAACTCATGGGCTGCATCCTTGCGCAATCCACCATGAAGAACCTGGTGCTTCCGCCCAACTCCGGATCCGCAAACCTGGTGCCACCCAACCCGGCAGCGCTGCAAGGCGCATTTTATTTCCTCGATGCACTATGCCTCGGCGTCGCCGCAATAGGTATCTGGTGGATCGTCTACTTCGCTCGCAAGAAGACCCGCGACGCCTTCGCGCAAACGCCGCTTGGCGTCACATTGCACAACACAGCACAGCTCAATCCCGCGACACCCATCACCGACTTCAGCGTCGCACAGCCGCTGCAAGCGGTTGAGCCCGGCGTAGCTCCTACCCCAGTTGAAGTGCAACCGGCTCCAGAAGCGCCTGGCCGGCCGATTTCAATGACCATCGTCGCAGTCCTTTTGCTTCTAGGCTCGGCTTCGCTGATGTTTTGCTGCCTCGTTCCCTATCCGCAATTCATGTTCGGAATACTGATTACCGGCGCTTCAAAATATCTTCTTTTGATTGCAATGGCTGCTCTTTACGCTGTCGCAGGGATCGGCCTTCTGCGCCGGATCCACTTCGGCTGGCTGCTCGCAGCCGGCATGCAGATTCTAGGCCTGCTCAACCTGCTTACGTTCCTCTCTCCGGGTGTGCGCGCACGCTATATGGGCTTGATGCAGACCATATCCAAAGCCTCTGCGCCTGCGATGCCCGATGCTACACAAGTCTCTGTACAGATGCTGCAGCAGAAGCTGATGGGCGAAATGCTGGTTCCCATGTTCGCGATCGGCAGTCTGTTCATCATCTTCATTATGGTGCTGCTATGGAGAGCGCGCTGGTACTACAAGAGCGGCGAGTAAAACCTACGCCTTGCTCTTTGCAGCTTCGTATCTTCCCAGTTCCTTCACCACCCGGCATTCCGTGCGCAAAGCAGCCAGCGCTGCGTCGGCATTTTCTTCACCCTCAAATCTGAAGTCGACATAGAACACGTACTCCCAGGGCTTGCCGGGAACTGGCCGCGACTCAATCTTGGTCAGATCCGCGCCGGCAGCAGCGAGCTTCTGGAGAGCCGCCACCAGCGTTCCCGGCCGATGCTCCACAATAAACGCTGCACTGATCTTGTCCGGCTCCTTCACTACAGAAGAGTGATCGTCGCGCCGCAGCAAATGAAAGCGCGTGAAGTTTTCAGCGTGGTCTTCAATTCCTTCAACAAGAATCTCCGCGCCATATTCCTTCGCCGCCAGTGCAGGTGCAATGCCGGCTACATCGCGCAGACCGTCTTCCATCAAATGCTTCACACTGCCCGCTGTGTCATAGAACGGCGTTGCATGAAGCCCTGCATGCTCCGCAAGCCAGCGCCTGCACTGCGACAGCGCTACAGGATGCGAAAGCACTGTCTTGATCTTCGCCAGCTTTACTCCCGGCGCGGCAATCACGTTGTGACGAATGCGCATCTGTATCTCCGCATCAATGCGCACAGGAGTTTCGAGCAGGAGGTCATAGTGCTCGGCAACGGAGCCATGCAGGCTGTTCTCAATCGGCAGCACCGCGGCATCCACCACTCCGTTCATCACTGCATCCAGTACTTGCACGGAAAGCGTGCACGGAACGATTGCGACGTCGCCCAGCATCTCGAGCGCAGCCATGTGGCTGTTCGATCCGCGCTCGCCCTGTATCGCCACACTTCGAATAGACATGCTCAACTCCTGCTGCATACTCACATCGGCAGAAAAAGGTTGCCAGCAGATGTGAGCAATTTCATTGCCCGTTTTGTTATCTGCATCAATGCTTTGCAGGTTCGTACAACCTCGCTATCTTACCCGGCAACTTACCCTTAGCGCTTGGATTGCACCCTTATACACGGCCCATACAAGCGACATGCTTTTGCAAGGAGAACGCTGCATGCTTTGGACCATCCTGGTAGTTCTTGTCATCCTCTGGCTTCTTGGATTCAGCTTCCACATCGGTGGCAGCTTAATCCATATTTTGCTGGTGATCGCACTCATCGTTCTCGTCTACAACCTTCTGACAGGTCGAAGAGGGCTGTGATGGCATCAACTCTCGCGCGCAAACCAATTTATTCCTATTCATCGTAGTCAACCAAGGAGTCAGGGCCATGAGCACAACAATGAGCGATAGCACGATCAAAGGCAAAGTCAACGTAGTCGCCGGCAAAGTAAAGCAGGGCGTGGGGGAAGCTGTGGGCAACAACAAGCTCGCGAACGAAGGCGCCGCACAGCAGCTAAAGGGTCACGCCCAGGAAGCATGGGGCACCGTCAAAGAAGCCGTCTCCGACCACAAGGCCGATCGTGACAAGTCTGCGCATGACGTTCGCGAGAAGGTAACTTCGACCGCCCAGAACGCCAAAGAGCACATTCAGCACGCGGTCGATCCGAAAAACCACCCCAAGCCCTAGCCCAACCGCTTGGCCAGCATCTGCAGCACCGCAGCCACAGTTTGCTCCACGCTCAGTTCTGCAGTGCTTACCGTATGGCTGGCGATGCGCTCATAGAGACGTCGCCGCGCTTTGAATCGGCGCTCCGCAACGGAGAGATCGGCGAGAACCGGTCTCTCCGCAGCGCCGGGTTGCTCTTGGCAGCGCGCCACAAGAGCTGCGAACGGCGCAGCAAGATAGACCACAGCCGTGCGCGGAGTCTGCTCCAGCAACAAACGGTTGCCGAGCTCTTCCGGCGCGCCTCCACCCAGCGCCAGCACCACCCGCCGTCTTCCAAGCAGCGCAGCCAGCGCTGCCGATTCCAATTTACGAAAGTGCGGTTCTCCGCTCTCCGCGAAGATGCGCGCAACACTGCGGCCGTCGCGACGCTCAATCTCGCCGTCCAGGTCCAGGAAGCGCCAGCCAAGCTGCTCCGCCAGCACAGCCCCGAGCGTCGATTTGCCGCTGCCCATAAATCCTGTGAGCACAACGCGGTCAACGCCCTTCAGCGCCGCAGCAGCACGGGTTGTAGTTGAGGTCTTCGCCATATCGGCTTCTTCAGTAATCTGCATTTCGAGAATAGCTGTTGCCATGGTCAGTCTCCTGTTTATCTTTTGCGGCAAAGCAAAAGCCGCAACCTTTAGGCTGCGGCTCGGTGAGTATTGCGAATCTCTTAGTCGTTAGAGATATGCGCACGCACGCGTAGCCGCCGGCGGATACCAGTAGCTAAATCGCGCGAAATTCGTGCGGCGGAACGTCATGCAGTTGAGATTATCCGAGGTTATGAGGAGATGCAAGTTCTGTAATCGGGCTACTCATCGTCCCGATTGCCCTGCTGCAGCTTGCTGGCAATGTTTGTCCACACGTTGTCGCTGGGGTCACCAACAGGCTCAAAAAGGCTTTTTGCGGCATCAGCAATGGTTTCCAGGTCCTTCACCAGCGCCAGGCAATCCGGATTCGCCTTGAAGAATTTCCCAAAACGCGAGTCTTCACTCACCTTGCCTGCACCAGCCGCAGCCAGCTCAGGCAGATATTGCTTGAACTCAGACACCGTCATCTTGTCAGGATCGATATTCAGAGGAAGGTCGCTCACTGAACGGCCTCCTTCTTGTCGCCAGCGGCGTGGTCGACCGGCGCAAGCTGCTCAGGAGCATGCAAAAGCTCGCGCAGCTTCAGGCGTGCCTTGTGGAGCTGGCTCTTGGAATTTCCCGTTGAGCATTCAAGCATCGTTGCAATCTCATTGTGCTCGAAGCCTTCTACGTCATGCAGAACAAAGACCATGCGATACCCGGGAGGAAGTGCTGCAACAGCGCGCTCCAGTGTAACCCGGTCCACGGATCCTGCCAGTTGCATATCGCGCGCGCCAAAGTCCCGGCGTGGCGCATCCTCTTCACCGGGATTGATCGTCTCTTCCAGTGAGACAAGTTGCAGGCCCTTTTTGCGCAGGTGCATCAGCACCAGGTTCACCGTCAGGCGATGCAGCCATGTGGAGAAAGCACTCTCTCCGCGAAAGCTGCCAATCTTGCGGAACAGATGCAAGAACGCTTCCTGCGTCATGTCCTCGGCTTCAGACACGTTGCCGAGCATGCGCAGGCACAGGGTATAGACCCGGCGCTTGTGCAGCGCGTAGAGCTTCGAAAAAGCTTCCGCGTCGCCTTGCTTCGCTAGTTCGATCGCCTCGGCTTCTCCGGCGATTGGAGTGTTCCGCTTGAACAAGCCGGAGTTCGGTTTTGTGGGCATCGTGGGGCCTTGAAGTTGCATAAGCTGTCAGTACTTCCGGTCCTTACGTTTCATCAACGCCGGCGACTGCCTAGCATCAGGTTAACGTATAAGGGTCGCCGCTGGTTTCAATTCATATGATTGACTAGAGCCCCATAAGGTTGTACGGCTGTTCATTTACGCGCTGCGTTTGCAATAAGATTGCGAATTCCGCTGGCACTCTAGCTGCCGATAAAGCGAGCATACAGAGATCGCGCCAGCCCCGTATCGGTAGTTCCCTGCACCAGCGCTCGCCCGTCAGGAAAAACAGTCAGCGTGTGCTCGCCGCGCTTGAAACGAAGCAGCAATCCATTGCTGCGAACATCGCCCAGCGGTCGCAGACGCGCAGCCAGGGCCGCCAGATCCACAGGCCGATCATGCTCATGGATCTGCACTGAATTCCGTCCGCACAGCGTAATGTGCGGCCGAGCTTCGCCAGCCAGCGCCCGAAATTTGCGCTCACCGCAGACCTCGCAGCCCGTCCGGGCATGCGCCGTAGAAATCTCCGAGTGCTCTCCGCTCCACAGATCGTAAGAAACCAGGCTGCGCCGCATGAGCTCTGGCTGACCTGTCAAAAATTTCAGCGCCTCCGTCACCTGCAACGATGCCGCAAGATTGACAGCCGTGGAAAGAATGCCTGCGGTGTCACAGGTCTCCACATTTCCCGCAGGCGCTGCTGGGAAAATACACGCCAGGCAAGCCGTCGGCTCCGCACCTTCAGTCTTCGGCAGAATGTTCATCGTCGCCGCATACGCACCCACCGCAGCCGCATAGATCCACGGCCGCCCATCGCGAACCGCCAGATCATTGATCAGATAACGAGTCTCGAAGTTATCCGTTCCATCCAGAACGATCTCCGCACCTTCCAGCAGCGCCTCAATGTTCCCCGGCACAACATCCGCAACATGTGCTGTCACCTTTACACACGAGTTCAGCCGCTCAATATGCCGTCGAGCAGCTTCCGCCTTGGGCAGCGCTGCTCGGGCGTCGTCCTCATCAAACAGCACCTGCCGTTGCAAATTGGACGGTTCCACAAAATCGCGATCAATCAGCGTCAGCCTGCCCACGCCGGCGCGAGCCAGCAGGCCTGCTGCAGCGGCGCCAGTGGCTCCCACGCCAACAATCGCCACGTGAGCGGCGGCAAGGCGGCGCTGGCCAGCCTCCCCGATGCCCGCAAACAGCACCTGGCGAGAATAACGCTCGCGATCGTCGATTTCCTGGGCAGACCCCTGTGACGTCGCACACAAGGTTTGAACGGCCGGCCCAGCGACACTAGAAGCAGACATGGGTTGAAGTATACGAGTGCTGCAACTCATGCCACAGACAGCCCCTTGGCGCATATAGGCATCTGTAAAATGAAACAAGCCTGAAGCATGCAACCACGCTGTAAAGTGTTGCAGGGACGGCATGAAGCTGTTTGTCAGGACGGGAAGCGGCATTGCTGGTGGATGGAGCATCTTCGATCGCTGTCAGGACACGGCGAAAGCACGGGAGGCTAACAGTGGATCGCGGAGCCTCCTGCAAATCCAACCCAACCCTAAAATCCTCCCGCCGGCTCCTGATAAGTTTTGGGTTGCCGGCGCTGTTTCTCGTTTTGTCGATCGCTCTTCCGTCAGCCGCGCAGACTCCTACCCCGGTCGTGCCCCCAACCAGTTCTACCGGAACACTCAAGCAATCAACCAACCCTGCCGTTCCCCAGCCTGGCACAAACCCCCAGGCGGACCAGCCGACACCCGCGGAAATTACCAACACTCGCCCCGCACTCACCACCAGCATTTGGTCCAAGGCAGGAGTTCCTGTCGTAGCTGTGCGCTTTGACGGCGTAACCTTTGCTGCGACTGACCCCCTTCTGAAAGAGATGGAGCAAAAGGCCGGTCAGCCGCTTTCTCCCGATAAAGTTCGCGACGATCTGCGCCGCCTCTTCGCCAGCGGACGATATCGTGACATTGAAGTCAACTCCGAACCGAACGGCAATGGCATCACGCTCATCTATGCCGGCGTTGCGCGATACTACGTCGGCCGTATAGAGATTGACGGGGTCAAGCAGGAACGCCTCGCATCACAACTGGAATACGCGACACAACTTGAACCCGGCACCATCTACAAGTCCACTGCAGTTCCTGCGGCCGTTGATGCCGTAAAAGCTGCGCTCCAACAGAACGGGTACTTTCAGGCTGACGTGAAGGCAACCACCACCGTTGACGATGCAGACCGGCAGATTAATGCCACCTTCACCGTCACAGTCGGGCCGCAGGCTCGCGTCGGGCAGGTCGCCGTGGATGGCAAAGACGCCGGCATGACCCTTGATACCTTCATGAAAAAGGGACACCTCGATTGCTCGCTTCTGGCTCACTCGTTCAACCCTCATTGCCGGCCGAAGGTAACGCGCGAAACAACCAGCAACGCCCTCAGCGGTGTGCGCTCTTACTACCAGAAGAAGGATCATCTGGAAGGCACCATCAGCCAGCAGAAGCAAACCTACGCCACTCCGCGCAAACAACTTGACTACGAGTTCGCCGCCAACCAGGGACCCATCGTCAAGGTAGTCGTGAACGGAACCAAGCTCACCAAGTCGCGCATCAAGCTCCTGGTCCCGGTTTATGAAGAAGGCGCGGTCGACCGCGATCTACTCAATGAAGGCGCCTACAACATCAAGGATTACCTGCAGCAGCAGGGCTATTTCGATGCGCAGGATTCCGTGCAGTACCTCGGCAAGGGCACAAGCAACGTCACTGTGCAGTTTGACGTCACGCCGGGCAAGCGGCATAGGGTCACCGCCGTCACGATTTCCGGCAACAAGTATTTCGATAAGGATCTGATTGAAGAGCGCCTGCGCGTGAAGCGGGCTGACGCCTACACGCATTATGGCCGCTATAGCTCGCAACTGGTGAACGCGGATGTGGATTCCATCCTCGCGCTCTATCGCGCCAATGGATTCAAAGATGCCAAGGTAACATCTTCAGCAACCGACGTTGATAAAGGCTCCAACGGAGAGCTGCTGACTACCGCGCAGATCCGCGTTGCCTTCAAGATTGAGGAAGGCTCGCAGCAGAAGTTCGGCACGGTTGGCCTCACCGGTGTGGACGGAGCTCGGCAAAAAGATGTGCATGCGCTCCTGAACTCGCAGACCGGCCAGCCGTTTTCATTAATCACGCTCTCCCAGGACCGTGATGCCGTACTCAGCTATTACGTTTCGCACGGCTTCGACCACGCGAAAGTTGAAATCCAGCAAAACATCGAGTCGCAGGACAAGACCCGCTCTGATGTCGCCATTAACGTCGTCGAAGGCGAACAGGTATTCGTGGACCACGTCTTGCTCTCCGGCATCAAGCACACTCGTCCGCAGGTGGTGCAGAAGGAGCTACGCGTACACGCCGGCGACCCGCTCGATCAATCCGCCTTGCTCACCACGCAGCGAAATCTCTATAACCTTGCGCTCTTCAACGAAGTCAATGCAGCCATACAAAATCCAACCGGCGACGCACCCAGTAAGAACGTGCTCGTGCAGCTCACTGAAGCCAAGCGCTGGGACGTCACCTACGGCTTCGGCTTCGAGGCGCAGACCGGAACGCCCGGAACCGTTCCCGGAACCACCCGCGGACAAACCGCAGCACAGAATGGCCAGGCTGGCGTTAGCCCGCGCGTAACGCTCGATGTCACGCGCATCAGCCTCCGCGGAACAACCCAATCCATCACGCTGCACTCCACTTACGGTTTGCTCGAACGCGTTGCGACATTGACCTACAACGTGCCACAGTTCTTCTCCAACCCGCATCTCACCGCGTCGATTTCCGGCGGCTACTCCAACGTGCAGAACATCTCAACCTTCCAGGCATCCACCATCCAGGGAGACATTCGCATCTCGCAGAAGATCAGGCGTGCGGACAACATCATCTACGACTTCCAGTACCGCCGTATCTCCGTAGACCCCAACAGTCTTGAAATTACCCCCAACCTGATCCCACAACTCTCTGAACCCGTAACCGTCGGCGGCCCGCAGATTACCTTCTTCCATGACAGCCGCGATCCCACGCCGCTCGACGCCCAGCGCGGACAATACTTCAGCGTCCAGCAGTTTTTTTCCGACTCCGTCTTTGGCGCGCAGACCAATTTCAGCCGCACGGATTTCTCGCATTCGTCCTATTACACCTTCGGCAAGCGCAGCAAGTACACCTTCGCGCGCAACACCCGTGTTGGTTTTGAGTTCCCATTCGGCGCACTCAGCACTTCCGCGCAGAGCTCGCTCGGCATCTCAAACTGCGCCGGAACGCTCTCCGCAACCAACGCCACGTGCAATCCCATCCCGCTGCCCGAACGCTTGTATGCCGGCGGCGAAAATTCTCTGCGCGGCTTCGGCATCAACGGCGCCGGCCCGCGCGATCTCACCACCGGCTACCCCGTCGGCGGCTCCGGCGTGGTCGTCAACAGCTTTGAGCTGCGCATGCCGCCGCCTGTGCTGCCCCTCGTAGGAGACAGTGTCTCCTTCGTCCTCTTCCATGACATGGGCAACGTCTTCCGCTATCCCGGCGACATGTTCAAGAGCATCAAAAACTTTCGCCAACCCAACCAGGCCAGTTGCTACAACGTCACCGTCCCACCCGGCACAACAAACACCAGCACACTCACCGGCACCTGCAGCTTCAACAATTACATCCATGCCGTCGGTCTCGGCGCGCGTTACAAAACACCTGTTGGCCCTATCCGCGTCGACTTCAGTTGGAACCTCAATCCGCCGGTCTATCCAGTCTTCGACGACTACACGACCAGGCCGCCCTACGTCGGCAAGGCCAGCCACTTCAACTTCTTCTTCGGGATTGGGCAGAGCTTCTAACCATGCAGCTAACGAGCTCAATGCGCGCCGGTCACATCGCAGTCATTCTGCTAGCGGCTCTGTGCGCGTGCTCGGGCCACGCGCAAACCACTGCGGCACAGCCTTCGCCGGCCGCAGCTGAAACCAAGCTGGATCGTGTCGACGCCATCGTCAACAACGATCTGATTCTCGATAGCGATGTCGATGAAGAGCGGCGCCTCGAAGCCTTGCAGCCTTTCCACGTGTCCACAGAGGCCTTTTCGCGCGATAAAGCTATTGAGCGCCTGATCGACCGCGCGCTCATCCTGCAACAGGCAGAACTGCAGTCGCAGGACACGATCACAGACGCGCAGCTCAAAACCGAGACAGATGCGCTGCGTAAAAATATTCCCGACTGCAAGAACAAAAAGTTCGACTGCGAAACGGACGCGGGTTGGAGCAGTTTTCTCGCGGCCAACGGATTCACGGTGGAAGAATTCAACCGTCGCTGGCGCGAACGCATGCAGGTGCTGCGGTTTATTGAGCAGCGCTTCCGCGCCGGAATCAAGATCACGCCTGAAGAGATTGAGGCTTACTACACCAAGACCATGCTGCCGGAATATGCCAGGCAAAACACCAAGCCGCCGCCGCTGGATTCCATCAGCGACCGCATTCAGGGCGTTCTGCTGGAGCAGCGAGTGAGTGACTTGCTCGGCGACTGGCTTAAGAGCCTGCGCGCGCAAGGCAGCATCGTCGTGCTGCACGCAAATGAGGAGGCGCCGTGAAGCCTATTGCGCCCAAACCTCCGAGCGCTCCTAAGCCGGCACGCAAAAGCAGGTTCCTCTGGTTGCTGCTTGCAATGGTGTTGCTGCTTATCTTTTTGGTCACAGGTGTAGCCATCTACACCTCTACCGATGACTTTCAGCGCCGCGTTGGGAAAATTGTTGTGTCTCAGTTGGAAGAAGCAACCGGCGGTCGTGTGGAGTTGGGCCACGTCTCCTTCAGCCTCTGGCATCTTGCGATTGAAGCGGATAACCTCGTGATCCACGGCACCGAAGGCCCGGACGAGATGCCATACATTTCCGTCACAAAAATTCTCCTGCGTTTAAAGATCAACACATTCCTCTCGCACACACTGGGCAAGGGCGCGCAGTCACACGTCGGTCTGAATTACCTGCGCGCCGAGCAGCCGCACATTCATCTCATCGTTTATCCCGATGGTCACACCAACCAGCCGCAGCCCAAGCGTCCCAACACCAGCACCACGCCGGTGCAGGATACCCTGCTCGACCTGCAAGCCGGGGACGTTGAATTGTCAAACGGTCTTGCCTTGCTGAACGATCAAGCCATCCCGTTCGATCTGGCCGCGAACGACCTGAACGCCCAGGTGAACTACATCTCCTCCACCGACCGCTATGGAATGGCCATCGCTCTGAACGATCTGCGCACAAAGATGGGCAAACAGCCTGAGGTGCAATCCTCGCTGCAGGTATCTGCGGAGCTCGGTCGCGATGTCTTCGATTTGAAAAACCTGAACTTTACGAGTGGAACTTCCAGCAAGCTCACTGCAACGGCGCTGGTTGAACACTTCAACAAACCCGAGTGGCAGGCAACTGTAAATGGTCAACTCGAAATGAAGCAGGTTGGCCTGCTTGCCGGTCTGGATGGATTCTCTGCCGGCAGAATCGACCTGAACTTAAGCGGACACAACTGCAAAGTCACGCCCCAGGAAGCACAGAAGAAACCGCACTTCTGGCAGCGGCATCGTCCCGCACCCAAAGAGAATGTGCTTCCGCCAGATCCCGCATGCGCTGCGGGCTACCTGCTTGTCGGCGCGATGAAGGCCAAAGCGCTCGCCTTTAGTAACGAACATGTCGTCCTGCATGATGTCGATGGTGGCGCGCAGTTGCACATTACTCCCACGCAGTTGCTCTTCACCGCACTCACCGGAACGCTCCCCGGCGGCGGCGGTGCAGCCGGCGACCTGCGCATTGAAAACTGGCTCGGAGAAACGCAGGCCAGCGCTCCAGTCACTTCAACCAAGGCCATTGCGGCACAAACGGCCAACACCACCGCAAAGAGTATCGGCTCCAAGGCGCCGGTGCAAACCGTCACAGTAAAACCGGCAGTTGCTGCACATGCCTACCTCACCGTCGTCGTGAACCACATTCCTCTGCGCACCATCATGGATGTCACCGCGCCGCACTATGGCGATCTCGGCTTCGACACCTCCATCACCGGTCCTACCAAGGTGGAGTGGGGCGGCCCAGCCAAGGACATGTCCTCGAGCGTCGTCGTCGATGCCAATCTGCAGTTCGCTCCCGTCGGCCTCAAGCGCAAAGGCGCACTGTCTGACACTCCCGTCACCGGCGAAGTGCTCGGTCATTATGACGGCACCACCCAGACCGTGAAAATTGCGCATATCGGCCTGCAGACCCCGCAATCCACCTTCACCTCCTACGGTGTGCTCGGAGTGAATGAAGGCGATCCTCTCACCGCTCTCAACGTCAACCTGCAGGTGCGAGACCTCGCCGAGTACGACCAGCTTCTGCAATCCCTCGGCCTCGAATCAAACGGGAAAAAAGGTGCCGCTGCAATCCCCGTCGTTCTGCATGGCTCGCTTGGCTTCACTGGCACCGCGCACGGTGCAGTGCATGATCTCGATGTGAAAGGTCACCTCATCGCTGACAACCTTGCCTTGAAATTCGGCTCGCAGGCAGACATCCACATCGATTCCGCGGTCGGCGATGCGGAGTACTCGCCCAACGGCGGTGTTCTCGTCGCATCCTC
>Ga0206876_1213_pt1 | contig 13688 bp, 13 predicted proteins | sample Alteio_BWOrgCont_10_FD_152619 | JGI IMG/M metagenome (GOLD analysis project Ga0206876, IMG submission 152619) | Enriched cells from forest soil in Barre Woods Harvard Forest LTER site, Petersham, Massachusetts, United States -... | ecosystem: Environmental > Terrestrial > Soil > Temperate forest >...
CAGAAAACAAGGTGTTCGTGGTTACGTGCAACCGCGTCGGAACCGAAAACGGATTTCTTTTCATCGGACGAAGCAAGATCGTTCATCCTTCTGGAAAGGTCTTAGAGGCTGCCGGTTCCGGCGAAACAATCTTAATCGCTGACATCGACCTCGCTGAGGCGAGAAGGAAGCGAACTGTCGTGATTCCGGGCAAGTACGAGACAGAGACGTTCGCAGCGCGCCGTCCCGAGCTTTATCGTTGCCAATGAAGGGCTGTCGCGTCCATCGTAGTAGACTCTGCACCGAACAAATCTGAATTTGTTGGCGACCAATAGACGTCGCTCTTTTACTCGCATGAATTCTAAACTCGGATATTGGTTGGCTCGCCAGCGCGCGTGCTTGGCAGGATGGGTGCTCGTCGCGCTCGCAGTGGCAGTGATCGGCTGCGGCGGTGGTGGTGGCGGAGGTGGAACTTCGACCACGAGCGCAACCGGTTCGACGACCGCAACGAACTCATCGACATCCTCATCGTCCACGTCGACTTCTGCAACCACCGGCACCACCGGTTCGACCGCTGGCTCTGGCGCATTGCCTGCGAACGTGATCTTCTACACGCAGCTAGATGGCACGCCGGACAACGCGTACGATATTCGATACATCACTCCGAATGGGACGACCGACACGGCGCTGGTCACTGGAATCCCTGGGACGTTCGAGTTGGTTGCAATCAATCCAAACAATGGGCAGTACGTGTTTGCCGCTCAAGCCACCGCAGGCGCCAACTACGGCATCTATTCGAACACCACCGTTTCGCTGACGGGCGCCACCCAGATCATAGCGCCGACTTTCAACGACGTTGCGTCGCTTAATGTGTCGCAAGATGGCGCTCACATCGTTTTCCTCGGAGCGCTGACATCGACATCGAATTACGGACTGTACGTGATCACGCCCACTAGCGGACTGACCATCCCGATCGATACAGGGAATACGAGCACCATTTCGCCAGATAACGTGACGGTGGCGTATAGCAACTTCTCACCCAGTACGACTCAAATCTTCTTGTACAACATTACGAGCGGGACGAAGACGCAGCTTACGAGCAATGCTAACTTCAACGACTATCCCCAGTTCAGCAAGGATGGGACTCACTTGTTGTATGCACAGTTGCCCTCGGGTGGGACCAACTATTCGCTGGTGTATTCGAACGGCTCGGGAAGCTCCGTCAAGAACATTCCGAACCCTTCAGGGCTAGACATCCGCGGAGGTTCGCTGAACTCGTCAGCCTCGACGATCGCTTTCGTCGGACGGTCCTCTTCGACGGTGGGGCTTTATACCATCGCTTTGAGCGGCTCGCCGCAGACAACCCTCAAGACGTCGCCATTGCTGTCCACCAACGGTGTGTACTGGACGACGACTCTGGGACGAGGAATCGGCTCGCCCGCGCTGCCTGCTTCGAGAGTCACCCGACGGCGGCACATGTTGCCGTAGGGAATTTTCGGCTTAGTACGCATGAGGAGCTCAAGGTCGTTGGCACAACACCTCTCGGTGTGTCGCTGCCAAGCAGATTGACTGTAGCCCCAAAGGGGTGGCCTGATACTAGCCTTGTATAACGTTTGTTGAGACCGTCCCTTCCTTTAGAGCTCGCAATTAGCCAGTGAACTTTAGATTCCGAGACCTAGAGCGTTAGCGTGGGAGGGTGGTCTCCCCACACTCCGTACAGCATCTTGCGTGTAGCGCGAGCCGTTAGTCCCGTATCACAAGGAAGGGAGGGGGGAGACCAGGTCGATTGAGGCATCGACTATGAACAACCCTACCCTAAGAGATTCCTGGTGCGGTATCGACGTTAGCAAGCTGAACTTTGACGGAGCGCTGGAGAACTCAAGAAATAAACTTTCGATTCGTCGTCTGCTTAACAAGCCTTGCGACTTCCCAAAGCTGGTCGCGTGGGCTCACAAGACGGCAGGTCCTGACGTCGAGGTGAAGTTCTGCTTGGAGTCCACTGGCGACTATGGGGACGAGTTGGCGCTGTATTTGACCGAGCATGGCTATCACGTGAGCGTGGTGAACCCCGCCCGAGTGAAGCACTACGGTCTATATAAAGGCCGTCTGAACAAGACCGATAAAGCGGACGCCAAGCTGATCGCCGAGTTCGCCAAAGACTCAAAGCCTGAGGTTTGGGCGATGACCGACCCCATGAAGCGGACTTTGTTTCGTTTGAACCGAAGGCGTCGCCAATTAACGAAGATGGAAACGGCCGAAAGTAATCGCCGAGAGTGCCCTGGCGCGGTTGGCCCTGAGTGCATGAAATCCATCAATGCGATACTCAAAACGATTCGCGCCGAGTTGCGAAGCATCGAGGCGCAGATCGCAAGCCTGGTACAAAGCGATGAAGAGTTGAGCCGGGATACGGAACTCGTTAAGAGCATTCCAGCTCTGGCAGAAGGTTCGGCGCACACGATTCTTGCCGAGATGCCTCCGGTTCAAGGCTACGACTCAGCCAAGAGTTGGGCAGCAGCGAGTGGTATGCAGCCTGTCAACCGCCAGTCCGGAACCAGTTTGAAGCGTGGGAAGATGAGCAAAGGCGGTCGCCGGGCAGTACGAGGCCAACTATGGATGCCGACCCTCGCCGCCATCGGTTCGATGCCGGAAATAAAAGGTCTCTACGATCGCCTGAAGGCCGGAGGGAAAACCCACAAACAAGCGATGGTGGCGTGTTCGCGCAAACTTCTGATGATCGTCTATGCCGTCCTGAAGCACCGAAAACCCTACCAATCGCCAGAACGAACGCTGGTTCACGGAACCTAAACTGAAATCTCTTTCCCAAAGAGTTCAACTCTCCAACTTGAATCTTTGGGAAAGAGATTTCAGTTCAATCTTGACAAAACCCCACAGCATCTAGGTCGGAGGCGAAGCCGTAGGCCCAGCTCTCGACGCACCTGTACACCAAGCTCTGAAGGAGCCCGGCTACCTGAGCATGCGGCTTCGCCTCCAACCCAGGCTAGTATTAGAAGCTCCTTCAGAGCAACCCTACACCAGCTCGTATCGTGTGTTTCGCCGGCGCGGCTCATAGCCCGCGTCGGCGATTAGTCTTTCGAACTCTTCGGCGCCGAGGATGAATTTGTTCCCTGCCGCGGACACCACGTTCTCCTCGATCATCACGGACCCAAAGTCGTTGGCTCCGTACCTCAACGCCGTCTGAGCGATTTTGGGACCTTGCGTCAGGATCGACACTTGAAGGTTAGGAATGTTATCCAGAAACAGCCGAGCCACCGCAACTGTTCGAAGGTAGTCGAAACTGCTTGCCTTTTGGGTGATCGCGAGCTGCGTGTCTTCGGGTTGGAAGTTCCAGGCGATGAACGCCCGGAAAGGCGAGCACTCGTCTTGTAAGTCGCGGATCCGCGTGAGATGCTCCACACGATCTTCGAGCGTCTCCACGTGTCCGAACATCATCGAAGCGGTCGATCGGATGCCTAGCGACGAGGCTGTTCTCATGCACTCCAACCACTCGTCAGTGGTGTCTTTGTAAGGCGCGATGATCTTGCGGACGCGATCCACGAGGATCTCTCCTCCTGCGCCGGGAATTGAGTGCAGCCCAGCGGCATGAAGCCTTTTGAGAGTGTCTACGAGCGAGAGCCGAGAGATATGGGCGATGTAGATGATCTCAGCCGGCGAGAGTGCGTGGAGAATGACGTCTGGGTATCGCTGCTTGATCTTTGAAAAGATGTTCTCAAAATAGTCGATCTTCAGCTTAGGGTTCAGGCCGCCCTGAAAGAGAATCTCCACCCCACCTTTGTCGACTGTGTCCCGGACCTTGTCCAAGATCACTTCGTCCGACAGCAGATAGCCTTCGTCGTGGCCAGGCGTTCTATAGAACGCGCAGAAATTGCAGCGCACCCAGCACACGTTGGTGTAGTTCAAGATGCGCCCGATAACGTAGGTGACCACGTTGCCGGGGACTAGCCTTTGACGCTGAGTATTCGCGAGCGCGGCTAGTTCCAAAGGATTCGGATGATTGAAAAGTCGTAGCGCATCGTTGGCGCTCAAACGCTCTCCAGCAAACACCTTGTCGGCGATCGTTTGGATCTCGATGTCGGGCTTGAGAGAAGGCGAGGGAGCGATTGTGGCCATCTAGAAAATTCTACTTCAGAACGAATCTCTAAGTTTCAGAATTCTTTGAAAATCAGCCGTGATCCTTGACGGCATGGGGCACGTAAAGCTCTTCTAGAGACTTGATCTCTTCATCGGTCAGCTTCACGTCGAGCGCGGCGACGGCATCGTCAAGGTGGTGCGGCTTGGAGGCGCCGATGATGGGCGATGTTATTTCTGGCTTGGTCAGCATCCAGGCCAAGGCAACCTGGGCCATCGGCACGCCTTTGGCTTTGGATACCTCTCCGACGCGGTGGACGATGTCGATGTCGTTCTGCTCGGTGTAGAGCTGTTTGGCGAACGGATCGGTGTCTCGGCGCAGTGTTTCTGTCTCAGGAGATCGAGTCAGCCAACCTCTAGCCAACGGGCTCCAAGGAATTACGCCGATCCCTTCGGCCTTGCAGAGAGGCAGCATCTCCCTTTCTTCCTCCCGGTAGATCAGGTTGTACTGTGGCTGCATCGAAACGAACCGGTGGTAACCAAGCGCCTTGGCGATCTCCAAGGCTCTGGCGAACTGCCAGGCATACATGCTCGACGCGCCGAGGTATCGAACTTTGCCAGACCGAACGCACGAGTCGAGCGCCTCTAACGTCTCTTCGAGCGGCGTTTCGTAGTCGTAACGGTGGATCTGATATAGGTCCACATAGTCAGTTCCGAGACGCTGCAGAGAGGCGTCGATCCCCGAGAGGATGTGCTTGCGAGACAGTCCCTTCTCGTTCGGACCTGGTCCCATCACGCCATGGACCTTGGTCGCGATCACAACGTCTTCTCGTCTGGTGTACTCCTTGAGCGCCCGCCCAAGGATCTCTTCGCTGACCCCGGTCGAATACACGTCGGCGGTGTCGAAGAACGTGATTCCTAACTCAAGCGCCTTCTTGATGAAAGGCTTGCTCTCAGGCTCCTCCAACACCCAGTCCCGCCACTTCTTAGACCCATAGGTCATGGCGCCAAGGCAGATTCGAGACACTTTAAGGCCAGTGCGGCCGAGATTTACATATTCCATAAGGGCGGCGACTGTAGGTACGAGGAGAGACCGTAAAACGTCGGCGTGGTTTCATTCCGGGTTGGCCAAGCGGATGAAGCGTCGTGGTTAGCCGTCGATCGAGACTCAGCTTCGAATAATAGGCAGTAAATTCTATTCGGATTAGTTGGAAGTATGAGTGAAATGAGTTCTCATGACGAAGAGCAGTTTTCTGAGTCGGAGGAGGCGGCGATGGATGCCGCAGAGATTGGATATGAGGCGATGGATGCGGAAGACTACGGTAGGGCCCTGGCAGCATTTGAGAAGGCGGTGGAGCTGTGTCCAAATTATCCAATCTACTGGTACGACGTAGCCCGTACGCAACGAGAGATCGGAAGCTACCAAAGTGCCTTGACCGCGATAGACATCGCTATTAAGCTTGACGAGTCGGAGCCGCAGTTTAGACATGCGCGAGGGAATATCATGCGGAGCTTGAACAACTTGGAGGAGGCCGTCGACGAGTTCAAGCGGGCTCTAGATCTAGATGAAAGTTTCCCAGCCCACAATAATCTCGGGCTGACCTATCATGACCTCGGCGAACTTGACCTTGCCCGAGACGTGTTGGAGCAAGGTTTAAATTTCGCGCCTGAAGACACAGACTTGCTCATGAATCTAGCTTCAGTTTATTGCGATATGGACAAGTTTGCGGTCGCCGCTTTGTACGATGAACGTGTGGTTCGGCTCAATCCCAATATTGTTCGCTCTTGGGAGCGCCTAGCGAACGATTACTTCTGTCTGAAGCAATTTGACCAAGCCGAAGTGGCTATGCGAGAAGCCATTGCCCGAGGTCACGATACGGCCGAAGCCTACTCAGTCTTGGGCGATATTCTACTTAGTGCAGGCAAAGTCGAGGAAGCAAAAGTAGCCTTCGAAATAGCTCATAGTCGAAGTCACCAGTAAGTGCAGAATAGGGGCATTGCCTGTGGCCCTGTTGCGGGCGCAGAGTGAAAGTCTCGGACCGCTCCTTCAAAAGTGTCTCCGCAACCTTACGTCTTGGTCTATCGGTCATGCTAACTTCTGATGGCCCATAGAGCTTGTTCAGGCGACATGAAGGACGAGTTTCTCACTTATGAGCAGTGTCCCTATAACCGTGCGCATGTCGAACGGTTATATCCAATCATTGAGAATATCGAGGAGGGTGGCGAGTGGCACGCCTTTTCCTCGGGTTCTCAGATCTCCATGTACCGCGTTTCGAACGGGGCTATCTTTCAAGCAGTGTATGGGCATGGGTAAACGAGTTTGCTAGGGGAAATTCTCGCTGCACAGCCCCCGATGTCTGATGAAGATGCGGAGTGGCTTATTGTCAAGCACTTCGATCCCGTTTACTATTCGATAGGAACAAAATTCACAGAAACATATGGGCCCTTTCGAGGAATCGACCAAGTGGACGATTTCTTGAGACCCTATGCATTGCGGTTAGGTACCTTCGAGGGTAGAACGCGGGGATTTGCCGATTTTGGTGAATTGGAAAGCGGATGCTGGCTGGATGCGATGGAAAGGTTGCGCTTTCTAGAAGCAGTGTGCCTTGAGGCCAATCGATCGGTTGACGAGGCGCTTAGTAGGATATGGAATGCGTGGAATGACGTACTTGTCTTGCAAGCATCTAAAGCAAGCGATCCTGACGACATCGCGCCTCTTCCTGAATCGGTTCCCAGGTCCGGTCCGAAAAGAAGGGCTCCACTGCCGCGAACGTCTCTGAGCGAGGAACGTACAAAAAAAGCTCCGTTCAACTAAAACGACCTATTCTCGGCAAGTAGGTTTCAAGTGAGATAATCGCGTCAGGCTCAGAAATTCATTTTCGAAAGGCAATGGAATAGCTCAATTTAATCATGTGACGTGAAATCGTCAGTGACAAATCACGTTATTTTCGGTACATGGAGAATGAGTTGTCAAGTAGAGCTTGCGTCTGAATGACGCCTCGAACTAATCCCCTCAGATAACCCTATGCGGCCGCCACAAAGCCTAGAAATAGATCAGCTGATTTTGGAGAGCCGGGAAATGTACAGACGTGGTAACGAGTGTGGCTGATCCTGTCTTAGGCCTTGAAGTCGATGCAACCATGGCTTGGAAGGCGCCTCAATCGATAGGAGATGAAGAAAAGACCCAATAGAAGGCCAAGGATTCATTTCCTTGCGATAAATGCCGAAGTCGCCGCTCTTTCTATCATGTTAGAGAAGGGGGCTGATGTCGACTTGCTCCGGGTGAATGGGCTTACGCCGTTGCATCTAGCTGTCGACGAGGGACAGACGGATGCTGTGGAATTGCTGCTCAGGGCGGGGGCTAATCCGGCGTTGAGATATGAGCCGCACAATGAGAATGCCCTACATCTGGCCGCGTCGAGAGGTTATACGGAAATAGCCGAGATCCTACTGAGACAGGGTTTGGATGTTAACGATATGAATTCCCAGGGAAGGACTCCTTTGCACTTTGCAGCGAGCGGTGCTCCCGGGACCGTCACGGTCGTCGAGCTATTGCTTAAACATGGAGCCGATCCAAATGCGAAAGATGACGACCTCGAAACCCCGCTCACGCTTGCGGCCATTTCAAGCAACTTGGCCCTGGTTCGACTCTTTCTCCTGCTCGGTGTCGACGTACATCACAAAAATGCGTTCGGGTGGTCGGCCTTGGTCGCAGCCGAGAAGCAGATGGAAGGATTAAGGTCAGCCAAAACCGGATTGATGCCGGCGGGTTATTCCTATCAGGAGAGCCTTGTCCGCGATATCGTTCGGCTGCTAAATTGGCACGATTCGCAGGGAGAAGGCTAAGAATAGCCTGGATTCGAAACTCGAGCTTAATAATGCAGTTTGGAATACGCGTTATGCTGGATTTAGTCATGCTATTCGGCTTGGGTTTCGGTGCTCTTCAACAGACGGAAAAATATTTCTTATCCGGAGAGAGGATTGTTGTAAACGGGCTTAGCGGCGGCAAGAGTTACGTCTTCGCACTGTCTTTCGAGTCTGATGTCAGTGCCACTGCAGTAAACGCAGTATCGATGGGGCACACAGTTCGTATCGGTGATGTTGCCTTGCACGATTTGAAACTGGTGCGTACTCCGATGCCAGGAGGCTGCGATGGATACCTTGGGCGCGACGTGCTGTCCAAGTATGGGATTGGCTTTGATACCGTTGACGGAACTCTAACTTTGCTGCCTAGAAATACGTTGAGCGAGAGCTTCGAGCGCAAATGGGTATGTGTTGGCGATAATTGGAAGCCATCAGGTAGCGGGGCTAGCCGTATCGTTCCGATAAATGTCGGGCCGGCGGATGCGCCCTATATCAATGCGACTATAGAGGGGAAGAGCCAAAAAATGTTCCTTTTCGCTGGCTACCACACCACGGTCAGCTCCGCAGTTGCTGGCAGGCAAGAGTCCTTCGATGGACCTGTGTTTTGTCCCGCACGAGCCCGCCTCTCGGATGGACGGAATCGATGGATGCTCATGCCAGGCGGCATGGATAGCGATTTGAAACAGTCTCCTGGGCTCGACGGCGCCTTTTCGATCGAGAACTTTTGGAGCCCTCGTCTTATTGTCGATTTGGCACATTACAGAGTTTGCTATGAGGAGCTTTCCACGTGGGATACGGAGACAAAAATTTTAGCCGAGTTTCTGAGGTTCCCCGTTGCAGTGATCGATGGAAAACTCCGCGTAGGTGGGCCGCTCATGCGCATGTGGCCGGCGGAATCCGATCAGGTCAAAGGGATGGAAGTGGAGGAGTTGGCTGGTTTCTCGGGCTCGGCCATTGTGGCCATGATGGAGGAGCCGAACGAAGAAAACGTGAAAAACCTCGAGGAGTTGGCGAGGCAAACGTATGGAGAATATGTTTGCAAGCTCGTTAACGCCCAAGGCCAGGAGCAGGATGTCACAGTTCCGGCGAGCCGAAAATGGGCCCAACGTCTGCCCGTTAAGGCAGGAGCGCCAGCAACTGTTTCAATTCGGTGATCTCCGCATCGGGCTTAGGCGCACCGTCTGGCATCTCTTCAGGTTTGGATGGTCCCGGACCCGCGCTTGGGGATACGTCGCTGGGGCGGCGGATCCAGGCGGTTTTCCAGCCGGCTTCGATGGCGGGGCGGATGTCGTGGGCGTAGCTGTTGCCCACGAACAAGAGCTTTTCGGGCGGCAGGCCTACGGCTGCCTCGGCGAGGTGGAACACCTCTTCATCGGGCTTTCCAAAGCCTAGCTCACCCTCGATGAAGAAGTGCTGGAAGTAAGAGTCGATGCCGAGTATGGCGATCTCCATTCTTTGGATGTCCGCCGGACCGTTCGTGATCAGTCCTAACGGATAACGCGGTTTGAGCGCGTTCAGGACTTCTAAAGCGCCGTCGAACAGCTCCAGGTGGTCGTGGCGGGCGTCGAGATAGGCTTGGCTGAGGCGGCTTGCTAACGCTGAATCCTCGATTCCCAGCCTCAGCAGAGTCAGACGCATCTGCTCGGTGCGGGTCGGTTCGCCCTTTTTGCAGTACAGGCTGTACCAGCCTTCCTGCTTAACCGTTGGCAGGAACTCTCGGAACGCGGCGGCCCAGTGGCGGATCAGGTCGTCGACGTCGTGTCCGTCCGGGCCGTGTTGGGTGAACGTCTCTCGCAGCCCATGCTTGCAGGCGTCCCAGTAGCCGCAAAGGGTGTCGTCTAGATCGAAATAGATCGCGCCGACGTCGATCATCAGAGACCCATGGCCGCTCGAACCTCGGCCATCGTGACAGATGCGACCTCTCGAGCCTCTTCGGCGCCCCGCTGGAGAATCTCCTCGATGGAAGCGTCGTCGATCTCCCCACGTCGCTCGCGGATCGGCCTCAAGAACTCGTTGACCGCCTCGATGCACTCTGTCTTGTTCTGCATGCAACCGCGCAAGCCTTCTCGATCTTCTTCCCATTGAGTTTGCCAGTTCGGCGAGTAGATCTTCAGGTACTGGCACACGGCGCAGCCTTCGGGAACGCCCGGATCGGTCTTTTTAATCTTGGTCGGTGTGGTGAACGCGCTCTTGATCTTCTTCGCGGTCTCGTCTTCCGTTTCGTTCAAGTAGATGCAGTTGTCGTAAGACTTGGACATCTTACGCATATCCAAACCGGGCAGCCTGCTTCTCGATTCGTCCTGAGGGATCAGGTACTTGAACGGCTTGAACAGCTCCACTTCGTACAGCCTGTTGAACCGGTGACCGATGTCGTTGCCGATCTCGAGGTGAGGCGCCTGATCCTTGCCGACCGGTACGCCGTAGGGTCGGTACAGGAGGATGTCCGCCGTTTGCAGCACGGGATATCCGAGCAGTCCGTAAGGCTCCCGCTCGGCGGAGCCCAGATCGTCCTGCTTCTCCTTGTAGGTTGGAACTCGTTCAAGCCAGCCTAAGGGCGTTATCATGCTGAAAAGCAGGTGCAGCTCAGAGTGTTCCGGAACGTGCGATTGGATGAACACGCTCGAGCGATTGGGGTCGATGCCGCCCGCGATGAAGTCCTTGGCAACCTCTCTAGAATTAGGACCAATCTCCTTCGAGTTCTCGTACATCGTGGTCAACGCGTGCAGGTCGGCGACCATGCAGTAAAGCTTAAAGCCCTTGTCTTGGAGATCGACCCAGTTTCGCAAAGCACCCTCGTAATTGCCGATATGCAGGCGTGGGTTGGTGGAGCGCATTCCGCTCAGAATTCGCTTGTTTTCTGATTCCATATGACTAGATCTGAGAGCCCCCGTTATAAGCGGCGTCGAACGCGTCGTCTATCGAAATACCGGTGAGCAGGTGAAAGCCGGAGGAGATTGGACCTGCGGTGAAGTTGATGTGCGTTTGCTGCAAGATGAGAACTACCAGAAACAGCCCAGGAATGCCGACTTGCCGATTGAACCGGAACCAGTACAACCGTGGCTTCTCTGGTAGCAAAAGCCCAACTAGCCAGTGTCCATCCAACGGCCCGAACGGAATCAGATTGAAGATGCAAAGGCCCATGTTGATCAGAATTCCGTAGATCAGAAACAGCTTTGCAAACAGGATGGTCGGGTCGGTGCTGAGAGAGTCAAACCAGCCGGAGTGAAGCGCGACGCGCATCGCTCCCGCATAGACCGTCGCTTGGACCAGGTTGGAAATCGGACCTGCCGCGACTGAGATGAACCAGTCCAGCCGGGGGTTCTTCATTTTCGATGGGTTGACGATCGCCGCACGTCCCCAGCCCATTCCATAGCCAGAAAGCGAGCTCAGCACCATCATCAGCGTGCCCACCGGCTCAAAGTGCTTGAACAGATTGAGAGTGACCCTTCCGTAGTATCGCGGAGTGGGATCTCCCGCCATGTCGGCGAACTTACAGTGGGCGTACTCGTGGAGGCCGATGCCGAAAAACAGCACGAGCATCTCCGCGAAAAACTGAGTCGGGTCGAACCTCATCCCGAGACGAGGTCCTTGGGCACGATCTCGCGGGCGAGCAGTTCGTCCCACGATTCGCGCCGCTGAACGAGCGCGAACGCGCCGTCCAGCCGAATCAGGGCGGTTGCCGGGCGCTGGTAGCGGTTGTAGTTGCTCGCCATGGCGCTGTTGTAAGCGCCGGTGCAGAGCACTTGGAGCAAGTCGCTTTCTTTCAGGTCCGAAGGAAGTTGCACGTTGTCGAACAGCTTGTCGGTCTCGCAATGCTTGCCGCTTACCGTGTAGGTTGTGAGCGCGCCTTGGGCTGGGGGGGAAACCCTTTCGACGGTGTATTTGGACCCGTAAAGGGCGGGACGCGGATTGTCGCTCAGGCCGCCATCCACGGAGACGTAGGTTCTGTGTCCGATCTCCTTGGCGGGAACGGTCTTGATGACGCCCACTTTATAGAGCGTCACCCCACTCTCGGCGATCAGAGATCTGCCAGGCTCTTGTCCAAGAATCGGCTCGATGCCGCTGCCCTTGAGCTCGGTTAGTACGGCGTCCGCGATCAGGCGGCAGTAGGTCTTCATGTCCATCGGTCGGTCGCTATCCGTATAGTTCACGCCCAAACCGCCTCCGACGTTGAGGTAGGTGGCTTTAAATCCGTGCCGATTGAGCATTTCGACCGCAAACTTCGCGATGAGCTGGCCGCCGGATCGTTGCGCTTCGGGATCGAGTAGTTGGGAGCCGACGTGGCAGTGAAATCCGATCAAGTTGAGGCCCAACTCGAGGCACCTCTTGGCCGCCTTCTCAGCGGAGCCGTCGACGATGTTAAACCCAAACTTGGTGTCCGCCTGTCCCGTCGAGATCTTTGCATGTGTGATCGGGTCGACCCCAGGCGCCAATCTCAGAACTAGCTGGGGCCGGTTAACCACTCCTGGATCGGACTCGATCAGCTTAATCGCCTCGATCTCCCCGAAATGGTCGACCACGATGTGACTGACTCCTTGCTCGATAGCAAAGCGCAGCTCTTCGAGGGTCTTGTTGTTGCCGTGCAGATGGCACTTCGATGCCGGAACGCCTGCAGTAAGCGCCGCTCGAAGCTCGCCCTCGGAGGCCACGTCGATCGAGCAGCCCTCCTGGTAAGCGATTGCGATCACGGCAAGCGTCGAGTTAGCCTTCGAGGCGAAGCTGATCTCGCTGTGAGGGTAGGCCTCGCGGGCAGCCTCACGGTATTCCGAGATTCGCCGGCGAAGATGGGACTCATCGATGACGTATAGCGGAGTGCCGAATTCTGTGGCCAACTGCTTTGCTTGCCCTTCGGTGAGGCGAAAACGGGTATCGACGGCGGGTGCGGCAAGCATTGTATGAGTATGGCGCCCCGTGCGTTTGCGTTTTGAGGCGGCCGATGGGACCTCCTTTGTCCCGCTTTCGAAGGGGCCCGTATTTCGCTAAAAGGCTTTTGCATGCCGGTTGAGTCCGAACGGGCCTGTTGTTCCCACATCTTTGAATTTGCGTAATGCGAAAGGGGAAGAGTGCGACCAAAGAGTGTTTTCAAGGGTCGTTGAGTCTGAAAGGGACGCCCGTCGGGCTCTACGCTTGGCCGCTTTCGCGGCCAAGCAAAAGGTTTTTATTGCTCGCGGCTTCCTCGCTATCGCTCGGAACCCGCTCGCACGCTAACTTTTCCGGAGGGATGGTACGGTCTAAACAGGGCGAATGTGAGCCCCCTTTTGGGGTTACAGGTTTTTGGACGCTACGATCCGTGGGGCAGCGCGAGGGTCCTTCGCTTGCGCGAAAGACCCGGTGGCGCCACGGCGATGCTCTTCTCCCCCATTCGGGGCTATTGGCCGAGTGAACAAGCAGCTTCGTAAATAGGACCCAGCTCATCCACAGGCAGTGCTCAAGCTAAACTGGCGCTGTGAAGCGGGTGGTGATTCTTGGGTCGACGGGCAGTATTGGCACTCAGACCCTGGATATCATCTCGCAGCACCGGGACTTGCTTTCGGTGGTGGGTCTCGCGGCCAGAAGCAACGCCGAACTGCTTCAGAGCCAAGCAAGGCTTCACGGCGTAAGCCGTATCGCGCTTTTCGAGGGGCCCGGCGGTGGCGCTATCCCAACCGGAATGCAGAGCTTGCTGGACTTGGTGTCGGCTTCAGATGTGGACATCGTGGTAGTGGCGGTGGCGGGAGTGATCGGCCTGATTCCAACGCTCGCGGCGATCGACGCCGGCA
>Ga0206876_1214_pt1 | contig 13660 bp, 15 predicted proteins | sample Alteio_BWOrgCont_10_FD_152619 | JGI IMG/M metagenome (GOLD analysis project Ga0206876, IMG submission 152619) | Enriched cells from forest soil in Barre Woods Harvard Forest LTER site, Petersham, Massachusetts, United States -... | ecosystem: Environmental > Terrestrial > Soil > Temperate forest >...
GAAACAGACGAGCGGCTTGTTCGTCCGTCAGACCAATTCCGGTGTCTTGAATTCGAAACATCATCCAGGCTCGCGCTTCCACCAATTCCTGAACGACCGATAACGTCACGCGACCCGACTCGGTGAACTTGCAGGCATTACTGAGCAGGTTCAGCAGGCACTGCTTGAGCCTGATTATGTCAACCTCGATCAATCCGAGATCTGGCGAAACGTGGACTTCGAGTGTATTGGAATTTCGCTCTGCCAGCGGTTGGATTGTTTCCTGGATGTCCTCGATCAGCGGTGCGACGGAAATAATCTCCAGTTCCAACTGCATTTTTCCAGCTTCGATCTTGGAGATGTCCAGAATATCATTGATCAGCGCCAGCAAGTGTTTGCCTGCCTTATTGATGCGTTCGAGGTCCGCGGTATAGGTGTCATCCTTCTTGCGGGCGGCGAGTAATTGGAGTAATTCGCTGTAGCCGATGATTGCGTTGAGCGGTGTTCTGAGCTCGTGGCTCATATTGGCGAGAAACTGACTTTTGAATTGATTGGCACTGATTGCCTCTTCGTGGGCGCGGGCAAGATCGTCATTGATCCGCCTGACCTCCGCCTCAACTCTTTCTCGTCGTCCAGATTTTGTGAATATGACATTAGAGCGGCAAGCGATTTTCGTGGATGGCGTGGTTCAAGGTGTCGGGTTCCGCCCTTTTGTGTATCAGTTGGCCTGTCATTTGAAGCTAGCCGGCTTCGTGAAAAATCGAGCTGGTTCGGTACTGATTGAAGTCGAAGGCGAACGCAGTTTGCTTGATCGTTTCCTGGTCGAGCTAAAAACGAAGCCGCCGCCACTATCGATCATTGACCGTGTTTCTCTCAAGTCACTACCGCTCCGAGGCCAGGAATATTTTCGCATCGAGCCTAGCGACATCGAAGCACCGATCAATCTCGAATACCAGAGTCCAATTCTGGTTGCGGCGGATATGGCACCGTGCGCTGATTGCCTAGCTGAATTGCATGATCCGGCCGATCGGCGCTACCGCTATCCGTTCTTGAATTGCATCAATTGCGGCCCGCGCTTGACGATTATCCAGAGCGCTCCCTACGACCGGCATCGCACGACCTTGGCACGTTTCAAGATGTGTGCGGCGTGCCAGACCGAATACGACTCTCCCGGCGACCGCCGATTTCATGCGCAAGCGATCGCTTGCCCCGCATGTGGGCCGCAGTTGGTTGCTTTGACAAATGCCGGTGAGCGGATTGACGCAGACGATCCGCTCACCCTGTTTGCAGATTGGTTGATGGCAGGAAAGATCGGGGCCATGAAAGGATTGGGCGGATATCACCTGGTTTGCGATGCACGTCGTCAACAAGTGGTCAGTGAGTTGCGGCGGCGTAAGCGGCGCGATGAAAAGCCATTTGCAATCATGGTCAGAAGCATTGATCAAGCCGGGAGATTCTGCGACTTTGATTCCGACGAACAATCGCTGTTGGAATCACCGCATCGGCCGATCGTCCTGCTGAAAAAGCGAATCGAACCGTCATCGGATCAGTACCTTCTTGCTGATGCGTTGTCGCCTGGCAATCCGTTCCTGGGAGTCATGCTGTCGTCGACGCCGCTGCATGATCTGCTGTTTGAAGCTGTCGGAGAAATTCCGCTGGTGATGACGAGTGGCAATCAGTCCGATGAGCCAATCGCTTATTTGGACGATGACGCCGTTCAACGATTGGGCAGCATCGCAGAGATATTCCTGACGCATGACCGCCCGATTCACGTGCGCTGCGATGATTCCGTGATGAGGATCGTGGACGGTTCAAAAATGTCCATTCGACGTTCGCGAGGTTATGCGCCACACCCAATTCGGCTGCCGTTCGAATGTCCTTGTCCAATTCTTGCCGTCGGCGGACAATTCAAAGCGACATTTGCTCTTGGACAGGATCGCCACGCAGTCCTCAGTCATCACCTCGGGGATTTGGAACAGTTTGAAGCGTGCCGGGCGTTCGAACGTGACATGATCCTGTACGAGCGACTATTTGGCATCCACCCGTGCGTGATCGCACACGATCGACACCCCGATTATGCTTCCACAGGCTTGGCACAACGGCGAGCGGCAGATGAAGGAATCCAGTTGCTCGCCGTGCAACATCATCACGCTCACATGGCCAGTTGCATGGCAGAACATGGTTTGGATGAACCGGTCATCGGAGTATCGTTTGACGGGACGGGGTTCGGCCTCGATTCGACCATCTGGGGTGGTGAATTTCTCGTCGGCGATTATTCAGACTACACCCGGGCCGGCCACCTGCGAAACGTTGGTATGCCTGGCGGAGCAATGGCGGTCCATGAACCGTGGCGCATGGCTCTTTCGCATCTGCTGGATGCGGACTGCGATCCGTCGAATGTCGACGTTGGTTCAACGCATCAGCGAAGGGCGATCGAGCAGATGCTCAATCGTGGTTTCAACTCGCCACTCACGTCGAGTGCGGGACGTCTATTTGATGCCGTTGCCAGCATTGCAGGTGTGCAAACACGCGTCGAATACGAAGGTCAGGCGGCAATAAAACTCGAATGGTTGGCGATGGACGTCCCTGAATGTGGTACTTATCCCTTTGAACTGATTCAGAAAGTGAAATCGACTCACCAGATGGACATTGCTCGAGTTCCGTGCGCGCTCAACCTGTTTCCCTTTTTCATCGATACGCGCCCACTGATTCGCGCGGTTGTGTATGATGTCGTCCAACACGTTACAAAGCGGGTCATTGCGAGGAGATTTCATTCAACTCTCGTCGCAATGATTTCGGCGGCCTGTGACCGGATCCGTGAACAAACGCACTTGGATGCCGTCGTGTTGAGCGGCGGTTGCTTCATGAATGCACTGATGACGAAAGGCACTTGTGCCAGGTTGATGGCTTCAGGGTTTCGGGTGTATCGCAATCATCTCGTGCCGCCTGGCGATGGTGGGTTGAGTCTTGGACAATTAGCAATCGCAGCCAGATCGATCGGACGGACACCGGCCATTCCAGACATCGCGGCACTTGTGAAAATGGCAACGACCTGTACTGCGTGACGGAGTTATTCGATGTGCCTCGGGATTCCTGGTAAAGTCGTTGAAATCTATCAAGAGCATGACTTGCTGATGGGTAAAATCGACTTTGGTGGCGTGTTCAAACGCGTCTGTTTAGAATGCACGCCACTTGTCCAACCGGGTGAATACGTCATCGTTCACGTCGGATTCTCGTTACAGGTGATCGATGAAATCGAAGCCGTCCAAGTATTTGCATTCCTGCGTGAGATGCAAGAACTACAGGAGCTAGAAGTCGAAGAACCTGACGGGACCTTGTAGCCTGCGTCTCCATGCCATGATCGTCATATTTGCAGTGACAAGTTGGACCGATGAAGTATCAATCAGAATATCGAGGGTCGGTTGCTGCGAAACAACTCCAACTGGCCATCCAGCAGGTCACAACTCGCCCTTGGACGATCATGGAAGTTTGTGGCGGACAGACGCACACGATCGTCAAATACGGCATTGACGAGTTGCTGCCACCTGAAGTGGAATTGGTGCATGGTCCAGGGTGCCCGGTGTGCGTGACTCCGTTAGAGTTGATCGACGCTGCGGTTCTTATCGCTGCCCGTACCGATGTCATTTTCTGTTCCTTCGGAGACATGCTTCGAGTGCCTGGCAGCCGCCGTGATCTGTTTATGGTGAAGGCAGCCGGCGGAGATGTCAGGGTTGTCTATTCGCCGTTGGACTGCCTGAAGATCGCGGAACAAAACCCCGACCGGACAGTTGTGTTTTTCGCGGTCGGATTCGAGACCACGTCCCCTGCGAATGCCATGGCGGTTCTGCAAGCCAGGCACCGCGGCATCGATAACTTTGCGATCCTGGTTTCGCATGTGCTGGTACCACCGGCGATGACGGCAATCCTTTCCGCATCCGACAACCGAGTGCAAGGATTTCTCGGAGCGGGACACGTCTGTGCGATCATGGGATGCGACGAATACGAAAGCCTGGCCGCAAAGTATCGTATCCCGATCGTGGTGACGGGTTTTGAGCCCGTCGATCTGCTAGAGGGAATTTTTCGATGTGTCTGTATGCTGGAACAAGGCCGTGAGGGAGTGGAGAATCAATACGCACGCGCCGTCCGACCAGATGGCAATCCTTCCGCACGAAGATTAGTGGAAGACGTGTTTGAGGTAGTTGATCGCAAATGGCGCGGCATCGGTACGATTCCTCAGAGCGGCTTGCGGCTGCGCCCCGAGTTCGAACGGTACGATGCCGAACGACGATTTGCCCTCGGACAATTGGAAGTGCTGGAATCGACCGAGTGCATCAGCGGCCTGATCTTGCAAGGCGTTAAGAAGCCGCACCAGTGCCCTGCATTCGGCAAGAGTTGCACGCCGGAGCATCCGCTCGGAGCAACAATGGTGACCTCAGAAGGGGCCTGTGCCGCCTATTACAACTATGGTCAGCACCGGATGAAGGTGTTGATTGAAGACTGAAAATGAAACGTCTGTCTCGAACGGGTCTGACCTCCAGGACATTTTGAGTGATGGTCGACAACTTTAATTTCGAACGCATGACGTGTCCCGCGCCGCTGGCCGATGATGAGCGAGTGCTGCTAGGTCACGGCAGCGGAGGGAAAATGAGTGCCGACTTAATCCGTCGTGTATTCTTGCCCGAACTGGGAAACGTCGTCCTCGATGCATTAGAAGACCAGGCAACACTGAGTCTGTGCACCAGCAACGCTGATTTGATGCCGCGACTGGCATTCACGACAGATTCATTTGTTGTGAAGCCGATCTTCTTTCCCGGTGGCGATATCGGCAAACTGGCCGTGCATGGTACTGTCAATGATTTGGCTGTTGGCGGTGCGACTCCGCTCTATCTCTCTGCGGCATTTATTCTCGAAGAAGGCTTGTCGATCAAACAATTGAAGCGAATTGTCAGTTCGATGCGACAGGCTTGCGTGGAAGCCGGCGTGCAATTGGTCACGGGTGATACGAAAGTCGTCGATCATGGCAGTTGCGACGAGATTTTCATCACGACCTCAGGAGTCGGTGTTCTTCCCCCAGGACGAAATCTTTCCATTCACAACGCACGACCAGGTGATTGTATTCTTGTGTCCGGGACAATTGGTGACCATGGCATCTCGATCATGTCCGTTCGCGAAGGGATCGAATTTGAGACTATATTGGAGAGTGATTCGGCGCCATTAAACGATCTGACACGTGTGATGTTGGATGCTTGCCCGACAATCCGGTGCATGCGTGACCCGACGCGCGGCGGCATTTCCAGTGCTCTGAACGAATTGGCCGCCGCGTCGCGCGTGGGAATAAAAATCAATGAAACAGCGATTCCCCTGCGCCACGAGGTTCATGCGGCGTGTGAAATGCTTGGGCTGGATCCGCTCTATGTTGCGAATGAAGGTAAGCTGATTGTCGTCGTTCCAGGTTCAGACGCTGAAAGATTATTGGCGGTCATGCGAGGTCACGCATTGGGACATGACGCCGCAATCATCGGCGACGTCGTCGATGATCATCCCGGAACCGTCGTGATGCGTTCACTGATCGGCGGAGAAAGAGTTGTCATGATGATGGCCGGAGAACAATTGCCCCGGATTTGTTGACGATCCCAGTCGAACGACAGAGTGCTCTCAAATTAATATTGAACAGATCAAACGTATCGCTGATTCCATTCTGTACGAAGGATACATTCTCTATCCGTATCGCGCCACCGCCATGAAGAATCAGCAACGGTTCAACTTCGGTATAGTAGCGCCGCCCGCTTGTGGTGGGACCAGCCACATGCGGACCGAATGCTTGATCGAAGGGGATCGGCCAGTCATTGACGTTTGTGTTCGTTGTCTGCACCTGCTCTCACGAGAAGTTTTTCGCCTGAAAACGCGATCTGGCGACCACAGTGAAGACAACGACAGTGAAGAAGACCACGAACCGGTGGCATCGCTGCAAATTGGCAGCGAAATGTACCAGACATGGCAAGAGGCGGTCGAACGCGACGTCCGCGCTGAATCTCTGCAAGTGACTGATCTTGTCGGCAGATTCCATTCGATCGAATTTTCGTTCGCAGCGAATCAGGATTCGAAGACCATCTATGACGAAGACAAGAATCCACACGGATTGGTGGCGCGACGTCAGGAAGCTGTCGAGGGAACGATCGCGTTGCGAGCAGAGTCAATGAAGGATGGGCATTGGAAGGTCTGTGTCGAAATCAAAAATACCACGAGCTTGCCAATGCAGCCTGAAAGCTCGTCCGGTTCAAAAGCAAGTTCATTAAAATCCAGCGAAATATCTCGTTCGCATCGTAACGAGGGATTGCTGTCTTCACTCGTGTCGACCCACACAATTCTTGGTGTACGCGATGGCCAGTTTGTCTCTCTTCTCGACCCGACCGAAACCTGCGCTGAATCGGCTGCGAAATGCAATAATGTCGGGACCTGGCCAGTATTGGTCGGGATGGTGGGACAACGGGACATGCTGCTTTCGTCTCCAATCATCCTCTACGACTATCCTCAAATTGCGCCGGAAAGTGACGGCGATTTTTATGACGGCTTGGAGATCGACGAAATGCTCGCGTTGCGCGTCATGACGATGACCGACGAGGAAAAACGAGAAATGCGGCAAACTGACATTCGCGCGCGACAGATCCTGGAGAGAACCGAAGGGATGCTCTCGGGAGAATTACAAAAGTTGCATGGGGCCATTCGTCATTTAAAACCATCGAAACGCTCATAACGCTCTGGGGGACTCTATCTTGGACGAAAGCGACTGGGGTGGTCTGGAAGATCGACCGCAACTGGAATCTGTCCACCACGAGGGATTTGAGCTGCGAGCAGGTGATCGGGTGCGGCTCTGGCCCAAACCCGGTGCTGACATCATGGACATCGCACTCAAGGGCAAAATCGCCACGATTGAAGCGATTGAGCAGGACTACGAACAGCGAATCCATTTGGCGGTTGTGGTGGATGACGATCCGGGACGCGACCTCGGAATGCTGCGACAGCCCGGACACCGTTTTTTTTATTCGCTCGACGAAATCGAACCGATTCGTCCACCGGGAAGCTCCTTCCGGCATGAACAATAAGGAATCGTGTCAAATGACACTGGTTGAATCTCCGAACAGGATTCTCATCGCTGGGATCGGCAATATTTTTCTGGGCGATGATGCCTTTGGCAGTGAAGTCGCTCGCAGGCTGGCCACGCAATCATGGCCCACTGGTGTTCGTGTCACCGACTTCGGTATACGCGGGATTGATTTGGCTTACGCAATCATGGATGGCTATGACTTGACGATTCTGATCGACGCAACACAGCAAGGCGGCCAGCCTGGAACGCTCTATGTGATCGAGCCAGATGTGAGTGAATTTCGCGAGGGTCACGCGTGTACATTGCAGTTTGATGGCCACACGATGGATCCACTGAAGGTTTTACAAACGGTGTGCGCGATGGGCGGTTCTTGCGAGCGAATCATATTGGTCGGATGCGAACCCGCTGACTTGGGCGGCGATGAGGGACGGATGGGGTTGAGCGAACCAATCAAGATCGCTGTTGATGACGCGTGTCAAACAATCAGGTCCCTGGTTGAAACGTTTTTGAGAAATCATCACTCTCAAGTGACAACAGGCGGGCGGTAGCTATCAAGGAGGCTGGATCGACCGTTCATGCACGAATTATCCATCGCACTGAGCATTATCGACATTGCCGTAGAAGAGTCCGAGCGTCGAGGAGGTGCGATTGTCCACGCCATCCACATCAAGCTTGGCCCGTTGTCGGGAGTCGTCAAAGAGGCGTTGTCGTCGGCTTATCTGCTCGCGAGGGAATCTTCGCCTTTCCGTGACTCACGATTGGTGATCGAGGAAACTTCGATCATTGTTCACTGTGCCGCATGTCAAGCAGAAGGGCGAGTCGAATCGATGCAACTGATGTGTTGTTCGCAATGCGGCGCACCAACCGCTGACGTGATCAGGGGGCGCGAACTGGAAATCACAGCGATGGAAATTGAAGATCCGAGTACTGCGAGCAATCAATCCGCTTTGAACACGGTGGTGAGTCATGAATAGCCAGACGCGAATGGTCGAAGTCCGCACGAAAATCCTCAAAGACAACGACGCGGTAGCCCGTAAGCTGCGGCAACGGTTTCATGACAGCGGTGTATTTGTCGTCAGTCTCGTCTCGAGCCCTGGCTCGGGGAAAACGATGTTCCTGGAAAAGACGCTGCTGGCTCTACGCGAAAAATACCGCGTTGCCGCATTGGTTGGCGATCTTGCCACTGACAATGACGCTCGCCGCCTGGCGCGAGCGGAAGTTCCAGTTAAACAAATATCAACTGGTACGGTCTGCCACCTGGAAGCTCAGATGATTGAAAACTCATTAAGTGAGTGGAACATCGATCAGCTTGACTTTTTGTTCATCGAGAACGTCGGCAACCTGGTTTGCCCCGCAACCTATGACTTAGGAGAGGACCTGCGACTCGTGTTGTTTTCGGTGACCGAAGGTGAAGACAAGCCGCGGAAGTACCCGACCATCTTCAATACAGCAGACATCGCCGTCATTTCCAAAATGGACCTCGCGGAAGCCGTTGAATTCGATCTACCCGCCGCCCGTGCGAGCATTGAAGCGGTACGGCCTGCAATGCAGACGATTGAGCTATCCGCGAAGACAGGTGCAGGGATGGAGGTTTGGTTTCAGCTCCTTCAGAGCCGACAGAGTGAATCACGTCAATCAGTTCCACAGTAGTAGCCCTCTCGCTCCGCGAGAGGAAAGCCGAAGCGTGTTCGTCGCCGTTCGCGCGCATCACAGCAAGGCTGCAAAGCACAGTTGGCGAGATCGGCCATCATCTCGCGGAGCGAAATGGCTACAATAGGGAACCTGATCAATGTTGCGCGTTGGTTTGCATTCGTTCTCAATGCAATGGTTTATTGAACCGGGAGGCGGAGGGTGTCGAACGGACTTTCATGATGCCGATCTGGGTTCTTACGAAGTTCAGGTATTTTGGATCTTCGTCGACGAACGGCTGTTCGCCGTTGTCCCGAACGACAGCCTCGAAAGCATTGGCGGCGGCGTTCAGATCTCCCAGTTCGAACAGGCTTTGACCCAGCCGCAGCAGGATGAATGCGTTCGTTTCCCCGTCGGGACAGTCGAATGCTTCTCGAAGTGAATCGACTGCTGAGACGAAGTCTCGCTTTTCAAAGTAAACGTCCCCGATGGCCATCAAGATCCACGTTGCGGCGGGCCATTGATTTTTCGGTGCCGGCAACAGTTCCCATGCTGCTTCAAATTGATCGAGTGCGTCATCGAGCTGATCGATTTGCGCGAATTGATCACCCTTTTGACACAGGGCGTCAATCATCTGCGAGACATCATTTGGAAGCTTGGACATGCGATACTCTGCTCACTCGGACCTCAACGATCCACGACGATACCACGATGTAGTGATTTCACAATTGCTAACCCGTATTATTCCTCAGCCCGCCGCGCAAGCCAGGGATCTTGAACGTCCTCCCTTGCTTGCGCAGCGGGCTGAGGTTGCGCGGTGTTTTGGGCAATCTGACCTCAACAGACTGTCAAATCATCCGTTACGATTGGTCGTAACGCAGCCGTGAATAATTCGGGCTAAGTCTTCGACAATTCGGTCCATCGTTCAAGTTCCGCGCGCGTCGGCATGGCGGGTTGGGCGCCAAATCGCGTGCAGGCCAGTGTCCCGGCCAGGCAGCCAAACCGAGTCGCATCAGCCAGCGAATGACCTTCGCATCGTGCGACAGTCAGTGCAGCCGTGAATGCATCGCCGGCCGCAGTGGTATCCACGATATCGGCTGACACAGCACTGATCCGCTGAACTTTCCCGTCATGCGAACAGAGACACGCACCTGATGATCCCAGTTTGATCACGACGTCCTTCGCTCCCCGCCGTTGCAGTTCGCGGGCGGCGGACTCGGCGGAATCCCAGTCACGGACGCAAATCCCGGTGAGTGTTTCGGCTTCACTCTGATTGGGGCTAAGGATGTCGACTTGGATCAATGCTTCGGGTAACGGTGCCGCGGGGGCTGGATCGAGGACCGAGAGAACGCCGTGTTGTTTCGCAATTCGGAGCGCCGCGGCGACGGTGGGAATCGGCGTTTCGAGTTGAACGATTAACGCATTCGCCGCAGCGATGATGGCTCGACGCGACAGCACATCGTCTTCCGACAGGCGGCCGTTTGCGGCGGGAATGACGGTAATGGCGTTCGCTCCGGTCGATTCGACTCCGATCAAGGCAACTCCGCTGGAGCAGCCGGTTGTCTCGATAACATGATCCGTGTCGATGCCTTCGGCAATCAGGTTTTGACGAAGCGTTGTCCCGAATGAATCGTCCCCCAGCCGACCGATCATCACGACTCTGGCACCCAGTCGCGATGCCGCGACAGCCTGGTTCGCTCCTTTGCCGCCGGAGATCGTTTGAAAGGATTCGCCCGACACGGTTTCGCCTGGGCGGGGGAGATGAACCATTCGCGCGACAAGATCCATGTTGATCGACCCGACCACTACGATCAGTGGTGGGCGGGTACCAGGCGAGTTCGTCATTGACATGGATTGGCCTTAACTGCAATACCTGCTGCTACATCTCTGCCCGGATCGCCAGACCGACGGCGATCAATCCGGGAATCGATGAGATCAAAAGCAACGTCTTAATGTGTGTTTCGGACCAGGCAGCCAGTTTTTTCCAGTGCAGCAGCGCGAGGAACCCGGGCGAGACTGCGACCAGTGCGAAGCTGGCCAGTGGAACATTGCTGTAGGTATCCAGCGCACCGACGAGCATCAGTCCGGGGATCAAGACCGACGGCCCGGCGAAGAAATGGTTCGGTCGCTGACGCGTGAGCATACAGACCGTTCCGATTCCGCTCACGATACAACTCAGCAAAATCGCCAGGTCGGCGAAACGGGCGGAATGTGCAAGAACAAGCACGGCGGCGGCAAACCCACCCCAAAGAGTTGCGACGCACGACGCAACGAAATCGCCGTACTTTTGTTGACAGAGGAAATTGAACGTCGTCCAGTCCAAGACGATGATCAGTGCGAGCAGACCGCATTCCCCCGGACGCGCGACCTTGATGTGCAAAGGCGCGATTGCGAAATCCCACGGCGTGATTGCGGCCGAAAACAAGATCGCGGAAACGATGATGATGCAGGAGATCCAACGTGACGGGGTCGTGCCGCGAAAGGCATTAACCATGATCGCTTCGGACAATGCGGCCGCCAAAGTGACCCAGACAAGACTTCGCCAACCCGTATCAAATTCCAGTAAAGGTACAAGATCGCGCAGCCAGTTTCCGACAAGCATTGCAGCCATCAGTGCGATCGAAGCCGCGGTCACTCGTTGGCGTTCTGAACGGATCCCCAATGCGGAGATTGCCATGACAATCGCAGCAATGCCAAAACCGGGCAGAACCAGGCACAAGAGACCCGACTGTACCATTGACCAATCCAGTGGCGGCATTTCTTTATTCCTCTGGAAAGATTACGCAATACGGAACAATTTCAACACCGGACGCGTGGTCATGTTCGCGGATTCCGACCCTCATTCACGGGCAAAATGTTGCAGGTCTCGGTTTCTTGCTCAAAATGCAGTTCGACACTGCCGACATCAAGTTGACGGAGCACCAGCTCAATGCGTGGTTCGATGGAAGAATTGTCTGTCCCGTCTCGGGTGACAAATTCCTCGATAACGGCACGCAGTGCCGCGGTGGATAGTTTCAGATGGGGGATGCGCATAAAGTGAGTCTACTATACTCGTGTCAGGACCAGTTACCCTTGAGGTGCGACAAATATTCGAAGGGGAGGAGTAAAGGCGGAGGAGTACCAGGGGACATTCTACTTTTCAGTCTTTGGGCAACCTCTTGGCCGCGTTGAGGGCTCAAGCCCGAGTCGGATTGCGGTGTGTTCCTGCCATGAAAGTCCTCCAAACGGGGTTCCGCGTGCCACGCTTTTACGAATGGACGCCAGTTCGGCTTCTGTTTCGACGCTGTTGACGTATTGCGTCCACTGAGGTGATTTCACGAGTGGTCCTTCCGAAATCAATCCCGGTGGACCACTGCGAACTGTTGGCCTCATGCTTTGGCGAGCCCCAAGAAGTCAACCGATTTGTAAAACACACCCCTCGGCCATTTCTTCGATTGAGGGCATGGTAAACATAGCCGTCCGTTGATGCGCGTGATGTTCGTGGCATACACCATTCACACCGATTCGAAAACGCCTTGTAAAGTAGAATGTCCCCGTTCCCCCTCAGAGATTCAACGCAAGGCATCGAACAGCCGAAAAAGCGAGCCGCAACAACTCGGATCACTCCTCATCCATGTGCTGGCCAGACTGGGAGTGACAAATGAAACGCCAGCGATAAACTCGACGTCGCTCGAAGCTCCGGATGCCGAAACGGGTGCGGGTGATCGATAACGCCGTTGTCCCGATGGCCGTCGTACTGACTTGTCAGTCAACGTCGTAGGAAAAGCATGGCGCTCTGTCGTGAGTCCAACGCCGGATAAGGCAGCTCGGGGCTTCGAGCCTCGTTTAAACCAGGTTGGCGACCACGACTCCTTTTAACGACAGAGATGACACTCGCGCCCTTTTCGCTTCGTCGCCTCTAGCCCAATCTTTTTTCCGTGCGCGCGGCGGAACCGCTGCCGCTGCGCGCTTTGCTCGCTGATCGGTATAATCCGAAAACCCACATGGCAGCTTTTCTTCTTCAATCGAACCGGCGGAGCCCAAGCCACGCTTTCCAGACGCCTCGCAATCCCTGACCCCGATCTCACACCGCCAAAAATGAAACGACGCCTCCGAAAGGCCTCGCCCACGGCAAAACCCTCGAATCGATTCACCCGAAGACAATTGGCATTCCAAATGGCCACGCCAATACGACTCTTTCTCCGCACTTCGACAACAACGATCTGACATGGATTCGACCTCCTGCGTGAACGGACATAAAACCCGTTTACTTTAAGGTCCTTGGCAAGATGCGGTTCGCCGTGCGATTACACCCAAAGTGCAACCTGTCAATGAAGTGCTGTGTCCCCGTTTGATTCGTGACACAAACCCTTTTGCTCAATATCTCCCACAGTTCCCACAGCAGAACCCTACCAACGTGACCGATCCCGTCAAATATGTGCTGTGTCCCCATTGTTCATCTCAAAAACTGCCTTGGCCACGGCGATGATTATGTGCGGATCAACGCGATGGCCGGAATTTTTGCCGCCGATCGGAATCGTCGTGAGTTCTTGCCGGAACTTTTGGAAGCGTTGAATGACGAGTCGTCCGTGGGACACGATGTTGCGATGGAGTTTTATGGAATTGAGTTTGACGAACCCAGCGAGGATGATTGGGACAGATTGATCGCGGAGTTGGACGATCTTCAGCGACTTGCTGGTTCTTGAAAATGATCGCAATTTCGTTTGCGGAAAGACTGAGGCGGAGCAGCAGTGAAATACATCTCGCAAAACAAGAACTTCCAGATCAGAGGTCATTGGTGGTTGCCCGAGTCAGATCGAACAGTTGCAGGAGACCTCAATTACTCAGACGGTCGTATGGAGCTTTTCTTGTACGGGGGATTGGACTCATTCATCCCGAAGTCATCTCAGTCTCCAAACAATACGACGTTCCCGGTCATTCACGGTCAATCGTTGGACGGCCAACCAG
>Ga0206876_1215_pt1 | contig 13656 bp, 11 predicted proteins | sample Alteio_BWOrgCont_10_FD_152619 | JGI IMG/M metagenome (GOLD analysis project Ga0206876, IMG submission 152619) | Enriched cells from forest soil in Barre Woods Harvard Forest LTER site, Petersham, Massachusetts, United States -... | ecosystem: Environmental > Terrestrial > Soil > Temperate forest >...
AACAGAGATTATGAGAGTGAGGGAAAACGCCACGCGCCGAAACGCCGGCAAGACTCGCAAACGTTATTTAAAGGAACCAGGAAGCATTCCACGGCAAAAGCCGAGCGGCGCAAAAGCGAAAACGATCCTGGCAAACAAGATCCTGGAATGCCTGAAAACCGACCTAAAACCGGATAGACACAAGGATGGCACACGCTAATTGCTCAATTGCAATGTCCCGTTAACTAATTGTTTATTAGGCTTTTCTGTAGCCTGACGCGACATTCTCGTTCTCGTGAGGGTTGTGAATAACACAACCAACACAGTTACGAAGGAAAGCAGGAAGTTCCTATCGCTTCGCGACGCGGCGCTAGAGATCGGTGCGACACGGCGCTTCCTCGAACGCCGAATCGAAGACGGCGAACTCTCCGTCTTCCGCCCCAGTCGAAGGCTAGTCCGAGTATCCAGGGCAGAACTAGATCGCTGGATCGAGTCCTATTCGCACGGCGGCAAACAGGCCCCCCAGGTGGCCGGCAGACCTAGCGTGAAAGGGGAAACAGGTACATGAACGCCAGCCTTGCACCCGCGTCGCCGCTTTATGCCAGCGCGAGTCGGCCACTGAGGAAATGATCCGCCAGTTAGACGGCAATTTGGCCCGCCTTGGTGCTGCCAAGCGTGACCGAGTCGCTGCCCTAAACCGCATCCGTTGCGAAATCGCCACCGCTGAAGCGGCGCCGTTTGCATCCGAACGCCATGAAAAAAGATGACCGTGAGCGTTCGATGCGACCGCGCAGTGCAAAGGATGGCCCGTTCTGTTGGCAATCGAAGGCGGTCCGCCGACAAATCCGCGACGCATTCGACGCCAGCAACAATGTCGCGACCGCGCTAGGTGTTTACGACGCGCTCACGGAAATCGCCAGCGACGCGCAAGCCGAGACCTTTACAACGGCGCACGCCTGGATCGCCAGCAAGTGTGGCGTTTCTCAGCGGACGGTACAGCGACTCCTCAAGGAGTTTGCCGCGATTGGGATTGTTGCCGTGGAAACTCCGGCGCTCCGTGCACCGTCGAGATTCACACTTCTCCCGTTCGGCAACCGTGGCGTAACGCAATGCAACCCTGGCGTAGCGTTACGTCACAGTTCAAAACAGCCTCCGTGTCCGACATCTGAAGAATCTGATGAAGAATCGCAGAAGAAAGATTTGAACAACTTGCCGCCGGCCAAGGCCAGCGACGTAGACGGCTCAAATGGTCACGAGTCCGAACCGTCAGGGTCCATAAGCCAGCCCAGAAGTTTGCTTTTTGACGCCCTGGCCGCCGACTGTGGCTCGAACTTAGCTGAGATGACTGACCCGGCCAAGAAAGCCTGTGGCGTGGCTCTGGCAGCAATCCTGAAGGCCATGCCGGACGTGACCACGGACGAAATTCAACGGCGAGCGACCAAGTACCATAAACTCTACCGGGACGCGGCCATAACGCCATCGGCACTTTGCAAGCATTGGGCCGAATGCGGCGATGGGCCGACGCCAACCGCACCGGCTGCGGACGTGTACGCCGAGCCGAAATGGGCCTGGCAGACAAAGGCAACCGTCAAATGGCCCGGAAGCGATTTCACCGGCAAGCCGTGGAGCGAAATCTCTACCTCCATCCGTGCAGACATCCTAAAGCTTAAGTTCAGATCTCCTGACATAGGCGGCGCCATTTTCGGCGATTTTCAGAGGGCAGAGCCCATTTGAGGTCGAGACAGGGGGGTCGAACCAAACCTGTCCGCTTTTTTGATTTGGCGAAGGTATACGGGGGTCCATGCCGGACCCCGAAAAACAGGCCGAGTTGTTCCCGATTCCGAGCCCGCCCGCGGGCTCGCAGGTCATCAATGATCGATGTTTGCTGCGCACAGAGAACGGTCGCCGGGTGGTGATCGTCTCCGGAATCGTGCTGGCGCATTACGCCGTGGGCGATCGCATCGCCGAAGCGCATGCGAGATTGAGTTTGGTCGAGCAGGGCTGGGCCGATCAGAACGACGTCGCCCGTGTCTTCGCTTGTTCCGTGCGCACCGTGCGCCGCGATCAGAGGCGTTTTGACGACGGCGGCATGGCCGCGCTGGGCCAAGCTTGCGGCTATCCGACGGGACGCTCTCGGGTGACGCTGATGCGGAGCGTGGAACGGCTCAAGAGCGAGGGACATTCCAACTGCGCAATCGCGCGACAGCTCGGCATCAGCGAGACGGCCGTCCGCAAACGGTTGCGTCGCGCAGCCTGGAAGGGCCCGACGCTCGAACAGAAGACCCTGTTGTTGGTGGGGACGACGATCGTGCCGCCCACTCCATCCGCGCCGGCAGCCAAAAAGGAGCTCGAACCAAACCTGTCCGCTTTTTGCGCCGAGGACGACGCGCCGATGTCCTTCGATCAGGATCCGAGCGACCGCCGGGCCGATCGGCTGATGGCGTATTTGGGCATGCTGGAGGACGCGGCGCCGCTGTTCGGCTCGGAGAGCGCCGTGCCTCGCGCCGGAGTCCTGCTGGGGGTCGCCGCGTTGATCCAAACCGGCGTATTCGAGTGCGCCCGCGACATCTACGGGACGTTGGGGCCGGCTTTCTACGGCCTGCGCACCAGCCTGATGACGATGCTCCTGATGGCGCTGCTGCGGATCAAGCGGCCGGAAGCGTTGAAAGAACACTCGCCGGCTGCATTGGGCAGGGTCCTCGGTTTGGACCGCGCTCCCGAGGTGAAGACGCTCCGGCGCAAACTGGCTCGCCTGGCGGCGATGGGCTGCGCGGCCGATTTTGGCCGGGCCCTGGCCGAACGGCGCATCGCCCAGCGCGGCCAGGCTCTCGGCTTTCTCTACGTCGACGGCCACGTCCGCGTTTACCACGGCAAGCACACGATCCCCAAGGCCTTCGTGCCGCAACGCCGCTTGGCCGTCGCCGCCACCACGGACTACTGGGTCAACGACCAGCACGGCGATCCGCTCTTCGTCGTGACGGCGGAAGCGAACGCTGCCATGGTGAAGATGCTGCCGGTGGTGTTGGAGCAAATTCGCACCCTGATCGGAAAACGCCGCGTGACGGTCGTCTTCGATCGCGGAGGCTTCAGCCCCAAGCTGTTTGTTTGGCTGATCGCACAGGGCTTCGACGTCCTCACCTATCGCAAAGGCCGCTGCCTTCGGGTGCCCCGCAAACGCTTCCGTCGGCGGGTCGGCCGCCTGGACGGCCGACGGATCGCCTACGTTCTCGCCGACCAGGAGGTGCGACTCCTGCGGGGTAAGCTGCGACTGCGCCAGGTCACGCGCCTTCGCGAGCACGGACATCAGACCGCCATCCTCACCTCCCGCCGTGACCTGGCGGCCCTGGAGGTCGCGTATCGCATGTTCGAGCGTTGGCGGCAGGAAAATTTTTTCAAGTACCTCGCCGAGGAATACGCCTTGGATGCCTTGGCCGAACACGACGCGCTCCCCGACGATCCCGCCCGCGAGGTGCCCAACCCGGCTCGCAAGGCCCTCGATGAGCCCATCCGCGCCGCTCGAGCCGAGTTGCTGCGCCTGCAAGCCGAGTATGGCTTGGGCGCTTTCGTTCAACTCGAGGGCGAGACCGGCGCCGTCACGTTCCGCAGCCTGAAAAAAGTCCAAGCCTCCTTGGCGCGAGCCGTCCGCTCCGCGCTGCAACGCCTCAGAGATCTCCAAGCCAAGCGGGCCAAGCTGCCCGCCCGCGTCCCCGTGCGACAGGCCGTCCGCGAAGAGACCATGCGTCTGGCGCCCGAGCGCCAGCACTTGATGAATCTGATCAAAATGGTCGCCTATCAAGCCGAGAGTGACTTGGTCGCGATGATCCAGCCCCACTACCGGCGGGCCGCCCAGGAAGGCCGCACCCTCATTCAGTCCGCCTTGGCGGACACCGCCGACCTGGCGGTCACCGATCACGAACTCCGGGTGCATCTGCATCCTCTCAGTTCCGCTCATCGAACCCATGCCATCGCCGCCCTATGCGACGAACTGAATCGCTCGCCCGTCTTCTTCCCGGGTTCCCGTCTGCGCCTCCACTTCTCGGTCGCCACCCCGGCCAAATAACCAAAAAGCGGACATTTTGACGGGGGCTATGTCAGGAGGTCTGAAGTTATGATCGCAAAAGATCCAACGGGCCCACCGATCTTGATCATGCCGAAACCCGTCCCAATCGAGTTCTCGATCTATGCCGTAAAGAGCCGGATCACCTCAAACCGCCAGCTTCGAGGCGGACGATTGCACGGTTGACCCCAGCTTGCGGATCTACAAAATTAGTGGTTCTTAGATCCCAAATATTTTGAACGTAAATTGGAATGCGATATTTCGCCCAATCATTTGGGTCGGACGGACTTCGATCATGACTGTGCGTGTGATATTTCACCCACCTATTTGGCTGAGGTGTATCTACGCCAGTTTCGGGTGGACGTTTCTGACTGTTTTCATCGGAACTATTCCCCTATGGGTCCATCTCGGAGTCGCCATGGCGTGCATGCTACCCGTACCTGAATTCGTCGTGATCATGCGGGAAGGCATCCCAAGCGCCATCTGTTTGACCCTAGGGACTGCCGTGGTGGTTGACTTGCTTTTTTCGAAGGTGACGGTTGTCAGTGCCTTGGAAAAGCTCGTTTTTATTTTTGCACCCGGTCTTATTTTTGGTGCACTCCTAGTTGTAATGGCGGTAGACTATGCACGAAGCGATAGACCCGAGAACATCAATTTTTTTGAAGAGTCGTATGGCATTCTTTTGATTCTCAGTTTCTGTTTTTGCGTCTGCGCCAGAGCCGTGCATAATTTCAAAATCGAGATGTTCGACCAATGACCGATTCAATCACTCTTGCCCTCGCGGCAGCAATGCTCGCCATAATGATTGCCGCAACCGTTCGGATATTTCGAACCGGGAAATCCGCATTTGTGCGGCGCAACATCACAGTGAACTTTAGTGCCAAAGAGGCGCCGCCGGACTTACAATCGATGATCACCGTTACCGATCAATCCGGCGCCGGTGGCAATCCAGTATACTATCGCGACTTAGTGACGTTCATTCGTGATGGGATCGCTTCTGGTTTGATTCAAATTTCCCCTGAAGAATTCGCCCAAATAATTGAGGCGTATCAGCGAGCATCCTTGGCCTCAGGACAAAATAATATTCCGGGCGGTACTACCCCGGCACCAAGCTCGAATATCCTCCCGCAAAGCAAAAGCCCGCAGCTCGTCGGTTAATCCAGAAAACGACCAGCGCAAATTAGGATGACAAAATGAGTGCTGCAATTCCCTCAGGAACCGCCAGTCCAATGACGCCTGCTCGGCGAATAATCTTTCCGCCCAGCTTCCCCTTTTTATCGGGTACGCCTTCCGCCGCTACCGGTGCGACGCCCGCGACAGGTCTTTCTCCAGCTGAGACTGCCGCTGTTCTGCCGCTACGTTTTGCATCGTATAATACACAGCATGAGTTTCATGTCGGGCAACTCGTGCGTTGGAAAGAGGGGCTTAAAAACCGTGTGCGCCCGGATTATAAACAACCAGCAATTGTAGTAGAGATTTTGGCGGAACCTGCGATTCAGCCCCTTCCCGATTCACTGGGCGGCGATGTGCGAGAAAAACTGGATGTCGTGCTCGGGATAATTACGGAAGAGCAATTATTTTCATTCTTTCATTTCGACAAGAAGCGCTTCGAACCGTACATCGGACCATAATCACAGTGGCCGTTGCATCCTGCAAAACCGGCCGCCCCGAACCTAGATGCCGGTTTCATTGAGCGCCCGCCCGAACAGGGTCTCATTGGGAGCGACCTCGAACAATCGTTCTCCTTTGCTGGATACGTCCGCGGTCAATCTGGAATTCCGATTGAGGATCCCAAATCTCTCCCTGTGTTGGTAAATGCGGAGCCGAAACGAGCAGCCCAAGAATTTTCCCGTGGGAGTCACGCAACGAGAATGTCCTGCCCTAGCCGCTCAGAACAGCGTTGAAACAGCGCCGACGCGGCGAGGGAAGCAATGGCAGAAGGGGCAATCTGGCAATCCAGGCGGACGCCCGAAAGTGGCTGCGGACGTGAAGGAGGAGGCCCGTAAGCACACCAAGGAGGCGCTCGACCGGCTCGTTCATTGGATGCGTAGCGATGATCCCCAGGCGAGCATTCGGGCGGCAACCGCGCTCCTGGATCGCGGGTGTGGGAAGCCAGCGCAAGAGGTGATTCAAAAAGGCGAACTAAAGCCGGGAGAAGAAGTCGTGTTACGGTGGATTTCGCGTGAAGAGGCCATTGCGCATTGCTTAGACCCTGATTCAGTCGGCGCGATTCAACATCGACTTGAATAGCCGCCAGCGCGGCCGGCTATGGCATTAGAGTATGCAAAAAACGCCAGAATCTTGCGCGTTCGCCTTTTGTCGGATGCTTAAGTTGGACCCGATAAACGCGTCCCTTTTCGAGCCAAAATTGCAGCCCGATGTCGGCAAACTCGATGGTCTTGGTGACGCCATCTATCGAGGTTGTAGACGGAACGCCAAGGTTCAAAACTTTCTCTTCGGAGTCGCCATTCCGGATTCCGCCAATTGGTCCCCACGCGGACGGGGCGGCGTCTTTAGCGTAGACCGTGATCGAGTCGACTACACCGGTCTTGTCGAAATCTATAATCTTATCCCCGTGCGAATTATCGTATTCCCAGGCGCTGTAGTCCAAAATGCTGGTTTTTGACGGCATCGTATTCACGTCATTGGGAGGGCCATCGACCGTGAACACCTCCCGACTTCCCGGGTAAGGTGGACCCATGACAGGGCCGAGTACTTGCGGCGGGTCTCCAAGACGATACCTTACGTCCGGCCTCCGGTCTGTGAGCCTCAGGTCGCTGACCACGGTTAGTCCACGACAAAACTCCTGATATTTGCTTCTGATGAGGGAGAAATAGAGTATGCCAGCGAGCGCAAATAGAGTCAGGACTGCGCGTGTAATTAGCGATGCTCGCTTCATGGATTCGGCCGATGTTTCACTATGTCCTGGATGATCTTTAGACCGTTGCGAACATCCTCCGCATCGATGGTCCCAGCCAGGAATCTCTCCCAAAGGGAGAAAACCTCGGGCTTCTTCAGTCCATCCACCCGAAAAACAATGATCCCCCCAGTCTTCATCGTGTTCCACATCCAGGTTGCAGATTCCGACAAAAATTTTGTTCGGTCCTCGGTCCAATTCGCTTGTAAGTAGCCAGCAGCGGGCACGCCTTGGAAATGCATTAACTTCTCGCCGCAGCCGCCGTGAATGCGTTTTAGCCGGCCGATATCCCATGTCACTCGCGCCCGAATCGGCTGCGTATCCAAGGACTGCATTATTTGGTCGAATTCAGCAAATCTCTGATAGTCTGGCGCATGACGGTCGATGAGTTTGTAAAGCTTGGTGGAGTTATCCACGCTCTCCAAATAATCGCGCATCGGAACTCGCCCGCCTTTCGCTGCAAAAAAAATCTCAAACCAAAGGTGTTCGACGCCGGTTCGGAGGTGAAGGCCGGCATAGTGAAGCACCGTCGCCTGCTTTTCTCGCGAAGCGAAGTCGCACCATGAAAGGCATTGATAAATATGCCACGCCGAGTCGGGGAGATACTTTTCTCGAGCAATTTCGTCTGCGTTCCTCCCTCGGTACTCCGGAATAGCCATGAACTGAGCCAACGCCTGGATTTCTATCCAATCAACCTGAAATCTCGGGCCTTCAAAGCCATCCTTACAAGCTTCAAGGAGGCCGTCGTAGCTAAGTGGCGGGCCAATAATAGGCCATTTGATAACAAAGGAGCGGTAGGATAGCCCCGCCTCTTTCGGGGCCAATTTGCGCGACCCGGTATTTACCGGAATGGCATGAAGGTAAACGCTACGCGCCCGCGAGGCCGACGATTCCCATTGCCCGTTTGTTGCCAGACAGGGCGCACATTATGATCGCATCCCTTCTTGTTCGTTCGCATCCCCACCTCTGAACGTCGTTGGTTCAGAGGGAGAAAGGCGGATTCTAAGACCGTCGTGTGTGCCAATTCCACCACCCGAGCGAAATTTCCATGTAACAGGCCGAGCCAGAACCTCAAGGGTATTGGCGGAGGCATTTTTTAAGTTTGGTCTCCCGGGGGACACCGTGCCATACGTGTCCAGCCCTGCACCCCGTGAGAAAGAAGCTCATTCCTTGGCTGGACCGATTGACGCTGGGGCGGCGCCTTTTGCTGGTGGCCTTGATTGCCGCCATCCCCCTGTTCGTCGTTTCGATCGCGCTCATCAGCCATTCCTACGATAGCCGGATCGAATTTGCCCTGCAGGAACGGCGGGGAATCCTTTTCCTGCGCCCCATCGAACAGCTGCTTGACCTGATTCCGCGCTACCAGGCGGCCTTGCCGCCAGGCGCCGCGGGGGTTGACGGGGCTCCCCGGGAGGCAGCTGAGTTGGCGCGCCAGATCGACGGGGTGTTGGACACGCTCCGCGCCAACTATCAGGGCCCGCTCGGGAGGACCTTGAATTTCACGGACGACTCGCTGGCTTCCCACTCGCGCGAGCAAGGCCGCCTGGCGGTGGTTTCAGCCGCCTGGCTGGCCTTCCAGGCCGCTCCAAACTTCGCCGCCCGCGCCGAAATCGTCGATCAGTTGGAGACCTCTCTGCGCGCGATGGCCGCCCACGCGGGCGACACGTCCAATCTGATCCTCGATAACCATCTGGACAGCTACTACCTCATGGACATCGCGGTGGTCGCGCTGCCCCGGGCGCAGGAGCGGCTGGGCGACATCACGGTGCAAGTGAGCAACTGGCTACGGGAAGGCACGGTTTCCGGCCACCACGATGACATCGCGGTGATGGATTCCCGGCTCCACCAGGACAATCTGGGGCATATCGCGAGCGACGCCCGGATCTCGCTAAGCGAGAACCTCGCCTCCCCCCATCCGAGCGCTTCGCTGCAAAAAGACCTGCCGACGGCCGTCGCCCGCTACTCGAGCGCCAGCCACCCCTTTCTTGCCCTGGTCAACCGCGTGCTGGCCGGCGCGAGCATCTCGCCGGCGGAATTCGCGGCAGCCGGCTGGAACGACCGCGCCGAAAGCTTCCGCCTCTGGCAAGTCGCCACGGACGAGCTCGATCGGATGCTCGCGCTGCGCGTGGCCGAGCTGCGCCAGGAGCGATGGAACGCCTTGGCGATCGACTTCCTCACGCTCGTCCTCGCCGCGCTGGCGATCGGCTGGATCATCCACGGTCTGGTCGTCGCCAGTTACAATCAGGCCCTGAAGCTCAACGAGGAGTTGTCCGCGAAGGAGGCGCGCCTGCGGGCCTTGGGAGACCGCCTGCCCGACAGCGTGGTGTACCAGATCGTCCGCGAAACTGACGGCACGATGCGCTTTCTCTACGTCAGCGCCGGCGTCGAACAGATCAACGGCCTGTCGGCCGAGGACGTGCTGCGCGACTATTCGCTGTTCTTCAATCAAGTGATCGATCAGGGGATCCTCGTCGCGGCGCGCGAGGCCTCGGTCAGATCCCTGGCCCTGTTTGAAGCGGTGGTGCGGCTCCGCCGCGCCGACGGCCAGCTGCGCTGGATCCGGCTTTCCGCCGCGCCGCGGCTGCAGCCGGACGGCCGGATCATCTGGGACGGGATCGAACGGGACATCACCGAGCGCACGCGGGTCGAGACCGCCTTGCGCCAATCGGAGGAAAAATTCGCCAAGGTCTTCCGCGCCAGCCCGGACGCCATCGTCATCACCGAGCTGGAGTCCGGATTGATCATCGATGCCAATGCCAGCTTCGGAAAACTCTTCGGCTACGCGCGCGAAGAGGTCGTCAGCCGAACGGGCCTCGAACTGGGCATTTTCGACGACCTGTACGAACGCCAGCGCATGGTGCAGGCCGTCAGCGCGAGCGGGTCGGTTCACGACTGGGAAATGAACGTCCGGCACCGGTCGGGGGCGCGGATCGCCATCTTTTTCAGCGGCGAACTGATCGAATTTGGCGATCGGATCTGCATGGTCTCCGTCATTCACGACATCACCGAGCGAAAACAGGCAGAGGCGCGCGAGCGCCAGGCGCGGGATGAATTCACCCGGAAACTGCTCGCCTCCCAGGAGACCGAGCGCCGCCGCATCGCCGGCGAACTGCACGATGGCCTCGGCCAAAACCTGATCCTGATCAAGCACCGCGCCCAACTCGCCGGCAACCTGGCGGCCGAGGCGCCCGCCTTGCGCCTGCAGTTCCAGCAACTGCAGGACATGACCGCCCAAGCGATCGCCGAGGTGCGGCAGATCTCCCACGACCTTCGGCCCCATCACCTGGATCAACTGGGCCTGACCCGCTCGTTGGAGGCGATGATCCAGGCGACGGCGCAAAGCAGCCAATTCCCCATCGAGCATCATCTCGATGCGGTGGATGACCTTTTCACGCCGGAGGCGGCCACCCACTTGTACCGGGTGGTGCAGGAGAGCATCAGCAATATCCTGAAACACGCGCAGGCCCGGGGCGCCCGGATCGTGCTGGAGCGTGACGTGCGCGAGGTGTCCCTCTGCATTGAGGACGATGGCCAGGGCTTCGCTGCGCCGGCTCTCCATTCCCCCGCGCCCGCCGGCGGACTCGGCCTCGGCAGCATGGCCGAGCGGGTGCGCATCCTCGGAGGAGCCCTGCGGGTCGACTCCGTCTCCGGCCGCGGCACACGCATTGAGGTCGTCATCCCGCATTCGGGAGACGCTTAGCCGGAACGATTCCGATGGGATGGGACAGGTGGAGCGCGTTGTCCCCAACGCGCTGAGCGACGTCGCCGGCTGAGCCAGCGCATTGGGGACAATGCGCTCCACCCGGCGGCAGCATGACCACCTAGGAAAATAGCGGGAACTACCTAGGCCAATATCCGCGGCTCTGCCAATAGGCAGAGCGACGGCGTTCACGTAGAGTCGGGGCTCTACTATGAAATCTATCCACCGCTTCGAACTTAGCCTCGCCCTGCTCGGCTCCCTGGCCGCGGCAACGCTCACCGCCCCCCAGCTCCGGGCCGACGCGAACCCGGCCAGCCCGGCCGGATCCGCGCCCTCCCTGGCCTGGCTCACCGACTTGTCGCTGGCCGTCAAGGAGTCCTATGACGACAACGTCCTGGTCGTCTCCGGCCTCGGCATGCCCGAGCAATCGGCCTGGGTGAACACGGTGTCCTTCAAGCTCGGGGTCGATTTCGCTCCCCTGCTGGCCAAAAGCGACGGCGTCCAAACCCTGTCGCTGGTCTACCAGCCCGACAAGGTCACTTTCGCCGGCGACTCCGCGGAAAACTACACCGCCCACCGGCTCAACGAAGGGCTCAAGGGGAAGCTGGGCAGCCTCAGCTACAGCCTCGACAACGCCTTCGTCTATGTCGACGGCAACAAGCTGGCCGAGACCTACGCCGCGAACCAGCTCTCCGGCGCGGCGGCCAACCAAAACGACAAGTATCGCAACAACTTCAGCCACACGCTGGCCCGCGAGCGCCGCAATCAGGACCAGGATCGCTCCGCCGCCACCGTGCGCTGGGACACGAAGGCCGGCTTCTTTGTCCGGCCGATCGCTTCCCTCACGTACTACAACATGAACACCTACCTGTTCAATACTTCGAAGGCTCCGTACCTCGGATACCAGGACTATCCGGACCGCTGGGATGTGAACGGCGGCGCGGATTTGGGCTACCAGCTCACGCCCAATCTGGCCCTGACCCTGGGCTACCGCGACGGTGACCAGCACCAGGATCAATATGCCCTGGCGATCAACAGCGACCAGCATTTCTCCTCCAACCACTATCAGCGCGCGCTGCTGGGCCTGGAAGGCAGCCTCTCCTCCTGGCTGAACGTCAAGCTGTCCGCGGGCCCCGATTTCCGGGACTACAATCCCGACACCCCGATCAGCGACCTCCACACGACCCGGTTCTACGGTGAGGCGCTGGCGACCGCCACCTTGTCGAATACCCAATCGCTGACCTTCAGCTTCAAGCAGTGGCTGTTTGTCTCCAGCACGGGCCTGGTTCCTTACGACGACATCGCGTATTCGCTGGTCTATCACTTGAACGTCACCAAGAAGCTCGGGCTCGATCTGGGCGCCAAGTACCTGGAAGCCAACTACACCCTCGGCAACGATCTGGCCGGTTCGGCGCCCAGCCTCCGCGATGACCTCGATTACCAGGGCTCGGTCGGCTTGAGCTACGCCCTCGCCCGGCATCTGACCGGCACGGTCGGCTATGCCTACGACAAGGGCCTGAACGGCCTCACCAGCCTCCCCGCCAACTACCAGCCGAACTACCGCGACTTCGAGCACGCGGTCGCCTCCGTCGGGCTGAAATATTCCTTCTGATCCACCTCACCTCCCAACGTTAAGATCGACCACACCTCCGCTGGCGGCGGCAACCTTGGCCGCCGCCAGCACAACTCTTATCTCAAAATGAACAACACAACCTGGACCATCGGCAAGAGAATCAAATTAGGCGGCGGCGTGCTTTGCGCCCTCCTCGCGCTCGTCGGAGGCATCGCCTGGCACAGCCTGGGCGGCATCCGCAACGACGCGACCTACATCAAAACGGACGTCATGCCCGGCCTGATTCAATCGGGCGGCTTTGCCACCGAACAGGCGAGCAACTTCGGCCGCACGCTGCTCTACAGCCAGGCGCGCACGCCCGAAGATCGCGCCAAGCTGAAACAGGAGATCGACACCGGCAGCCAGAAGATCGCCGACTATCTCACCGCCTATGAAGCGTCGATCACCTCCCCCGAGGACCGCCAGAATTTCGAGGCGCTGAAACCCCTCCGGGATAAGGCCCGCGAGGGCCGGGCCGAGTTCATGAAACTCGTCGATTCCGGCAAGGAGACCGACGCGGCCGCCTACGTCGTTGCCACGTTCTACCCTGCCTACACCGCCTACGCCAGCCAGGCCGCGCTGATCTTCAACTACAATGCGAAGGACGGCGACGCCGTGGCGGCGAGCATCAACGCGAACACGACCGCGACCACCCGCATCATTCTCATCGTGACGCTGGCGGCGCTGGCCTTCGGCCTGACGATCGGCATTTTCATCATCCGCAGCACCAACCAGGCGCTCAACGCCATCACCGAGCAGCTCGACGCCGGCGCCGACCAGACGGCCGACGCCTCCCGCCAGGTCGCCTCCGCCAGCCAGTCGCTGGCCGAAGGCGCCAGCGAGCAGGCCGCCTCCCTCGAGGAGACCAGCGCCTCCCTGGAGGAGATCGCCAGCATGACCAAGCGCAACGCCGAGTCCTCGACCCAGGCCAAGCAACTGGCCAACCAGACCCGGCAGACCGCCGAGACCGGTGCCGCCGGCATGGCCGAGATGACCCAGGCGATGAGCGCCATCAAGGAGTCCTCCACCGCCATCGCCAAGATCGTCAAGACGATCGACGAGATCGCCTTCCAGACCAACATCCTTGCCCTCAACGCCGCCGTCGAGGCCGCCCGCGCCGGCGAGGCCGGCGCCGGCTTCGCCGTCGTCGCCGAGGAAGTCCGTTCGCTGGCCCAGCGTTCGGCCCAGTCCGCCGGCGAGACCGCGACCAAGATCGCCGATGCCGTCGCCTGCAGCGAGCGCGGCGTCCAGATCAGCGCCAAGGTGGCCGAGAGCTGCCAGGAGATCGTGGTCAAGGCCCGCCGGGTCGACGAACTCGTCGCCGAGATCGCCGCCGCCTCCAACGAGCAGAGCCAGGGCATCGGCCAGGTGACGATCGCCGTCGCCCAGAT
>Ga0206876_1216_pt1 | contig 13557 bp, 10 predicted proteins | sample Alteio_BWOrgCont_10_FD_152619 | JGI IMG/M metagenome (GOLD analysis project Ga0206876, IMG submission 152619) | Enriched cells from forest soil in Barre Woods Harvard Forest LTER site, Petersham, Massachusetts, United States -... | ecosystem: Environmental > Terrestrial > Soil > Temperate forest >...
TGTAAAAACCTCGTGCCTTCGTGGCAACTCGCCTAATCCGGCTGGCGCCGATGACCGCAGCTCAATGAACTGCAAAGGGGGAATACTGAGGGTGACACTTGCCATGCACTTGCCCACTGGCCTCACCTCACACATCAAACATCATAAACCGCCCTCGCGTGTGTCTGCTTCCCATTCCGGATAACCCACTTGGAGCCCGGTAATCTCTTTGGCCACTGCTTTTGCCTCTTCCATTTGTCCAAGTCGAACGTAGCAATCCGTCAAACCACGACCCGTGTCCTTTAAGCGACTCAGCCCATCGGCCGGCACTTGCCTCCAGTTGTTCCGAAAGAATTCAAATGCAGGTAAAAGGTTATCTCTCGCTCTCGCAAGTTGTCCGTTCCCCGCTAAAGCCATACCCAACAGGCTCCGCATGCTGTAACAACGCCATGTACCTGAGCACGCTAATTCTCTTTGTTCAAGCATCCTGTTGGCTAGGACCGCTGCCTTGTCGTACTCCCGGTTGTCAATGAGAGTCAGTATATAGAAGGCTGCGATGTCGGTGTAGCGCACTCGACTCTCGATCGTGGCGTTCGGCAATTGCTGTTCAAAGAATGTGCGGGCCGTTTCACCCGCCCGCGCATACTCGTCTTGCTTTCGCAAACACCTCACTAATTCATAAAACGAAGTTGCGGTCTCCCGATACTGTGGCCCTAAAACGTCCATCCTTATACTGAACGCCTTTTCATAATACTCCTGAGCTTGCTTGTACAAATGGCGGTAATAGTAAATATTTCCGAGATTGTCGTAAGATATTGCCACTACAGGATGATCTGCCGCCAGACTGGCAAGTTGCATTCCCAACGCCATTCTTTGAAGTCTCTCCGCTTCTTCCCACCTTGTTGGACCTAGCAAACGACACAAAACTGCCATGTCATTCAACGAATTCGCAACCTCACGATGAACCTGTCCAAAGTTATTTGTGCGAATGGCCAATGCCTCAGCAAATTGGATCTGAGCACCACCGGGATCCCTTAACTCCATTAAAGCAAAGCCGAGGTCATCCTTTGCCGTGGCAAGGTCGGCGTCATAATCAGGTCCTAAGATCTTATATATGCTAATGGCGTGCTCGAACGCCTTGCAAGCCTCGTGCAAACGATGCTGGTCGTCCCACACATCGCCTACATCCACGTCGATTTGAGCTATCTCTTGAAGGTTATTTGTCCACTCCGAGCATGCTGACCTTAGTTGCGAAGTGTTAAGGGAACCAACCACAGCATAAACGCGGCTTAACAGTTTCGATGGTAAAAGAGTCTCTTGAACGGCCAAGGCATTAGTGAGCATTTCCTCTGATGCCCCGAGCTTTCCTTGATCGCTAAAGGCCTGACCTAGTTGAGCCCTGGCGCGTGCGATTAGAAAGACGTTCGTGGTTTTCCTGCTAAGAAAAACATTGTTCGATGCGATTTCAGCAAACCGGTCAAATAATCCTAGGTATTCATAGACCGTTCCTAGACGGAGGCGGGCTTCCGTTTGAGCCGTAATGTCCGTTGCGAACTCGCTTGCAATCCTCAATTGCGTTGAGTCTAATAATCCGCGCAATTGTGGTGAGCGAGTGTGGCCGGCCATCGTGTAGCCTACATCTTTCAATAGCCCGTCAAATATCCGGTTCTCATGAGATGACTCTGCAAACCGTTTGGCCTCTTCCATTTGTATTTGGCGTTGCATGTAGGCTTCACGGCGATAATGCCATGCGGTGCCTGCAACAAACGCAAATGTGCAGACAACGCCGGAGATCATAATCACATTCCGCCTCACATACTTACGTAGCTTGTAAGAAATGGCGTCGGAATGACCCGCAATAGGCCTGTGGGCGAGATAGGCTTCAATATCATTTATCAATTCAGTAACCCACCGGTAACGGTTATTTAAATGGGTGGCCAAAGATTTTTTAAGTATTGTTCGCAACTCACTCGGAATTGTATCCAGGAGCATAGACATACTGTTTGAGTCTTTTCGGCCTAAAGTGGGATGGAAGGCCGATTCAACGGCTGTGTACATCTCACTTACGGACGGGACACTTTGGTCATCTTGCAATGAAACTACTCTATCGTTTCGGTCACTAATGTAGCATTGAAATGGGGTTGTTCCGGTCATGAGCTCGAACAGCAGAACGCCTAGACTGTATACGTCGGATTGGTAACCCACTTCTCCCGGCATTCCTGCTTGCTGCGGTGACATGTAGATGGGTGTTCCTGACTGGCCAGAATATGTCACACCAAACTGGGTGTTTGTTGTCAGTGAATCTTTAATCCTGGCCAGGGAGAAATCTATTAGTATAGGTGTAGGTTCGTCGGCCGTGATGCTCATTTGAACGTTGCTGGGCTTGATGTCGAGATGAACAATTTCATTTTGGTGCGCATATCTGACTGCTTTACAAACATGAAGAAAGTGTTGTAATCGCTCTCTGACATTCTGGCGAGACTCGTTGCAATAGTGTACTATAGACTGAGCGTCCGGGATGAGATTTGTTACTATATATAGGCGTTTTGCTTTGGGATCGTAACCACAGTCAAGTAAAGCAACAATGCCCGGATAGGACAGTCGAATCAATGCGCCAACCTCCCGTTTGAGCATATGGACGGCATTTTGAACGTCTGTGACCGTTCGATGAAAGATTTTTATAGCGACGCTGCTGGCTTTTGGCGCCGGCACCTCGGGAAAACTTGGCAGGCCAAGTCGACGGGCTTCCCATACGCTCCCGGTTGTGCCTGTCCCCAGGCGCTTTTCTAGCTCGTATAACTCTCGAGTGGCGCTATTCCCCAGGCGTACTCCCGGTGTGAAATGGGATTCCAACGGAATTAGCAGAATCGGGTCTGATGACATGGGGTACCTGCTAGTCGCGATTTTCGCAGTTGGTCATGCGTACGTTCGAAGTGGTGGTTTGTTCGAGAGAAGCGTGATGCGCGGTGTGGAGCGCGGTTGTGTGGGTAGCTGCTGACAGCGGCTGGTAGATGCCTTGTGGTTTGTGTTGGGGGTTAAGGGAGCGTCGGCCGGGACCGCTTGACTGCTCAGGTTTCTTCCGCAGCACGGGGAATGTGGTTTTCCCACATTGTCCCCGTGTGGGAGTGGTATGCCTTTGTGCTGCCTGGCACGTACGGCCCGCGCAGGATATTATGGCAGTTTGGGTTTGGGCATTCAAAGTGTTTACCTGTATCTGACGGACGGCACGCCAGTCGAACTCCCGGCCTGCACGTGCAACTGAAGATCAACATTTCGCTGGACGCGCCATTTAATTCTACTTTTACCAGGGGCCTGGCGGTTGCGCGTGGGAGCTTCAATGAATGGTGCCGCGTCCTCAGTATGGACAAGCCAAATGTTTTAAACTGGAACGACTTGGTACAGAGCATTTTAAGTGTTTTCATGTGGTGACGCTTGATTATTGTGGGTCATTGGAATGTCTGAGGAGGGTTGATTTTGTTGAGGGTTTTGCACAAGTAGTGCGGATTTATGAGATCGCAGTATTGCCTATTGCAGGCCGGGCCGATGGCTCGGTACGGCCCATTCCTTGTGCCAGTTCAGACTCCAGAGCGTTTCGAGGGGAACCGCACGCGAACTGCCATCTGCGAACGAGATATTGATTGCGCCTGGCATCTTGGTACCAGAAGGCCAGAAAACGGGTAAATTGGGGGGCGTACTCCCGTGGCGAGCAATCCCATAGAATTGGATTGTATCGGCGAGATTGGGAGAGGGTGGTGCGTTTGGGTCAATTCCGGTGATTAGGCTGGCTGGAGGTCTCCCGTGTTCGCCCGGCAAAGCCCAAGGCTCAACACCATCGCCGAGCAATGGGGTGAGGGACGGATTCTCGACATCACTTTCCAGTTGGTAAAAGAAGCCCGTCAATTCTGGTTCCACACTATAATCGGGGAGCTGGCCGAGCATCCAAGCGTTACACGTGTAGCTACAGACGCGAAGGGGTTGCGTCGTCGAGACCGTCCCCATTGAGGTAAGGCTATTTTGCAGGTAAGCTTGCCATGCCACATCAACCCAGGGTGAATTGATTGTGCCACCTTGGAGCGTCAGAGCTGAATTTTGGCTGGCTTGGCCATCCAAATTTGTATTTATTTCCGGGCACAGCCAAATTCGGTTTCCGGGCAACCCAACTTCAGTGATCAGAAAATCGGCAATGCTGGTCTTGCCGAGGCTACTGTCCGCAGGGTCGTCGCCCCTCGCCAGGGCATACGCCAGCCAGATTTGCCGTCCGTTTGAAATGCAGGCCGTGCCACGGACTTGGTGTTTTGCAGATGTCAAACTGCTCAGGACTAAACTTGAGAGAATTGAAACAACGGCTATCACCGCCAGCAGTTCAATTAATGTAAATGCGCGGCTTTCGCCAGGTGCGGCCTCTGGCCGGAGGCCAATTCTGGGAAGGGTTGCAAATTTCATAGGCGGACTATACTCCAGTTGGCATACTAATGTCAATGTATGGCCATGACAGAATGCGGCATATGTCTCCACAAAAAGGATGACAAATAAACGACATATGGCATACACAAACGGCACGCAAAATGCTTGATGAATGCTGGCAATTCTTTGTGGTGTTGTTCAAATGGATTGACAAAATGGTCCGTATTGGACCACTGTTAGAATCAAATGATGAGTGACGATTTGCAGAAAATCCAGAAATGGGCGGAGTTGTTGGCTGCGATTGAACGGAAAGATCGTCCGACGGCCAGAAATGTGCTTATAGCATTCCGTGAGGCTTTAAATCTCAGCGTGGAGGAATTTGCCGAAAAGGCACACGTGAGCGTTCGGACCGTCAGGCGCTGGGAAGGGATGAAGGACAAGGCGAGCATGCCAACTCCTGCAAAAGTTCGAAGATGGAGATCGTATTTCGGTCTTGAGCCTGTGTCCGCACAGCAGAATCCGCATTTGGACGTAAAGGACAGGGGTATCGGGGGGATTTTCCCTTTGAAGAGTGTTCTGCACCGTGTCGCTCAGGCGCGAGTCATTTGGGCGCTGAAGAGTCGAATGAGATTTCTTGCCGCAGTGTCGCCCGAGGCTCAGGAGTTCCTACTCGCTGGATTCAAACGGGCTGAAGGCGATAAACTGGAGGTCAATTGTGTCTGGATTAACGAACAATCACTTCAGGATCAGGGCAACTTAAGCGATGTGCGTCCACCAAAAGTGGCCAAGGAGTCCTTCGAAGAGCTGATCGAATATGCCAGAGGAAAGGTGGATGATGTGGACCGACGAATCCGCGGCTTCCAGGTTCCTCTCGGCGACGCAGCAAGAGTCGGCTTAGCCAACGGACCGATTTCGATGCTCGTAATATTGTACGATTCAAAGGCTGCCTCGATTTACATGCGAAAGCTTGATCTCTTTTTTGAGTTGACCTCGGAATGTTATGATGCAACTCGGCAGAAGTTGATTAGCCACGAGGAAGAGTCAGTCTGGTTCCAAGTCCATCCCCGGGTGGCGTCTTGCTATTGGAGTGAAGTGTGGAAGGGGTTTGAATCTTTGGAGCCCTTTCGATACAGGCCAAGCCGGTAATCAATTGAACCGCCGCTAAAATCTGTGCGGGGCAAGTGTCCTCGCTTTTCAGACAAAGGGTTGTTCCGTTGCTTTCATGCAACAGGTTCGGGCCGTACGAGCAACTGCGCATGCCCTAGTGCTTCCTCCTTCTCCTAAGCCCTCTTGCGGAGGCGGGGCAAATCCTTTTCTTCCAGGCCAGTTTATCAAGATGCCCGTGCGGAGAAGGCGGGGGATATGCTTCCACCTTCGCCGAGGCTTCGGCGGACGGGGTGGCGGGCAGGGTGCGGAATGTCAGAATAAGGACCGCCCTCATCCTTTCCTTCTCCCCCAGGCGAAGGGAATGCGTTCTGTTGGGCGCTGGTTTGGTGCAGGGCGTGTGGCGAATTCAGTTGTCGGGAAATCTTGAGTGCGGAGTTGGGAGGGGCGCGGAAGCGCTCAGAACCGGGGCGATTCCGGCGTCCTTGCAGGACGCGGGGTTTGCCGGACGGGTGTCCCGGCACAGTGTGCCGGGCTAATCTCCAGGGGGGGGTCGCTTCGCGACGAGGGGCGGTTGGGGAAATCGGCCGAGGGGCGGTTTGTGGGTGGAATGCGGAATTTCAGATTTCGGAAGGGTGGCCCCTCATCCCGCCTTCTCACCGGGGGAGAAGGAGGCACGGTTTCAGCGTTGGTTTGCAGGGTCGGATTGTTCGGCCAATTGCGGCTGGGTTGTCTGGGTTGTCTGTATTGGGGAATTTTGCGTGGTTTTTGGGTCATGTCTGTTTTTCGAGGCCAGTCCACAAGTGGCCGAAGCGGCTGGAGGGCGGCGAAAATTCTTGCGGATTCCGAGGGGGATGAATTTACTGGGGCGCATGGATTCCAAGGAAGCGCTGGTGGCGCTGAACATGGTCGAGCATGTCGGGCCGGTGCGGGCGCGGCAGTTGATGGAGCATTTCGGCGGCGCGCCGGCCATCCTGAGCGCGTCGCGGCGGAGCCTGGAACAGGTGCGCGGGATCGGCGCGGAGACGGCGGCGTCCATCGCGAACTGGGAGAAGAACGTGGACCTGACCGGGGAGCTGAAGCGCATTGCGGAATACGGCTGCCATGTGCTGATTTCGGCGGACGAGGATTATCCCGAGCTGCTGCGGCAGATTTATGATCCGCCGCTGGTGCTGTACGTGAAGGGGCGGCTGACGGCGAAGGACAAGAATGCTGTGGCGATGGTGGGGTCGCGGCTGACGACGCATTACGGGCAGGAGGTGGCGCGGAAGCTGGCGTACCAACTGGCCTACGTGGGGGTGACGGTGGTGAGCGGCGGGGCGCGGGGGATTGACACGGCGGCGCACCAGGGCGCGCTCACGGCGAAGGGCCGCACGGTGGCGGTGCTGGGCACGGGCATCAACTTGATTTTCCCGGCGGAGAACGGGGCGTTGTTCGAGCGGATTGCGGAGTCGGGCGCGGTGATCACGCAGTTCCCGTTCAACCGCAAGGCGGACAAGCAGTCGTTCCCGATCCGCAACCGCATCGTGGCGGGGATGACGCTGGGGACGGTGGTGGTGGAGGCGAACCTGACGAGCGGGGCGCTGATCACGGCGAACATGGCGGTGGAACAGGGGCGGCAGGTGTTCGCGGTGCCGGGGCGGATTGATTCGCCGCGCAGCAAGGGGTGCCATGAACTGATCAAGAAGGGCGCGAAGTTGTGCGAGGGCGCGGAGGATATTTTGAGCGAGTTCGAGTATTTGTTCCCGGCGGGCAACCGGCCGCCGCAGGCGAATGAGACGGGCGTGTTGCCGGCGATCAGCCTGTCGGAAAACGAGCAGCGGGCTTATGACGTCCTCAGCGAGGAGGAGAAGAGCATTGACGAGGTGATCCGCGGCTCGGGCTTGCCGAGTTCGGCGGTGTCGGTGGCGTTGTTGGGGCTGGAGATGAAGCGGCTGGTGCGGCAGTTGCCGGGGAAGATGTTCGTCAAGAATTCCGTGTAATCATGAGAGGCGGCCGCAGTAAACGGAGGTGTCGTATTCGAAGGCGACCTGGCCGCGGGCGTTGAATTGATCGAAGATTTCGCGGAGTGCGGCGAGCATGGGTTCGTGGCGGGGATGACCCGGTTCGGGGGCGTAGGAGGAGGAAAGGAGGCGGCCCTTCAAGCCCGCAAAATCAAACACCTGACGGTTGGGAAACACGACCCGCTCGCAGCCGCCCGGCCCGAAAAACGACGAGACCGTGGCAGGGTCGAGGTTCATGTGATTCACGGCTTCGTAGTCGGTGGCGAAGGTTTTGAGCAATTTTTCGTAAGCGGCGAGGAATGGCGTGGTCGTGGTCTGGCGTTCGTTCCAGATGATGGCCACCCCGCCGCCGGGCTTGAGGATGCGGGCAAATTCCGCGCGCGCGGGGTCGCGTTTGAACCAGTGAAAAGCCTGCGCTGCGGAGACGAGGTCAACGCTGGCGGCATCAAGGGTCGTCGCCTCGGCGGTGCCTTCCACGGCGCGGTAGCCCGGGCGGTCGTGGAGGAGACGCACGCCGGCTTCGCGCATTTCGGCGTTGGGTTCGACTCCGATGACCCGGTGGCCGCGGGACAGCCAGAGGTCGGAGAATATGCCGGTGCCCGCGCCGATGTCGGCGATGACGGAGCCTGGGCGGAGGGCGCATTCTCGCTCCAGGGATTCGATGACCGCCGCCGGGTAGCCGGGCCGGTATTTGATGTAATCCGCCACCCGGTTGGAGAAGCGCTTGGTCGGGTCGAGCATGGGCGGAATTTAGCCGCCGGGTGGGAGTTTCACAACTTAATTGGCGGGTCGGAATGAGCCCCTCCCGAAGACATCCGCCCGCAAATAATCCAAAAGCCGGGCGCATTTCTGCGCGCCCTGGCCCAGGCCTGAAAAGGCGCGAACCAGGTCAAATCAGCCTCGACCCGCGCAATTTTTGCTCAACTACTTATTCACAATTGCCGATGGATAGTCTGATCATCATTTGCAACCTGTTGATGGCAGGTTTTTTCGGTAAAATGATCCAAGCCCTGCGGAAGGGCCGACGCATGCGCAAAAATGCCTTTACACAGGTTGCGCATCATAGTAGCTTTCTGGTTGTTCAGCAGATTCTTGTTCCGTGGCAAGCCATTTACATGTCTATGTGATGCCTAGACCCGCCACGCACGGCAAGCGGCCATGCGTCGAACGAGTCCGGGGATTCCACGCCTTTACGCTGATCGAACTCTTGGTGGTCATAGCGGTCATCGGCATTCTCGCCGCTTTGCTTTTCCCCGCCCTCACCCTTTCCCGCTCCCGCGCCCAGGCCATCACCTGCATGAGCAACAGCCGCCACCTCGCCATGGCTTGGACCATGTACACCGGCGACAACGGCGACCGGCTCGTCTATAATCTTAGCAGCGATTCCGCCCTGCGGACGCTCCTCGCGTCGGCCGCCCCGAGCTGGGTCAACAACGTCATGGATTGGAACGCCAGCCCGGACAACACGAACATGGCGTTCGTCAGCCACTCTGTTCTTGCCCCTTATGCGGGTAATTCCGCCGCAATTTTCCACTGCCCCTCTGACCGCGCATTGAGCCCGGTGCAAATGTCCCTCGGCTGGTCCGGCCGCGTTCGCAGCGAATCCATGAACGCCTTGGTCGGCGATCCCGGCAACCCTTCGAGCACCAACAGCCCCTCAATTCCCCAGTACCTGAAGGAATCCGATTTGCCCGATCCCTCCATGGTTTTCGTCTTCCTGGATGAGCACCCGGACAGCATCAATGACGGCACTTTCCTGAACACTTACGCCTCCACCAACGCCCTTCAAGCCTGGACTTCGCTGCCCGCGTCCTACCATGACGGCGCCGGCAGCTTTTCCTTCGCGGATGGCCACACCGAGATTCACCGCTGGAGTTCGGCCAGCACCGTGCGCCCGCCCACGCCCGGTGGCGCCGGACTGCCCCTGCTCCTGCGCGCGGACGACACCACGGATTTCATGTGGGTCATGAGCCGAACCGTCGGCCAATAGCGGCCGTGGAGGGGATTGACTGTCCGTCAACACCCGGCAAAATCCCTCGCCAAATTCACCCCGCGATGTTAACTTGGCTTGGAACAAGCAATTCTATGCAAATCAAATTGATTTCCGGCCTTCGTTGCCTGTCCGCCTGGACGCTCGTCGTCGTCAGCCTCTGGGCCGGCGCTGGCTCTTCTTTCGCCCAACCGGCGGCTCCTCCGCTGCTCAAACCGGGGTCCCCGATTGCCAGCGTGGCCGCCATGGCCAGCTCCCCCGACGCCTTGGTCTGGGATTCCAAATTCAAGGAAGTCACCCCGGCGGAAGGCGCGCGCAAGGCGGATTTCATTTTTGCCTTCACCAACGTCACCTCATCCAATGTGGTGATCCGGGACGCGCACGGCTCCTGCTCCTGCACCGTCGCCAAGCTGCCGAGCGTGCCCTGGGTTCTCCTGCCCCATACCAACGGTCAATTGAATGTCACCGTGGACCTCGCCGGCAAGTATGGCGTGCTGAACAAAACCGTCACGATCACCTACACCAACGGAGCCCAGACTGTCCTGGCGGTGAAAGTTAACCTGCCGCCGGACCCGAGGTTGATGCGCGGCAACAACATGATGCTCGCTTCGGCGGACAAGCAGGCGGTTTTCAAGCGGGAAGACTGCGCGAAATGCCACGCCGAGCCGACCCACGGCAAGATGGGCAAGGAATTATACGTCGCCGCGTGCGGCATCTGCCACGACTCCCCCCAGCGCGCCTCGATGGTTCCTGACCTGCACACGCTGAAGCAGCCCACCAGTTACGATTACTGGAAAATGATGATCGCCAACGGCAACGGCAAGACCAACTCCCTCATGCCCCAGTTTTCCGTCTCGCACGGCGGGCCCCTGACCGACAAGCAGATCGAATCGCTCGCCCAGGTTTTGGTTAAGGCATTTCCCACCACGCCGCCGCAACATGCTTCCGCAGGCGACCGGCGCAATTTCGTCGTGCCCCAGGCAACTCTGGGGCCCGCGATCAACAATTAGGGCCTGTCAGGAAATAAGTGTCGCAAGATGCCGCCGGGATTTTGCCGGGCTGCGAGGCGCGAGCGGGGCGCATATCCGCGGCGATCTGCAACGAGCAAGCAACGAAGCGGCCCGGCAAAAGATCAAGGGAGCTTGCGACAGTTATTTCATGACAGGCCCGTAAGGCTGCGCCGGACTTCGGCGAACTTCTCCATCGCGAACGCGAGGTCCTCGCGCGAATGCGCGGCGGAAATCTGGGTGCGAATCCGCGCCTTGCCCTGCGGCACCACGGGATAGGAAAACCCGATCACATACACCCCGCGCTCAAGCATGGCCTCGGCCACGCGGCCAGCGAGGGCCGCGTCGCCCAGCATGATGGGCACGATGGGATGCTCCCCGCGCAGAATTGTGTAACCAATGCCTCCCATGCCTTCGCGAAAAAAGCGGGTGTTGGACTCGAGCTTGTCCCGCAATTCCGTCGAGGTGGTCAGCAGTTCGAGCGCCTTGAGCGAGCCGCCCACGATTGACGGCGGCAGCGTGTTGGAAAAAAGATAAGGCCGCGAACGCTGGCGCAGAAACTCAATGATCTCCCGCCGTCCGCTGGTGTAGCCGCCGCTCGCCCCGCCCAGGGCCTTGCCCAGCGTGCCCGTCAAAATGTCCACCCGGCCCATGACGCTGTGGTGTTCATGCGTGCCGCGGCCGCGCTTGCCCATGAAACCAACCGCGTGGGAATCGTCCACCATCACCAGCGCGCCGTGCTTCTCCGCGAGATCACAAATGGCCGGCAGGTTCGCAATGTAGCCATCCATCGAAAAAACGCCATCGGTGGCAATCAGCCGGCGGCGCGCGGATTTGGCCTCGATGAGTTTGGCCTCGAGATCGGCCATGTCGTTGTTGCGGTAGCGGAATCTCGCGGCCTTGCACAGCCGCACGCCGTCAATGATGCTGGCGTGGTTCAGCTCGTCGGAAATGACGGCGTCCTGCGCGTCCAGCAGGGTCTCGAACAAACCGCCGTTCGCATCGAAGCATGAACCATAGAGGATCGTGTCCTCGGTGCCGAGAAACTCGGACAACCGGCGCTCAAGTTCCTTGTGCGGCGACTGCGTGCCGCAGATGAACCGCACCGAAGCCATGCCATAACCCCATTGGCTCAGGGCCTCGCGCGCGGCTTCGATCACCGCCGGATGCGCCGCCAGTCCGAGGTAATTGTTCGCGCACATGACCAGCGCCGGCTTGTTTTCGCCCACGCTGACGTGCGCGCCCTGCGCCGACGTGATCACGCGCTCGGGCTTGTAGAGGCCCTGCGCCCGGATGTCCGCCAACTGCGCCGCGAGTTCCTGACCAATCGTGCCGTACATGCGCGTCGCCTCTTAGAGGTTTTTCCAGTCGAGGATCACCTTGCCGGAAAATCCGGAAAGCATGACGTCGAAGCCCTTTTGAAAATCCGCCGCCGAAAACCGGTGCGTGATGACCGGGCTGATGTCCAGGCCGGATTGCAGCATGACGGTCATCTTGTACCAGGTCTCATACATCTCGCGGCCGTAAATGCCCTTGATCGTGAGCATGCGGAAAATCACGGTGTTCCAGTCAATGGCCACTTCCTTCTCCGGGATGCCCAGCATGGCGATTTTTCCACCGTGGCTCATGGCCGCGAGCATGTCGCGGAACGCGGAGGCGTTGCCGGACATTTCCAGGCCCACGTCAAAACCCTCCGCCATGCCCAGCTTCTTCTTCACCTCGTCGAGGCTCATTTCGCGCGGGTTCACGGCCATGGTCACGTTCATCTTTTTGGCCAGTTCGAGGCGGTAGGGATTCACGTCCGTAATGACCACGAACCGCGCCCCGGCGTGACGCACCACCGCCGCCGCCATGATGCCAATCGGCCCGGCGCCGGTGATCAATACGTCCTCGCCCAGCACCGGGAAGCTCAGCGCCGTATGCACCGCGTTGCCGAACGGATCAAAAATTGAGGCGATGTCGCGGTCCACCGAGGCGTTGTGGTGCCAGACATTGCTCATCGGCAGCGAAAGGTATTCGGCGAAGGCCCCGGGACGGTTCACGCCCACGCCCTTCGTGTCCGCGCACAAATGCCGCCGGCCGGCCAGGCAGTTGCGGCAGCGGCCGCAGACCACGTGCCCTTCGCCGCTCACGATTTCGCCCGGGAAGAAATCCTTCACGTTCGAGCCGGTCTCCACGATTTCGCCCACGAACTCATGCCCCACCACCATCGGCACGGGGATGGTTTTGCGCGCCCAGGCGTCCCAGTTGTAAATATGCACGTCCGTGCCGCAGATGCCCGTGCGGTCCACGCGGATGAGGACGTCGTTCACGCCGATTTCCGGCTTGGGCACATCCTGCAGCCAGAGCCCGGGTTCCGATTTGCTTTTTACCAGTGCTTTCATTGTTCCGTTTCGTTGCCGCCCGCCGGTGGTCCGTCCGGGCCTGTTGTTCATCGTCCTGTAAAACAGACGATGTGTGCAGTATATTAAACAAACCGCCGCCCGGTGCAAGCGGAAAAATGCCGCCTGAATTCGCCGCCGTGGTTGATGGCCCGATGGTGGGGCGGCGGCTCTTGGATTACAAGCCTGGAGCAAAAGACTCCTTACCGTCCGCAGCGCGGGACTCCGCGACGAGCTTGGCCATTCGCATCCGTAACGGAGCGCGGGTCTGTGACCCGCCGCACGCCGGAAACCAAAGGGACAAGGGATTTGGCTGCGATAGTTTTACACGGTGGCGCTGCTGCGGGTCGCAGACCCGCGCTCCGGCTGCGCCACAATCGTGTTTGCCGCCCCGCCAGTTAGCTTGCACCGCATCAGTTCATGCGCTACTTTCCTCCTTAAGAGCATGCAATTCCCGACGAGAACAAATGCCTTGTTTGCGTTCGCCTTGGCGGCGATTGGTTCCTTTGGCGTTGCGCGGGCCGCTGATGTGCCGCAGATCGTTCATGTCACTTCCGTGCTCGGCGAGGCCCGCTGCTCGGAGGCACAGGGTGAAACCTGGAAACCGCTCAAGGAGGGTGATGAACTTGAGGCCGGCGCCCTGATTCAGACAGCCGCCGGCGCGGTGGATTTTGAGATTGTTGACCGCG
>Ga0206876_1209_pt2 | contig 13492 bp, 9 predicted proteins | sample Alteio_BWOrgCont_10_FD_152619 | JGI IMG/M metagenome (GOLD analysis project Ga0206876, IMG submission 152619) | Enriched cells from forest soil in Barre Woods Harvard Forest LTER site, Petersham, Massachusetts, United States -... | ecosystem: Environmental > Terrestrial > Soil > Temperate forest > O...
GGGCTGGTTGTGGATCAGTTTTGTCGCGGGCCTTTTTGCGCTGGGGGCGGCCTGGCTGGGCGGCGAGTTGTTCATCCTCAGGCAGGTCAAATCCATTCACGAAGCCACGCGCGAGCTGGCGTCCGGAAAACTCGGCAGCCGCACCGGGATCACGGCCGACAAGTCGGAACTGGGGGATCTGGCGCGGTCGCTGGACACGATGGCCGAGGCGCTGGAAAAGGAGACGCAGGAACGCGAGCGGACGGAGAAGGAATTGTTGAACCGCGCCCACCAGCAGACAGTGGTGGCCGCGCTGGGGCAGTTCGCGCTCGCGACGAACGACCTTTCGATGCTCCTGAACCAGGCGGTGCTGCTGGTGGCGCAGACGCTGGAGGTGGAGTACTGCGGGATCATGGAATTTATGGACAGCGGAAGGCTGCTGCGGCTGCGCGCCGGCCTCGGCTGGCGCGGCGACTGCGTGGGGCGGTTCACGATGCCCGCCTTCGAATCCACGCAGATCGGCCACACGCTCCGCTCCGGCGAACCGGCCGCGGTGGAGGATGTCCGGCTCGACAAGCGGTTTCAGCCGACTTTGCTGCTGGATGACCATGGCGTCCTGGCCGGGATCACGGTGGTCATCCAAGGCCACCAGCAGCCCTTTGGCGTGCTCGGCGCGCACACGACAAGGACGCGGAAGTTCAACGACGAGGAGATTCATTTCCTGCAGGCCGTGGCCACGCTCGTGGCGATGGCGGCGGAGCGCGAACGGACCGAGCCGGAAATTCAGAAGCTGGCGGCGTTCGCCAAATCCAACCCCACGCCGGTATTGGAGTTTTCCGGGGACGGAAGGCTCACGTATTTTAATGACGCGGCGCAGAGGATGGCGACGGCGCTCGGCCTGGATCATCCCATCAACGTGCTGCCGCAGGAGACCACGGGCATCGTGCAAACCAGCCTGGCGACCGGTGAAAAGCGGATGCGGCTGGAGACGCGGGTGGGCGACCGGATTTTGTCGTGGTCATTTCATCCCGTGCTGGCGAACACCACGGTGCATTGCTACGTGGAGGATACGACGGACCGGTTGAACCTGGAGGAACAACTGCGGCAGGCGCAAAAGATGGAATCCGTCGGCCAACTGGCGGCCGGCGTGGCGCATGATTTCAACAACATCCTGACGATCATCCAGGGCCATTCCGGACTGCTGATGTCGCGGCCAAACCTTTCAGCCGCGATGACGACGTCAATCCAGGCGGTGTCCTTCGCCGCCGAGCGCGCGGCGGGGCTGACGCGGCAACTGCTGATGTTCAGCCGCAAGCAGGTGATCGAACCCAAGCTGCTGGACCTCGGAGTGGTGGTGGTCAACCTGAGCAAAATGCTGCAGCGGCTGATTGGCGAGACCATTGCGCTGCATTGCGAGGTGGCGCCGCTGCTCCCCCCGCTGAAAGGGGACACGGGCATGATCGAGCAGGTGCTGATGAACCTCACCGTGAACGCGCGCGACGCGATGCCGCGCGGCGGGCGTTTGACCATCAGCACGGACGCGGTTCAAATCGGGGTTCCCTACACGGCGCTGCACGCCGACGCCCGGCCCGGTTATTTCGTCTGCCTCAAAGTCAGCGACACGGGATCGGGCATGGATGAAGCGACCGTGAAGCGCATCTTTGAGCCGTTCTTCACGACCAAGGAGGCGGGCAAGGGAACGGGCCTGGGGCTGGCCACGGTTTACGGCATTGTGAAGCAGCATACGGGGTGGATCGAGGTGAACAGCCAGGCGGGGCAGGGGACGACGTTCATGATTTATTTTCCGGCGGAGAACCAGCCGGCGGCCATGCAGGCGGCCGCCACGAGCCCGACGAACCTGGTGCGCGGCGGAAGCGAAACCGTGCTGGTGGTGGAGGACGAACCGGTGCTGCGCGATCTCGCCACGCTCATCCTGCAGGACTGCGGTTACTCGGTGCTCCAGGCGGCCTCCGGCGTGGAGGCCCTGACGGTGTGGCAGCAAAACCAGGGCGGAATTGACCTGCTGCTGACAGACATGATCATGCCGGACGGATTGTCAGGAAAGGACCTGGCCGAAACGCTCATCGGCCGGAAGCCGAGGCTGAAGGTGGTGTTCACGAGCGGTTACAATGTGGATGACATGGGCGATGACCTGCTGGCGCGCGGATCGCATTTCCTGCAGAAACCGTACAGCCGCTCGACGCTGGCCAACGCCGTGCGTGAAAGCCTGGACGGGCGGCCGGTGGTGCGGGACTAACCGGCGCTATTTCGCAGCCGGTGGCAGGCTGGCAACGTCGTTGGTCGAAAAGTGGATGTAGGGGAAGCACTCGGGGATGTGCGAATCCCAGACGCCGTGCGGGCTCCAAAACCAGCCGCCGGAATCCTTCGCCGGCGGCGGGGCCTTGTATTGGTTGAACCTCGATAGATCTATGCGCCACACATCGCCGTCCTTGGGCGGGAGCGCGCGGTCATCGGCCTTGGCGAGCCATTTCATTCCTTCCCACGGAAACGCGAGTTCCACCGTCCAGCCGCGGTCCTTGTCCGTCTTGTCGTTCAGCGTGCCGTCCACATGCACGGCGGTCTGCAGGCCGGGGAAGCGCCAGGCCCAGGAGCCCAGGCGCGGGCCGCGCGGATGCGCGGTGAAGCCCACGCCGTTGAATTTTTTCACGGCGGGGTTGGAGCGCTTGAATTCCGGAACCTGTGAGTAACCGCCGGATTCATAGGCGTCCTGCCAGATGAAAAACGCCTCATAGACGGTGTTGAGCGCGTTGATTTCGAATTCATAATAGGTGTCGCGGCCGGCGATGAAAATCTCGACGTCGTTGTTGTTGTAAATGGGTGAATTGTGCTTCGTGTAGGTCGCGGCCACATTGGGCTCCTCGACCCAGTAGGCGACGTAAAGATTTTTGTCGTCCCACAAGAGCGCGGCGCGGGTTTCGTGCATGGCCGGCTGGCCGGTGATGATGTCCACAAACCGGGGCGAGCGCGGGGCGGCCTTCCAGCAGGGTTCGTCGAGCAGGCCGTCCACCTTGATCGGCGTGCTGATGTGGTAGGCCGTGTACTGCGCGGCGGCGGGATCACAGGGGAATTTCGATTTGGCCGGGGTATTGGTCAGGGGACCGTCGGCAAAGGCGGGCAGGGGACACCGCGCGGTGAGAACCAGAAGTGCGGCGGTGAACGCAAAATTCGCGGACTTGGCGCTCATGATTTTGCCGTGGCGGATGATTGAAGATTCTTGTTCTTGGCGCGGGATTCGCGGGCCATTTGGGAGATGAATTTTACGAGGCGCTGGTGCAGCGCGCCATCGGTTGTGGCCAGAATGCGCACGGCGAGCAGGCCGGCGTTGCGGGCGTTGCCGATGGCGACGGTCGCGACGGGGATGCCGGCGGGCATTTGGGCGATGGAGAGCAGCGAGTCGAGGCCTTTCAGCGCCCTGCTTTCAACCGGCACGCCGATGACCGGCAAAGTCGTGTGGCTGGCGACCATGCCGGGAAGGTGGGCGGCGCCGCCCGCGCCGGCGATGATGACGCGGAGGCCGCGCTTTTGCGCCGTCCGCGCGTAACGCGCCATGTCACCGGGCGTGCGGTGCGCGGAGACGACGCGCGTTTCATGCGGGATGCCGAGTTCCGCGCAGACATCGGCGGCGGCCTTCATCGTCGGCCAGTCGGAGTCGCTGCCCATGATGATGCCGACGAGGGGTGGGGTGGTGGAGTTCATGCGTCGTTGCCAAACCGAATCATTTGCGCGGCCTTCTGGGCGGTGGCCACGGCGGCGTCGAGGGTGTCGCCCAGGGCGGTGACGTGGCCCATTTTGCGGCCCTTGCCGCTCGTGGTTTTGCCGTAGATGTGAATGTGCGCGCCGGGAACGGCCTGGGCGTTTTCAATCCCAATGGGCGCGCCGGGGCCGGCGCAGGAGCCGAGAAGATTGACCATGGCGGCGGCGGGCGCGCGGAGGGCGGGGGAACCCAGCGGCCAGCCGAGCACCGCGCGGACGTGGTTCTCAAACTGCGAACAGACGCAGCCCTCGATGGTGTAATGGCCGGAATTGTGAACGCGCGGGGCAAGTTCGTTGACCAGGATTTTGCCGTCGCGCGTGAGGAACATTTCGACGCCCATGGTGCCGACCATCCGCATGGTTTCCACCGCCTGGCGCGCGATGTCCCCGGCGGACCGCGCGATTTCTTCAGGGACTCCGGCCGGGGCCTTCACGAGCACGCAGACGTGGTCGCGTTGGACGGTTTCGACGAGCGGGTAGCAGGCGGTGGCGCCGTCGTGCGCGCGGGTGATCATCATGGCGAGCTCGCTGGTGAACGGGCAGAACTCCTCCACGAAAAGCGGGTTGGCGCCGCCGCCGAGCCTGGCCCACGCTTCGTTGAGGTCGGCGGGCGAATGGAGGGTGAAGTTGCCCTTGCCGTCATAGCCGTTGCGGCGTTTTTTCAGGACCAGCGGCCAGCCGAGGGTTTCCGCCGCCGTGAGAACCGACTGGCGGTCGGGCGCGGCGACAAATCGAGGGACGGGAAGCCCGGCGTTTGCCAGCGCGTGCTTTTGCAGGAGCTTGTCCTGGACGATCCGCATGGTGGCGGACGAGGGGCGGAGCTGGTGGCCGAATTCCTCCAGCGCGGCCAGGCTGTCGGCGGACACGAATTCGTTTTCGAGCGTCACCACGTCCGCCAGCGAGCCGAGCCGGAGCAGGGAGTCGGGATTGTCCCAATCGCCGATGACGGTTTCTTTGGCGAGGTTGGCTGCGGGGCTGTGGTCGTTGCGTTCGAGAATGACAATGTCGCAGCCGAACTGGGCGGCTGGGAGGGCGAGCATTTTGGCGAGCTGGCCGCCGCCGATGATGCCCAGCGTGCGCGCGGTCTTGGGCCTCCGCGCGGGGAGGCGGTCCAAAACCGGCCGGGGCATCGCAATTTCGCTCATAAATCGTGGCTGGCCCGCGCCGCGGCCAATTCCGGCACGGCGGGGCGGGTAGAGATTTGCCCATTGGCGGGCGTTAGGCAATTCTGTTTTGATGTTTCGACGGGCTGCCTGCGCGAGGTGCCGACTGTGGGGTTGCAAAAATCAGGAATAGGCTTACATTAACGGCACCAAACAGGCGCACGACCAATGGAAGGTAAAAAATTTCGATTCACAACAGTGAACACCGGACGGGCTGTCCTTATCTCCTTGCTGTTGACTTCATCTGCTGCGGAAGCCCAGCTCAGCTACACGGTCACTCCGAACAACACCGTTACAATCACCGGTTATACTGGCGGTTGGCCAATGAGCCAGACGGGGGTCATCATCCCGGCCACCACAAACGGCCTGCCGGTCACCAGCATTGGTGATGGTGCCTTCTCAGGTTATGAAGGTCTGCCTAGCGTCACAATCCCCGCTGGTGTCACTAACATCGGGCTGGGCGCGTTCGGGATCTGTTCCAATCTGGTTAGTGTCACAATTCCCGACGGCGTGTTGAGCATTGGCGACGGTGCATTTGAAAATTGCGTCCAGTTGCCAAACATCTCCATTCCCGGCAGCGTCAATTACTTGGGCGTCAGCGCCTTTTCCAGATGTTATCACCTGACTAATTTGACCATTGGTGACGGTGTTCCCTGCATCTCAAGCAACGCATTCTATTTTTGTCACGGCCTGCACAGCATAGTCATTCCCGCGAGCGTTACGAACATCGGGGATTCTGCATTTTCGGAATGTGACATGACCAACATCGTAATCCTCGGCAGCGACATCAGTATTGGCAGCCTGGGATTTTATGACAGCGATCGGCTCGCCGGAGTTTATTTTGCCGGCAACGCTCCGGTGGCCGACGTCTCGGTTTTCTCAATTTTCCCCGGGCCAAGTTATGTGGCAACGATTTATTATTTGCCCGGCTCGACAGGCTGGTCTCCAACCTTTGCAGGTGTGCCCGCGACTTCGTGGAACCCAGCGATTAAGGCCAGCGGCCCAGATTTTGGATTGCAGGGCGGACAATTCGGCTTCGACATCACTGGCAATGCGGGGCTGACGGTTATGATTCAAGCTTGCACCAATCTTGCCAATCCCGTTTGGACGCCATTGCAGACGGCCACGTTGACGGGCGGGGTTTATCATTTCAGCGAACCCTTCCAACCGAATGCGCCGGCGCGGTATTACGGGCTGGGGTTTCCGTGAGTTGCGTTTCTGCGAAGAAAGAAAGCATGAACAAGAACTTAATCCTGCTTCCGGCTTTGCTGTTTTTTGCGATGCCGATGGTCGTGCAGGCCCAATTCGATTACACGGTAACCAACGGCTCAATCACCATCATGGATTATACAGGGCCGGCCCAGGCGGTAACCGTTCCGGCCACCATCGGCGGCCTGCCGGTTACGAGCATTGGGGAATGGGCGTTTGTCAATTCAACCGTTGTGCCAAGCGTCATGCTCCCCGGCAGCATCACGGGCATTGGAGAATTTGCGTTTGTTGACTGCTCAAATCTGCTGAGTGTCACGTTTTCGGAAGGTCTTGCTACCATCGGAAACGGGGCGTTTTACGATTGTTACACGCTGACCAACCTGATAATTCCCGCCAGCGTCACGAACATTGGAGTTTATGCCTTTGGTTCATGCATCGGATTGAAATCCATCTTGTTTTTGGGCAATGCTCCCACCGCCAGTTTTGATGCATTTGTAACCGACGATATCTACACTCATGTCGTTGCTTGTTATCTGCCCGGAACCACCGGCTGGAGCAACACATTTTGCGGCATCTCTGCCGTTCTGTGGAACCCGGCCATTCAAACGACCGGCCCAAATTTTGGACCGCAAAACGGCCAGTTCGGTTTCGACGTTACCGGCAACCCCAACCTTCCCGTGGTGGTGGAATTCTGCACCAATCTCACCACCCCCGTCTGGACACCTCTACAGAGCCTTACCCTCACCAACGGCCTTTACCATTTCAGCGAACCGTTCCAGCCGGATGCGCCGGCGCGGTATTATGGGCTGGGATTTCCCTGAGTTGGTCAGCCGTGGGCGAAGCGGCCGGATTGGAGGAATTTCAGCGTCTGGATCAGCACGTCTTTGCGCCACATGAGCCAGGTGTGCGAATGATGCACCACCAGAAATTCGGCCATGCCGTCAACCTTGGCGCTGGCGACGGTCACTTTGCCGTCGTTGGGGCCGGGGAGGAACCAGGAGAGGAGCGGGTTGAGCGAGGTGTCGCCGGCGATGACGCCGCAGTCGAATTGTACGGGGCCGAGCTTTTGGGGGACATCCCCGACACTCGTGCCCAGCTCAAGGTGGGCGGGGCTTAAGAACCAGCGCGTAACGCAATGCCGGCGCAAGGAGTCCATGATTTCGCTGCCATGGTTCGGGGGAGCGAGCATGACGACGCGGCCGAGATTTGGCGGAACGCGGCGGGAAAGATATTGGCGGACGAGGATGCCGCCCATGGAATGGGTGACGAAATGGAGTTTACTGGCGGAAGCAATGTCATGGAGAGCCAAGTTTTCCGGAAGCCATTCGTCGGCGAGTTGTTCGATGGTCTGTTTGGTGGAGGGATAGCTGAGGTTGACGACGCGGTAGCCTTGTTTTTGCAGGAACCATTGGAGGCGCTTCATGGAGGCGGAGGTTCGGCTAAGGCCGTGGAGCAGAATTACGCACTCGGGTGGAGGGCTGGCGGGTGTGTTGGCAAGGACGGCGGCAGTTGCAAGCCCAGGATGCTGCGGGTCGCAGACCCGCGCTCCGGGGACGAGGTGATCGGCTGGCGCGCGGTGCGAGGGGTTGCGTCGCAGATATGTGCTGTCTGCATTTTCGGGTGCGGTGGTAATTGTGCCGGCGGCTGCGGGGTTGAGTTGCTGCGGGTCGCAGACCCGCGCGCCGTACGGAGCGGCGATATTTTCAGCGGCCACTAGACTGGCGGCCGCGAGGCACAATAAAATAAGGATGGGGCAGAGCAGGAGGCTCACAACTGTTTGGCGAGTTCGAGGTAGTTGATTTTGCCGGTGCCGAGCTTGGGGATTTCGCGGACGGACTTGATTTCGCGCGGCACGCAGAGGTTGCTGAGGCCTTTGGCTTTGATGGCGGCGCGGACTTCGTCCATTTGGAGCTTCGGCTCGTTGGTGACAGCAATTAATGCCTCGCCGCGGCCTTCGTCGGGGCGAGTGATGATGGCGATCTGGCAGCGCAGGCCGTACTGCGGGAACGCGCCGGCCAGCGCGTCCTCCACGGCGGTGAGGCTGACCATTTCGCCGCTGACTTTGGCGAAGCGCTTCATGCGGCCGCGAATGAACAGGAAGCCCTCGGCGTCCACGCTCACGATGTCGCCGGTGTCATACCAGCCTTGAAGGGCCTTGAATTTCTCGTTCGCGTCCGCGTTGAGATAGCCGCGCATGATGTTGGGGCCGCGCACGAAAAGCCGGCCGCCCTCGGTGACGCCTTCAACGGGTTCGAGGCGGTATTCCATGCCCGGCAGGAGGCGGCCCACGGAGCCGTAGCGCGGCGCGAGCGGGGTGTTTACGCTGACGCACGGGGCGCACTCGGTTGCGCCGTAGCCTTCCAGGATGCGGATGCCGAATTTCTGCGCCCAGGTCGTGGCGGTGGTTTCCTGCAATTTCTCCGCGGCGGAAAACAGGTAGCGCAGCGTCCGGAAATCGTAGGGGTTCGCCTTGCGGCCGTAGCCGTTGAGAAACGTGTTCGTGCCGAGGAAAATTGTGCAGTCGGTGTCGTAAAGCATCGCGGGGACGACGCGGTAATGGAGCGGCGAAAGGTAAATGAACGTGTAGCAGCCGCGCACCAGCGGCAGGAGCGTGCCGACGGTCAGGCCGAAACTGTGAAAGAGCGGCAGGCAGTTGAAGAGCCGGTCGGAATCCATGATGTCGGTGACGGCGAGCATCTGGCGGATGTTGGCGAGGATGTTTTTGTCGGACAGCTCGACGCCCTTGGGCACGCCTTCCGAGCCGCTGGTGAACAAAACCACGGCGGGGGAATTTGACCGCTTCTCGGTGTTTTGCGTTTCGGCGTTGGCGAGTGAGCCGGGTTGAAACGTCATGGCCAGCAGCGAAGCGAGCTTTTGCCACTTGGTGATTTTTCCGCGCAAATCTTCCAGATAAACGAACTGGATTCCGGCCTTGGTCAACGGTTCCAAGTTCAATTTTGCGCGTTCGAGAAATGCACGGGAGGTGATGATTTGCTTCAGGCCGGCGAGCTCGCAGCAGGACTGCATGACGGCGGCGCCGGTGGAGAAGTTCAGGATGGCGGGGATTTTGCCGCGGCTCCAGAGGCTCATGAGCAGGACGGGCAGGGCGTTGACGTTGGGCAGCAGGACGCCGACGCGCGCGGCGTCGGGCTTCAGGATGCCTCCGAGCGGACGCGCGAGGGCGTGCGCGCCGACGAGGAGTTTGCGATAGGCGAGCTTTTGGCGCGTGGCGTCCTCGAGGATGATCCGATGCGGCTCCTGGCGGGCGGTTTCGATGATGGCGGAAAGGATGTCGGGCGCGCCGAATTCCATTTCCACCTCGAACTGCTGGCGGAGCATTTGGTCGCGCAACCAGCTGGTGAGCACGGCGCGGGCGCGGGTCGTGCTGGTGCCTTCGCAAATTGGCGCGGCCAAGGCGTCGCTGAAATGCACGGTGACCCGGGGGCACAACTGTTTCTTTCCGGGATTCGGCGAGAAGGGCAGTTTCCGCGCGCCGCGCAGATGGCAGGTGATGACCTTCGCGCGGGTTTTGTGGAGCAGGAAGCCGGTGCCGTCGAATAGTTTCATCAGCGCCCCGGTGCGCGAGAGCCGGCCTTCGGCGAAGAGCACGAGACGCCCGCCGGATTGAAGATGCTCGGCCATGCGCTTCACGGCGTAGGGCGAATTGGTGTCAATCGGGAAGGTGCGCTGGTTCAGCATGATCTTGCGGTGCAGCCAACTGGTTTCGGCGGTGACACTGGACACGACGAATTTCCAGTCGCCGTCGAGGCAGACGCCGATGAAAAGCCAGTCGAGCCAGGAGACATGGTTGGGGATGAGCAGGACCGGGCCGGGCGTGCGCAGGACCGTTTCGTTGTAGCCGCGGAAGCGGAAGAGCAGGCGGAGCAGGAAGCGCAGGAGGGAGATCATAATTTTGCAGTCTTATTCGTTTTCCGCGAGGCCGCCGGCGATTTTTTGGGCCGCCGCGCCGAGGGCGGACATTTCGCGGACGATGCGGCGGGCGCGTTCGGCGGAGACCCCGTTCCACACCGCCTCGGCGCTGCGGTAATAATGGGGGAGAATTTCTTCGACCAGCGCCCGGCCGGCGGGGGTGGTGCGGACGTTGAAGGCGCGGCGGTCGGAAGGATGGTTTTCGCGGCGGACGAGGCCGCGGGCTTCCAGGCGGTCCACGAGGCCGGTGATGTTGGAGCGGTGGGTGATGAGCTGGCGGCTGAGCTGCATCTGGGAGCAGCCTTCCGGGAGGTCGTGGAGGAGGTTGAGGACGTTGAACTGGCTGGGGCTGAGGTCCCAGCGGGCGAAGAAGACGCGGCTGGCGTTCCACAAGCTTTCCGCGGCGCGGAGCAGCTCAAGCAGCGCCTGATAATGCGGGCCGGAATCGGCCGGGGGCCTGTTCATGGGGATAAGATAGATATAAACAGTTGATATGTCAACAATAATTTTGGCAGTGGTGGATGAGGCCGCAGATTGACACAGAAGGGAGGGGGAGGTTTGACCGCGAAACACGAAAGACGCGAACGAGAAAGGGGGAGAAGCGGAGACGGTTTCCGCGTTGGTGTGCAAGATGGGCTGGCCGGGACGAAGGTTGGTATGGGGGTTGGGAAGAATTAGAGTCTCGTCACCTCGACTGCTACGAGATGAAGGATTATGGGAGCAAGACGACGCGGTAGAAGCGCTGGGCGGTCGCGGCGGCGGGATCGGTGGCGGTCATGGCGGGGCCGGTGGCGGTGGCGGCGGGGCTGAGGTATTGCCAGTTGGGCGGGGTCAAGGAGGGGGTGTATTGAACTTGGTAGGATTGGCCGGCGACTGAACTCCAGGTGAGTGAAACAACGCCGTTGGCGAGGGTGAGGGCCTGAAGGACGGGCGCGGGCCAGGCGACGGTCAGGGTGACAACGCTGCTGGTCATGCTGCCGTAGGGACTGGTTACGATCACATCGTAGTTGCCGGCGTTGGTGGCCGTCAGACCGGTCAAAACCAAGGACTGCTGGGTCCTGACTTCGCGGATCGTACCCGCGTTTGCGCCCTCGACGAATAGAAGGTCGCCAGCGGCATCGGTTGCGAGCGCGCCAACTCCGGTAAAGCTGGCATTGATGGCAGGCCCGCCATCACCCGAATTGCCGTAAGCCCCGGTCCCTGCAATAGTGGTGATGATGCCGTTCTTTATCTGGCGCACCCGGTAGTTGCCTGCATCCGCAATCAGAAGGACTCCCGGCGCATCTACGACCACGCTGCAAACGTCATTGAGGAGGGCATTCGTGGCCGGGCCGCCATCGCCTGAGAAACCGGCGATCCCAGTTCCCACCACGGTGGTGATGATGCCATTCGTAGCCACCTTTCGGACGCGCTGCCCAGACACGTCAGCAATGAACACGTTGCCTGAATTGTCCACCGCCACCCCGCTCGGAAGCGTCAGGCTGGCATTGATCGCCGCCGCCCCGTCGCCCGAGTATCCCGATGTCCCGTTGCCTGCCACTCTGGTAATTATGCCATTGGTGGCAATTTTTCGAATCATGTAATTGTAGGTGTCCACAATGAACAAATTGCCGACGGCATCCACCGAGAGTCCTGTAGGTCCCCGCAGCATGGAATTCACGGCAGGCCCGCCATCGCCGGAATAGCCCCATGTGCCATTGCCAGCCAGGGTCGTTATGATTCCGTTGGTGTCCACTTTCCGGATGCAATTGTGGTCGAAATCGGCGATGAACAGGTTCCCGGAGTTGTCTGCGGCCACGCCTTGGGGCGAATAGAGTCCTGCATTGGTGGCCGTACCGCCATCGCCCGAGTAGGCGTTGGAGCCATTTCCGGCAAAGGTTGCCATGATGCCGTTCACATCCACTTTGCGGATGCGGTTGTTGCCTGAGTCCGCGATGAAGATCTGGCCTTTTGCGTCAACCGCGACCGCAGCCGCGCCGAACATCCCGGCGTTAGTGGCCCAGCCACCGTCGCCGGAGAATCCTTGGATTCCATTTCCCGCCACCGTCGTGATGGTTCCCCCGGAAATATCGGCGATATTGGTGCCGTCGAATTGCCAGCAGTAGCTGAACGGACCCGTCCCCGAAGCGGCCACCGAAAAAGTGGAGGTTCCGCCCGGGGAAGCTGTCTGGCTGGCCGGCTGGGAGGCAATGCCGGGCGCAACCGTATTGGTTGCCGTGACCACCACAACAGAGCTGGTGATGGAACCAAATTCATTGCTCATTACCAGCGTGTAATCACCCTCCTCTCCTAATTGAACGCCATCGAGGGTGAGCGAGAGGTTGGTAGCACCGGTGATGGGCGCGTTGTTGAACTGCCACTGGCAGCTTACGGGAGGCGTGCCGCCGATGACGGCGGTCAAGCTGACTGCTCCGCCGAAATGAGTCGTTTGACTGGCCGGTTGGGCAAAGAAAAAGGGCGGCAGCAGTTGTTGAAATTCATACGCGCCCATGTCCACGATGTGGTTGATAATGCGAGGGTTGCCATCCATGTCGGTGGTGGTGGTGACCCATGAATTTGCCCCCGAATCAATGCACGGCGAGCCTGACCGCAGATGGTAGTCCCCGTTGGCGGCGTCAACAAACAGGGGCGGGTTGGTGATGCAATCAGTTGTGTTGTTCACGTATTGATATTACGGGGGGGCGGTGGCGCAACAGTGGTCAAGCTGGCACAGATATGCATCCGCTGCGGCATTGGAATAAATAAGGCAGTTGTAGGCATAAGCGAAGTTGGGTGTCTTGAATCCGCGATTGCCGGCCAGCCCGAAAGGAATGTTACCCACCAAGGTGCAGTTGTATAGCGAACTAAGGGAAGCCCCGCCGCCGCCGTTGGCATATCCCCCGGCGCTGCCGACACCGCTGTCCGGTGCGGCATTTCCAACCAACAGACAGTTGTACATGACCGCCCCAATCGCCCCGCCGCCGTCGCCGCCTCCGTTCGTGTCTGCGATGTTGCGGACAAATGTGCAATTGTAAAAGTTACCCCCACTTGCGCCGCCGCCGAACTCCGCTGAATTATTGGTGAAATTGCCGCCGTAAACAGTCGAACCCTCGCAGCCCCCGCCTTGATTTGCTGTATTGCCTGAAAAGAAGCTGGCACAAATTGTACCGCCAGAACATCCCCCGCCATACTCAGCAGAATTTCCCGAGAACACGCAGTTCGATACTGTCACAGTTCCGTAGCAAAACGCCCCTCCTCCATACGAGTTCGTGGCATTTCCGTTGGTGAAGGTGAACCCCGTCAAAGTCACGCCATTGGTCAAAAACATGCAACGGACCTGGCCACCGCCGTCAATGGTGGTGAACTGGGGTCCGTTGACGCTCGTTATGAACAACGGCTGGAAAACCGAGATGCGGTTGGTGTAAACAGTGCCGGAAACGGTCACGAGATTTAAGCCC